>Ga0164318_10005457_pt1 | contig 12295 bp, 10 predicted proteins | sample GuaBasSedimGuay9_FD_113734 | JGI IMG/M metagenome (GOLD analysis project Ga0164318, IMG submission 113734) | Subseafloor sediment microbial communities from Guaymas Basin, Gulf of California, Mexico - Guay9, Core 4571-4, 0-3 cm | ecosystem: Environmental > Aquatic > Marine > Hydrothermal vents... | reverse complement strand
TGAGGTTATCATCAAGCCTGCTCATGCCGCCACGCCTGCACCCAGCCTCCCTCCCGGCGACTCCCCCGCCCCCAGCCCTTCCCCGTCTATGGCGGCCACACCCTCCCCCACGGCTTTTTCGCAAATACCAGCAAAAACGCCCACTTCTTCCCCCACAGCTACTCCCACGCAATTTGCGCTGGCTGCTTCTGGCGATTCTACTATCACTATTGTTGCTGTTATTATTTCGGCGGCGGCAGTTCTTTTAATGTTATTTCGCATCATGATTAAAAAATAAGTAAGGAGCAGATATGTTCGAAGATTTATTGCTGGGGCCAATTGTGGGAGGATTGGACGAAAGCCGCGTCCATTTGTGGGGACGGGCAGACCATTTGGGGACGTTGCACGCTTGGTTGTGGGAAGCCGGGGATTTAGACGGGGAGCCTTTGACAGGGGAATCTCTGCCCCTGACGGCGGAGAACGGTTTCGCGGGCGTGGTGCCATTCTTGAACCTTAAACCGCAAACCACCTATTTTTACGCTCTCTCGCTAAAAGACGTGCCCCCCACGCCTGAAGGTGAAGCGTATCCCTCTTTTACTACTTTTCCGACAAGCGGCAAACGGGAGGATTTTTCGTTTGCGTTTGGTTCTTGTTTTTATCCCACCACCCCAGAAAGCGGACAAACGTTTGCGGCTATGGACGCTCATCGCAAGGAGCACGGGTTGGCTTTTGGGCTTTTTCTGGGAGACCAAATTTACGCCGATAAATACGAACACAACGGGATTGGTCAAGTGGCTTTGACACTGCAAGACTATAGAGATGTGTACGCGCATGTTTGGGGGTATAAACCTTTTCGAGAATTGCTTAAGAATTTGCCCGCGTTTATGACTTTGGATGACCACGAAGTTGATGACGATTGGACATGGACGGATGGCACGCGAACAAAGGCAAAAATTCCGCCTTGGGATAAGGTTCTGCGCAGGTTGAACGGACGCCCTGCTGAGGAATGTCGTTTACCCGCTAGACGGGTGCAGGCTGCTTTACAGGCTTATTGGGAGCATCAGGGTATGCACGCTCCACATTTTGAGCTTCCACTTAACGTAGATGACAAAGGGTTATATCACCTAGAAAATAACGAGCCGGGGTCTTTGGCGTATACTTTTGAGTACGGGGCGGCGGCTTTTTTTGTTTTAGATACGCGAACAATGCGCGTAAAGGGCAAGGCCGAACGCACAATGTTGGGCAAGGGGCAGTGGGCGGCTCTTAAGGAATGGTTAATAAGTGTGAACGACCGCTATCCGGTCAAGTTTTTGGTGTCTTCGTGCGCTTTGCTTTTTAATATGTGGGCTGATATTGCCAAGGATCGCTGGCCTGGTTTTCCAGAGGAACGCGAGTACCTTTTGCGCTTTTTGGCCGCCAACGAGATCGAGAATCTTTTTGTGCTGACTGGTGATTTACATTCTTCACACGCGCTTCAGGCAAATTTGTTTGGGCCTAATGGGGATGATATTCCTTTGTGGGAGTTTTGCGCGACTCCTTTTGAGCAACGGCTTAATTGGCTGGCTAAATGCACACATAATGAACTTGGTTCAGAGGTGATAAAGAACCAAGATTTGCGCTTTTTGTATTTGGGGAATAATTTTGGCGTGGTTAACGTGGATTTTGGCGAGGATGGAAAAGCGGTGGTTACTTACACTTTGCGCTCCGAGACAGGGGAAGCGGTTCATTCGGTGGTAGTGCGGTAAAATTCCAATTAATTAGAACAAAAAGCCCCCAAAGTATAAATTTGGGGGCTTTTTTTAGGGGTTGGTCACAAATAATTTCTGCCTAAGGAACGCGGTTCCTCGGGGGCGAAAAGCGCAAAGTCAAAGTGGACAACCGCTTAGTTTGGTGATTGGGCATTATACCCAGCTGATATTAACCAAGACAACAGGGCGTTTTTTGGTTTTGCTATACAGGAAAGAGCGGGTAGATTTGGTAACCTGCTGATGAATATCGCCTTCGGCGTGTTCAACAAGGGCAACCACTTTTTGCTTGGCTTCGTCAATGATGTCTTTGTCGCCGTGCCGGTACACAAATCCGCGAGACACAATTTCGGGTTCTGCACGCAGGCGGCCTTTTTGGTTGAGGACAAGGCTGATAGCTACTACACCATCTTTAGCTAAGGCTTCTCGCTCACGAACAACGCTGGGGCCAATATCTCCCACGCGCGTGCCATCCACAAAGACGTAGCCTCCAGGGATGCGCTCGCCAAAGCTCATTTTTCCATTCTCAAATTCTAGCACTTGCCCATTTTCGACAACCGCGACGTTCTCGATGGGAAAACCGGATTCTTCCGCTAAAATGGCGTGTTGCTTCAAATGCCTTAATTCTCCGTGTACGGGGATGAGGTATTTAGGTTTGGCGAGGTTGAGCATTAACTTCATCTCGTCTTGTTTGGCGTGCCCTGAAACGTGTACGTGCGACAAAGGCGAGTAAACCACGTTGGCTCCGCGCTGGAAAAGCCGGTTGATGGTTTGGTAGACGTTTTCTTCGTTTCCGGGAATGGTGTGCGAGGAAAGCACAATTGTGTCGTCTTTGAGCAAGTCAAAGTGGCGGTTAGTTCCACGCGAAAGGCGGCCCATGATGGAATAGGGTTCTCCCTGAGAGCCGGTGGCCATTAGAACAACGTCACGGGGGCGCATGTTTAGGGCTTCGTTCACGTCTACGAGGATGTCGGATGGGATATTTAGATACCCCAACTGGCGGGCCATCTTTGAGTTTTGGATCATACTGTAGCCTACAAAGGCTATCTTTCGTCCATGACGGTCGGCAGCTTCTGCCACTTGCTGCATTCGCGAGACCAAAGATGCGAAAGAAGCAATTATGATTCGCCCTAACGCGTTTTGGAATATAGTGTCTAAAGCGGCATCAAGCACTTTTTCTGAAGGCGTCCAACCGGGCTGGTCAGCGTTTGTAGAATCCGCTAATAGGGCTAAAACGCCTCGTCCAGAGAATTCCGCTAGTTTGGCGAAATCGGTTGGCCAGCCATCAACGGGGGTGGGGTCAAATTTATAGTCGGTGGCATGAACAATCAACCCCTCCGGTGAAGTAATTCCCAGCCCTACGGTATCGGGGATGGAGTGACAAACGTGGAACGCTTCTACTTCAAAGGGGCCAACGTTAAACTTGTCTCCAGCGTGAAATGTGTTGATGGTTGTTTTGTTCAATAATCCCGATTCGGATAAGTTGACTTCGATTAATCCTCTCGTTAGAGGAGTAGCGTAGAGGGGCGCGGAGATTTCTCTTACAAGATGGGATACCGCTCCCACATGGTCTTGGTGTCCGTGGGTGAAGACAACTCCCCGAACCATGTCTTTTCTCTCGATAACGTAATCAAAATCAGGGATAATATAGTCTATGCCAGGCATATCGCTCTCTGGGAACATCATCCCGGCATCAATAAGCAAGATGTTCTCGTCATATTCGTAGACCATCATGTTCTTTCCTACTTCCCCCAAACCTCCAATAGGAACAATTCTTAATTTTTTTGTACTCATGTTTTACCTCATTGTGATATTGCCATTCGCCCCCAAACTTAAGACCTCCAAGGTCTATTTTTTCGCTGTTTTTAAAAGTTTGCGGGGTGAATGTGCGTAAAATAAAAAAATACCCGCTCGGAACAATACCGGTCGGGCAATAACTTCAGATTAAGATTTAAGTCAGATAAATGATATCTGGGTTTAAATAAAACTGCTGAAATAGCATCCTTCCTCGTTAACTGGTTTCTAAAGTGTTAGCCAGATTACCAATTTTCCTGATAGCATGGCGATTTTAGCATGTGGCTGTTGTTTTGTCAAAATAGAAAGCGGTAGGGGAGAAACTATATTGAAGTCCCAATTTGTTTCTATTCGCTTGACGGCAAATGAATAGCAAACGTGGTTCCTATTCCAAATTCGCTCTCTACAGTAATATAACCTCCGTGGCCGTCAATTATCTGTTCTACAACTGCTAAACCTAACCCAGTGCCAGAGACTTTATCGCTGTATGTAGGAACACGATAAAACTTCTCGAATATATGCTCAATATGTTCTTCGCTTATTCCCACACCGGTGTCACTGACCATAATAAGAATTTCTTTTTTATCGGGAACACCTTCCCCTCGGAGAATAATTTGCCCTTCTTCCTTGTTATATTTAATAGCGTTACTGAGAAGATTTATAATAGCCTGTTTCATCTTGTCATGATCACCGTAAACGTCAGGCAAATATTCAGAAATTTCTAGGGAAATATCTAACCGTTTATCCTTAGCTTCCTTTTCTACCAAATCAGAACATTCTCTCAGCAGCGATCTAAGATCAAGTTTTTCAAACTTAAATTGAGAACGCCCAGATTCCATGCGGGCTAAATCAAGGAAAGAGGTTGACATTTCCGCTAACCGATTAATCTCAGTCTCCAGAACAACGAACATTTTATCCTTTTGCTCTTGAGAGGCTCGGGGATGTCTCAAAAGATGCGTAGCCGCGCTAAGAGAAGAAAGAGGCGTTCGGAGTTCATGCACAAACTCTCCAATCAAGTCTGATTGCTGGAACAAACGAGAATTTTCAATTGCTACAGCCGCCTGAGAGCCTAAAGCTATTAAAACCTCTTGATCTTCAAGCGTAAACACACCCGTCTTTTTATTAATGGCTTCTAGCACCCCAATCATTTTCTCTTTTGTGATCAATGGCACTCCTAACAAAGACCGGCTAGGAAGCTGCGTAGCTTTACCTACGGGCTGAAAATGGCGGTCATCTTCTTGGGGATTATCAATAATAATTGGTTCTCGGTTTCTGACTATCCAACCAGCTATACTATTATGAAGGGGAACTATCATACCGCGCATAGCTGTATCTAAATTGGTAGCGGCTTGGAAATAAAGCTCTTCTTTGACAGCGTCATACAGCAATATAGAAGCTGCCTCGGCGCCTGTAATATCGGCCGCGGCTTTCACAATTTCCAACAACAGAATATCCAAATCAAGTTTAGATGTCAGGTCACCAGCAATTTTAATCAGGCGCTGATAACGACTTAAAAGCGATATTTTTTGTTCGTTATTAGGCATAAAGTACTCTCTGTGTTATTTTAGGTAAAATTTCAGCAATATCTCGATGAATAACAACATCAGCCTGACCATCAAGATATGTGTCTGTCTTATTAAGTATAATCAGGCTAGCGCTTTTCCGCATAGCCTTCAAAGGCAAATCAGCAATTGGGGTAACCATTAAAGATGAGCCAATCACAAATAGTAAATCACAACTCCCAACAGCTTTTCTAGCCTCTTTCCAAGTTTTCGCTGGAAGTTGTTCTCCAAAAAGAATTACATCAGGCTTGAGAATTGCCCCGCAATTTTGGCAACGGGGAATGATACCCTTTTCTACATAAGCCGTGAGTATTTCCTGAGTAATTTCCGTTTGTTGATAACATCCCAAGCAAGAAAGGGTTCCAAACGTTCCATGCACCTCCAAAACGCGAGAAGAACCAGCTCGTTGATGCAGTGTATCAATATTTTGTGTAATAACCGTCTTAATGTATCCTTCGCTCTCTAACCGAGCCAGAGATTTATGGGCAGAATTGGGTTGAGCATTGAGCATGTGGCTAGCCAAAGGACGAAGCCACTCAAAAAAACGCTGAGGATGGTAGCGAAAAGCCTCTAAAGAAGCCACTTCCATCGGAAGAAAGCGAGTCCAAAGCCCACTACCCGCAGACCGAAAATCTGGAATACCTGAAGATGTTGAAATCCCAGCGCCAGTTAACGCCACTCCGTGCTTAGCTTGGCGAATAAGCTCCGCTGCTAAATTAATGTATTCTAAAATCTCATCGGAAGAAGTTGGCATTTTTGATTAGAGAAGAATAGAAGCTAGCTTCTGAAATTGCTGAGACGTCAAGCTAGTAGAATCCTGAAGCACCAAAGGGGTATTGGTGCGAGACGCCTGGTAAGCCATCTCGGGGATGGGGGTAAACACGGTGGCAATAGGATACTCAAATTGCTCTTCAGTTTGCTTCCAAGATAATTGAATACTAATTCTCATTCTATTAATCAAAACACTCGTAATACGCCCTTCACCAACACCTTCTTTAACCAAGGCCTGAAATAAAGACCTTGTTTGTTTCACGTTATTTGGAGAAGGTTCCAAACAGAGAACAACATGATCGCATTTATGCACGACTGCTGAAGCAAGAGGCGATAAAGCAGCTCCCAAATCTAGCACAATATGAGACGCCAAATACCGCAATTGTTCAGTGATCTCTAAAAACTTATCTACTTCTGTGACATACTTAGCATCTACAGAATCGGGAGATGAAAGGAGCGTTTTTATCCCGCTGCCATGCGTTAATAAAATACCTTCAAGGCTGCGCTTGGTAATCTCTTCCTCACCTCTCAGCAACCTGAGCATGCCATCCGTGTTCCCAGACCCTAAATCCAAACTCACAGTTCCCTGGCCAGGCCGATAATCGGATAAAATAACACTCTCCTTAGTTTTTTGGCGCATAGCAATAGCTAAATTTATCGCCAGAGTAGAAGTTCCAACCCCACCTTTCGCAGCCAAAACCCCAAAAACCATTCCAGCTTCTGCAGCGGGCACCTGAGGCCCCGCAGATCGCATCGGAGTTCGTTTCAACATCGCCTTTACCTGAGCAAAAAGCTCACGCGGCTGAGTAGGCTTTGTAATATAAGCATCTGCGCCCGCCTCAAGACCTTCAATCCGGTCGTCAATTTGGCTCTTTGCGGTAAACATAATAATTGGAATAAATTCAGTCTTCGGGTTAGAACGCAACCGCCGAGCCACCTCGTAACCATCCATCTCGGGCATCATAATGTCAAGTAAAATCAAATCCGGCAACGACTTAGCCACCAATTCAAGAGCCTTTCTACCATTAGCGGCGGCAATAATCTCGTACCCTTTTCTCTCAAGCATCATGCCAACTAATTTCAAAGTATCCAAGTCATCGTCAACTATTAAAATTGTTGCAGCAGCCATACTTCACCTCTCAAAAAATACCAATAACCTCTATGATTCCAATATACCATAGATTATAATCTCATTGATGATTTTAGGACATATAAAACAAATTCTACCGAAATCAAACCAAAAGATACTAATTGGCGTATCGGGCGGACCCGACAGCCTTTGTTTGTTGGATGGATTGGCGCGTTTGCAGTATCCAGTGGTTGTGGCGCACTTCAACCACCACCTGCGCCCCGAAGCGGATGACGAAGCTCAGAGGGTGGGGGAAATGGCTGCTTCCCGTGGCGTTCCTGCTTCATTCGGGGGAAAAGACGTAAAACACTACGCCCACGAAAACTCACTCTCCATTGAAGAAGCCGCCCGCATCTTGCGGTACCAATTCCTTTTCGCAAAAGCCCAAACCCTAAACGCCAAGGTTGTAGTAGTAGGCCATAACGCCAATGACCAAGTAGAAACAATCCTCATGAACATTTTGCGAGGCAGCGGATTGGCCGGACTAACTGGAATGTCATCCTACACTCTACCCAACCAATGGAGTACATCCATCCCGCTGGTGCGCCCTCTCTTAAGCATTTGGCGCGAAGATATTCTAGCCTACTGCCAAAAACACAGACTTACTCCCATCTACGACCATTCTAACGCCGAAACAACCTATTTCCGAAACAGGGTGCGCCACGAGCTTATTCCTCTACTTGAAGAATACCGCCCCGGAGTGCGTCAGCGTTTGTGGCAAATGGCCTGCGTTTTAGATGGAGACCAGGAAGTTTTAGAGCAACAAGTAGAAAAACTTTGGGAAGACCTGCCGCTAGAGCGCACATCTAATTATCTGGCATTCGAGATCGAAAAAATTCTATCCCTGCCAAAAGGGCTGCAACGCCGGTTAATTCGGCGGGCATTTCACCACTTGCGCCCCAATTTTACAGAAGTCAGCTTTCAAATAATTGAGCAAGCACGCCAATTTATGGCATCTCCTCCCCAAGGCAAAGAAGCAAATTTGGCTGGAAGGGTGCGCATCATCTTTATCGGGGAAAGAGTTTATTTCGCAGCTTGGGAAGCCAATGTACCATTAACTATTTGGCCTCAAATGCCAAATAAAACCGACTGCGAATTGCCCGTTCCCGGCGAGGTGTTATTAAACAATGGCTGGCGTTTGCAAGCAAAACACGTTGACGCCCAGGGAATGGCATACGACCCAATATTGCACAACGCCTCCCCTTGCCAGGTTTGGCTTGACGCCGAAGAAACGCCCACTCCGCTCACCCTCCGCATTAGACGCCCAGGAGACAGGTTCTCTCCTTTGGGCATGGATGGGCAATCCATGAAAGTTGCCGACTTTATGATCAACGAGAAAATCCCTCAACAAGCGCGTGAACGCTGGCCGTTGGTGATCTCTCAGGGAGAAGTGGTTTGGATTGCCGGTTGTCGGCTAGCACACGCTGCCCGAATTACATCACGCACAAAAAAAATAATTTCTCTCACCTTGCGGCGCGATTAAGGTGTTTCTTCTAAGTGGGGATTCAGATTGTACTCGGTTTGTATTTCTTCATCGTCAATTTGTTTGCTTAGGGTCATTAGCTTGTGGCTAACTTCGCGCCATTGCACTTCTGAAATGCCCAATTTTTGACGAATTTTATTGTGTTCCATGCCGGCACGCCAATCTATAAGGGCACATGTCCAGCGGCACATAGAGAATGAGACCCGTTTTTCAAGACCAGCATCGCTCCCTAAGTTTTCAACTATATATTCCAACATCCGCGCAGACCAAGGAAAAAGCTTGTTGGTCAATGTGTGTTCGCCACGATACACTTGGTAGGCCTGCACCCAGCTTTCTGGAAGGAGAATTTTACGCTCTTTGTAACGGTCTTTGGGGCTAGCGTAGCGCACAAAAATAAGCGGGGATTCGGGAATTTCTAGGTTAACGTGGTTGGGGCTAAGAGAAACACATTCGCCTTTTTTAATGCCGGTGTGAAGCAGTAAGGTAAAAAGAGTGTAAGCACGCGATTTGGGCTTTTCGGCGTGAAGATATTCATAGCCAGTGGCTAGCATTAATTCTACTTCTTCGGGAGAAAGCACTTCGGGTAAGGGGCTTTTTACGGATTTTTGGACAACTTTCTCGGCTGGATTGATAGGGATTGCCCCGCCTTCATGCAGCCAACGGAAGAAAGATTTCAAAGAAGTGATGCGGCGCGCCAATGTTTTGGGGCTGCAAGGAACTTCTCTTTTATTTTGCATCCAATCTAAAAAGTTATTAAGGTCTATTAAGCTGATGTCTCCCAATTTTTTGTCGGGGGGAAGGTAAGAAACCAGCAAACGTAAGTCTCCTAAAAAAGCGATAACCGTATGGGGAGAACTTCCTTGGTCTTCCAGATAAATTTCCCAAGCCTTGAGGGTAGGAGTCAATGTTGCCTGAGGCGTGATATGCGCGGTGGTCTCGTTTGTCATAATATCTCCTGTGTTTCTTCGTATAGTCTGTATATGACACAGTGTACCTGATACGCTGGCGATTGTCAATTTTTTGGGAGTGGGAAATCGTGAAAGTGGTAGCCAGGCCGAGGAGAGAGGTGACGCTAGCTAGGCGATTCACCCCTCCCCTTGGCCTGTTGCCATTCCCCTACGGATTGCGCAGGGTAACAGTCCCCGCGCTGGTCTCGATGATGAATGTTAGCTTGGGGCCTTCCCCAGCTTGAGTGTAAATTTCCCCCGCTTGCTGCCAATCTCCATTTGTGTTTATTTGCGTCAATGCTCCTTCAAAGCGAGCTTCTGCCGGTATCCCTTTAGGGACAATAATGATTATTCTGCTCAATCCCGTTTCGATGAATATAGAAGCACTCTGCTGAAGTATGCCCGAGAAATCTAAGTTGTAATTCCCCGCCCCAGCCTGAAATATCATGGTCTGAAAATTAGCATTACTCAAATTTTTGAGTGAGATGTCCGAGGCGCCCGTTTCATATCGAAACGTATTCATTGATATTTGGTTCGGCATGGAAAACGAGAGATCAACGGTTGAAGCGCCATCAGCAACGTGCAAATCTGTAATAGCCAATCCGCCCAGCTCGTAGTTTCCTTTATACGCGCCCGCTTTCACAGTTAAATCCATGGGGTGCTGAGCCAAAGCCAAAATCCATTCATTTTTGATTTTATCGTTAACAGTTGGCACAGTATCCAGCGTGATGCTTCCCTGTTTTACAGTAACCGCGTTATCAACTATTGTGATTTCGGGTTTAAAGTCTTCTACGTTGTAAGTGGCGGTGCCAGAAATAAGGGCGTTACCGGGATTGGGAAGTATTTGAAGTGTCCCCGCCCCAAAAGTAAGAGTCACTATCGCGTGGGGTTGAGCGCTATTTAGAAATGGGACATCAATGGGTTCAGTGATTGTCTCGCCGGTTTTTTGCTCTGTGTCAATTGGAATGTCTATTAATTGACAAGCGCATGACATCAAAATTAATAACGTGATACTGAGAAGAATTCGTTTGCGATACATAACGTGCCTCCCTAATTACTATGGTTTGTACAAACTTAGTTTTCTGTATCCGTTGAAATTGGGAAAACAGGTTCAAATGGTCCAAGAACAGGTTCGGGATGGGTAAAATGCACCTGCAATAACGCAACCATAGTAGCCGGCAACTCTCTAATATTCCAGTAAAATACACTTTTTCGGCTGTAGGTGCGTTTGTCGGCGATTACGCCCTCTCCAGCAATTCCCAACTTATTGCAAGTGTAAATTGTCCGCGCGAGATGAAATTGCTGAGTGATAAGCAGGGCTTCTTGGAGGCCGAAGATATAATTAGCTCGGTAACAAGTATCATAAGTGCGGCGTCCAGCGTAATCTAAAACAATATCTTCGGCGGGAACACCCAACTGCATGGCGTAGTCTTTCATCGCTCCTGGTTCATTATACTCTACAAAGCGATTATCGCCGCTCATGAGCAACTTCTCTACCTTCCCTGCGAAATATAAATCTACGGCGGTAGAGACCCTATCTTTTAAAACGGGAGTAGGAGAACCATCTTGCCACAATCCAGCGCCAAAGACAATGGCCACTCTCTGGGCGGGTGCTGTTTCAATGGTATGCGTCCGTTTTCGCGCGTACCAAAAAGTAATGAAACGAGGCAGTGTGATGATAATAACGAGAACAAGAAAGCTTTTGAGTAGCATTTTTCGCATATTTTTGTACGTGCGCATTGTACCACGCCATATATAAGAAGAAACCAGGCCTCTTAAGAAACCTGGTTTCTGATAGTTAACAAGCTGTTTTTTCTAAATGAAACGTTTTCGAATCTCTGCGCTTGTGTAATCTAAAATGGCTACTGTAATGGCTATGAACCAAACCGCAATTCCAGCTGAGTCATAGTCTAACAAACGTATCCACTGCGCGAGCAAGAAACCGATGCCGCCACCGCCTACGAAACCAATGATGGTGGACATGCGAATGTTAATATCCCAGCGATAGATGGTGAATGAAACAAAAGGAGGAACAATTTGAGGGACAACCGCATACATCACGGTTTGCGCCCAGTTAGCGCCTGTAGCTTGGATAGCTTCAATGGGGCCAGAATCAATGGATTCTATCGACTCAGAGTACAGTTTGGCTAAAGCAGCCACAGAATGGAGGGTTAAGGCAATGATGCCAGCAAAAGGTCCCAATCCTACCACAATGACGGCGACGATGGCCCAAATTAGCGGCTCAATGGAACGCACTATATTCATTATCGCGCGTACTAGGTAGTAAATTGCGACAGTAAAAGGAGAAGCCGACATTAGGTTCCGCGCCGCGAAGAAGCTAAGCGGAAGAGCCAAAATTATTCCAAAGAAAGTTGCCATCATGCCAATGAAAATAGTCTCAATTATTTTTTCTACGGCCAGTTTTAATTCCATACTGGGCTGAACCTTTCCTACACTTGCCAATTGCTTGGCCTTAAGCTCCCAGATATAAGACTCTGCGTCAGCGGTAGGCGGCAAAATACGATATGGCATAATGATGTCAAGCTCAAATTTCCCATTGGCATCTGGAATTACCGTCACATATTCGCCTTCTTGGCGTTGACGGAATTCGTTCCCTTGGGGGTCTTCCCATAAAATTTGAACCCGCGTGTTAGGTAAGAAATTTTGCCCCTCTACGGTTAAAATTGTTCCTGTAGCAACTCCTTGTTCTGAGAGACTCCCACAAGTTGGTGTCGCCCTAAGATAAACTTCCCCTTCTACCATTTCTGGGACTGGTGGTGGGGCATCGTCAGTGCAAGGAATTTGAATGTTAGCAACTGCCAAAAAATGTTCTTCGGGATAGGTAACGGCTTTTTCCCAAGGCCACAGAATACGGGCCAGGGCTG
>Ga0164318_10005456_pt1 | contig 12296 bp, 13 predicted proteins | sample GuaBasSedimGuay9_FD_113734 | JGI IMG/M metagenome (GOLD analysis project Ga0164318, IMG submission 113734) | Subseafloor sediment microbial communities from Guaymas Basin, Gulf of California, Mexico - Guay9, Core 4571-4, 0-3 cm | ecosystem: Environmental > Aquatic > Marine > Hydrothermal vents... | reverse complement strand
CCGATTTTCTTTCTCAAGGAAAATATTAGCACAATTTCTCAATGGTATCAAAAGCGGGAAGTAGGGGGGGTCAAAATTTATGTTTCGCTGGGCTTTACAACAACTAAAACCTGCTTTAAGGCAACAACTAAAGCAGCAGCTGATACAAGCGCAAGGAAGTTTTCTAAAATAGACACCACAATCGGAGTTAAACTACCCAACTGCAAACCTGAAAGGCCAATTACCAGCAAAGCAATCACTGCAATTAAGAAAGCAGAACTCTCTTTTTCTTTTACATTAAGAAATCCAATAATTAAACCCAACACAAAAAGAATAACAGGCAAAGCAGGTATTTTTGTAAAACCAGCCAAAACCGCTAAGATTATACCGATAATAAGGGCCCAGCGTCCTACAAGTGTTGAGTTCATTCTATTTTAAGGAATTTTTATCTAATGATTATGACCTTTATTACCTCCCTAGGCATTAAGAGAAGGTTGCCCGAGAGAGGAAACTTTTATTTTAAATTCCTTTCTTTCTTTAAATTCTTCTTGTTTGCCTGCATTCCATTGCTGGACAGGTCTTAAATATCCAACTATCCTTGAATAAACTTCGCAGGGTTGTTTTACTGTACACTTTGGGCAATAAAAGTGCTCGCCAGACAAATAACCATGAACAGGACAAATTGAGAAAGTTGGAGTTATTGTAATATAAGGAAGTCTAAAGTTTTCAAAAACCTTCTTTACAAGCATTTTTGTTGTTTCAGCATCAGGAACTCGTTCTCCTAAAAATAAATGCAAAACCGTTCCTCCAGTATACTTACATTGAATTTCGTCTTGAAGTTTTAATGCTTCAAAAGCATCTGTTGTATAACCTACTGGAAGTTGAGAAGAGTTTGTATAATAAGGCTTTGTTTTTGTGCCTGCTGTTATAATATCAGGATATCTTTCTTTGTCAGCAAGTGCCAACCTATAGGCTGTAGATTCAGCAGGTGTTGCTTCTAAATTATAGATATTGCCTGTTTTCTCTTGATACTTTACCAATCTTTCACGCATAAAATCTAATACTTCTAAAGCAAATTTTCTTCCTCTCTTTGTAGTAATATCTTCTCCAAGGAAATTTAAGAGGGCTTCATTCATACCAACTAAACCAATTGTAGCAAAATGGTTTGCAAAATATTTTCCTCTTGCTTTTTTAATACCCTCCAAATAAACCCTTGAATAAGGATAAAGACCTTTTTCAATAAAGTTTTCAAGCGTTTTCCTTTTAAGTTCCAAACTTTCGTGGGCTAAATCCATTAATTTTGCCAATCTTTCAAAGAAATCTCTTTTTGTTTTTGATAAATATCCAATTCTCGGAAGATTAATTGTTACCACGCCAATTGAACCAGTTAAACTTCCACTACCAAAAAGCCCTCCTCCGCCTCTATTTTCAAGTTTTGTAAGGTCCAAGCGCAACCTGCAACACATACTTCTGACATCAGATGGTTTCATTTCAGAATTAATATAATTTGCGAAATAATTCGTGCCATACTTTGCTGATGCTTCAAAAATAGGATCATAAGCAGGATCATCCCATGGAAAATCTTTTGTAATATTAATTGTAGGAATAGGAAAAGAAAATGGTCTGCCATTAGCATCACCTTCAAGAATATTTTCGTACAATGCTCTATCAAACATTTTTATCTCTTCTTCAAACTCGCCATAGGTTTCTTTTTGAGGTTCTCCTCCAATAATTACAGACTGGTTTGCAAACACAGGAGAGGGAGTAAGGTCTAAAGTAATATTAGTAAAAGGACATTGAAATCCAACTCTAGTAGGAACTCCCATATTGAATAAAAACTCCTGCAAAGCCTGTTTTACCTGCTGATAACTTAAATTGTCATAGCGGATAAAAGGCGCTAAAAGAGTGTCAAAATTTGAAAAAGCAACTGCGCCCGCTGCTTCTCCTTGAAGAGTATAAAGAAAATTTACAATTTGGCCCAAAATGGCTCTAAAATGTTTTGCAGGTTTTGAGGCTATTTTGCCCGGCACTCCTTGAAATCCTCTTAAAAGTAAATCATAAAGATCCCAACCCATACAATAACAGGCAAGAGTATCTAAATTGTGAATGTGGAAATCTCCTTCTTCGTTTGCTTGTCTTATCTCTTTTGGATAAACTTTGTTTAGCCAATATTTTTTAACAATATAAGAAACTGCATAGTGATTTAATCCCTGGAGAGAAAATGCCATATTTGCATTCTCTTTTACCTCCCAATCTAATTTACCAAGATATTGGTCCACTCTATCTACTGCTTCTTCGCTTACCTCTATTGCCTCCCTAATTCTTCTCCTTTGCTCTCTATATAAAATAAAAGCCTTGGCAGTTTCCACCAAGCCTTCCAAAATAAGAACCTCTTCTATAATGTCTTGAATTTGCTCTACATGAGGAATTTCATCTTTTTTAAAGCGCCTATTCAAAAGTTCTACTACTCTATCTGAAAGTTTTTTTGCTTTTTTACCATCGCCCTGACCTGACGCAGTAATTGCTTTGTAAATTGCATTAGTAATTCTCTCTTGTTGAAAATCAACTATTTCTCCATCTCTTTTTTGAACTTTTTTTATCTTGTTTTCCATTTTTCCCTTTTTTGAGTTATTGTTTTTAATTAATGAAAAGATAACAAAATTTAAATAAAACTTATTTTATTGTAATACCCCAAAAGAACCAAAGTCAAGCGGGGTTTACCTGTGGATAACTCTCAGAAATTTTATAAATTTTTAAAAAATTAGAAATATTTACTCCTCGGCCTCTTTTTCTTCCTCAATTGCTCCAAAAGGGCATAAACTTTTTCCTCCGCACTTCTCCAACTTTTCCTGATCAATAATTTCTGCTTTTCCATCATCACCAATTTTCATTGCGCCATTACAAGAATGAACGCAAGCCCCGCAACCTACACATTTTTCTTTGTTTATTGAATAAGGCATTTTATTTTTTATAAAATTTGATTAATTTTTTATTTGACCTTTTCTATCCCTTTGGAAAGAAGTTCATTAAATGTAGGCTTTTGAACCTGATAAAAGATTCCTATTGGTATCTTTGCTTTTTTGCTCTGATAATCCCATTCTTCAATATATTTTAAAGCCTTTTTTTCTGAAGATAAATCATCTGGCTGAATTTCATAAACCCGGGCATTGTAAAAAGAGGTAGTATCAAAAAAAGATACACATGGTTGTAAAACATCAATAAAAGAAAATCCCTTGTGCAAAATCCCTTTTAGAATTAAATTATAAAGATGTTCTGGTCTTCCGGAATATCCTCTTGCAATAAAAGTTGCTCCAGATACAAGCATTAATTTTAAAGGATTGATAGGATACTCAATGCTTCCTTCCGGAGTAGATTTTCCTTTAAATTGAAAAGGAGAAGTAGCAGTAAACTGGCCTGTAGTTAAGGCAAAATTTCTGTTGTCATGCACAATAACTGTAATGTCTATATTTCTTTTCGCTGCATGAATTAGATGAGAAATTCCTTCATTGTAAGCACCTCCATCACCAATAGATGCTATTACATTAAGTTTTGGATTTGCTATTTTTATACCTTCAGCAGAAGCAACAGGTCTTCCGTGAAGAGCAGAAAAAGTATTTAAATTAAGATAATCTATAATTTTAGAACCACATCCAATTCCACTGACTACAACAATATTTTCTTTTGGCACTCCTTTGCCTATAAGAGATAAGACTGCTTTTTTTAAAGCAACTAAAATGCCAAAATTTCCGCAACCCGGGCACCAGGTATTTTTTGCATAAGTTTCTAATTTTACAGTTTTGCTATTTTTTTCTTTCATAAATTTTAACAAAAGTTTTATTAAAATTAGAATCCTGCTAATTTTCTCTCAATCTCTTCAGGCAAAAAGGGTCTTCCATCATATTTTAAAATTTTCTTATCAACTTTTATCTGATAACAATTAAGAATCTTTCCAAGTTGAGAAAGTCCGTTTGTTTCTATTACAGCAACTTTTTTAACTCCCTGAAGGGCTTTTTTCATTTCTTTCTCTGGAAAAGGTTCTAATACAACCGGCTGAATCATCTTGATACCTTTTTTCTCTGCTATTTCCTTTGCAGGTCCTTTTGTGGAACCCCAAACAATAATTGCCTTTTTTGCATTTTTCTTCCCATAAACATTTACTGCTTTTAGTTTCTCAATCTCTTTTTTCATTAAGGCAAATTTTCTCAATCTTTTACTTTGCATTTCTTCAACTTTATCTTCCTCGTCTACAGTAATACCGAATTCATCATGCTCATAACTGTTTGCCTTCACAACAACATCTTTTTCTCCGGGGAAAGCAAGAGGAGAAATTCCATTCTTTGTAATTTTATACCTCAAATATTCTCCTTTTTTGTCCCAAAGTAATGGCTCTTCTTTTTTAATTTTTTCAACTGCTTTTTCGTCAAAAGTAAAAGTGCTTTCTGAAATCTCCTTATCTACTAATAAGATACTAGGAGTTTGATATTTCCAAGAAAGATTCAATAATTTTCCTGCCCAGTAATATGCTTCCTCTGCATCTCCGGGTGCACAAACAAACCTCACAAAATCACCATGACCTGCTGTTAAAACAAATAATAGGTCTCCCTGAGCAGTATAGGTTGGCACTCCGCTAGCAGGAGAAGGTCTTTGACTTTCTACTATCATTAACGGTAGTTCTGCCTGACAGGCTAAACTTAAAGCCTCTGTCATCAAAGCAAAACCGCCTCCTGATGTTCCAACCATTGTCCTTGCTCCTGCGTATACTGCGCCTAATGCAGTATTTGCAATACCTACCTCATTCTCAAGTTGTGCCACTTTTACACCAAACTTTTTTCTATTTGCTGATAAATAATGCAAAATTCCAGAAGCGGGTGTCATTGGATAAGCAATATAAAGATCCAATCCCGCCCTCACAGCACCAAGACTAAGGGCTTCATTGCCTGTTAAAAGAGGTTTTGGTATATTGCCTATTTTCTTTATTTCTATCTTTTTCTGTGCTTTCTCAAATCCTTCTTTTGCTACCTTAATATTTTCTTCTTGAAATTTATGAAATTCTTTTCTTAAAAATTTTTCTAATACAGACCAATTTATTCCAATAGTTTTGGCAAAAGCAGAAAATAAAACAGTATTTGCTGTAAGAGGGGCTCCAATTCTCCTTGCAACAGTCTCTGCCCCAATACCTACAGCATTCTTTTGCGAAAGAGAAATTCTGTCGCTGTTATAAATTATTATTCCTCCTTTTTTTAACTGCTTTATATGCTGTTTAACAGTCAATTCATCTAATGCTAAAAGAAAGTCAACTTTTTCTCTATGTGTTAAAACTTTTTTCTCTGACGCTCTAATTTGAGAGAAATTATGGCCTCCTCGAATTAGAGACTGATAATCATCGTAAATAAAAACATTATAGCCATAACTAGAAAATAGTTTGCCTATTAAAAGCCCTAATTTCCGAGAGCCTTGACCGGCCTCTCCTCCTACTAAAACTGAGTATTCTTTTTCCATTAATATTTATTAAGTAAAAAAGTTTTTAGTTTTTAACTATTTTCTATTATGAATATTAACCCATAACTAAGGACTGTCAAGTGTGAATTTCTCTAAGCCAAAATCTATATTATGGTGTTAAATTTTGAAAGGTTTCTATAATTTTGAACTTAAGTTTTTTAATTCCCTCATTAAAGCATTCTTTTAAAACTTTCTGCTGTTCCTGAGCGGAAAGTTGAGGATTTAAGGAAATTTCTATTACTTCAAAATTGCCATCCAAAACAATCCTTGTGCCCTCTTTCTCTACTGTCACCTTCTGCTCATTTAAAGATTTTTGCATTTCTCTTAATCTTTTAATTTGTTTTAATCTTTCAAACATAATATCTTTTTTTAATTATAATAACCTAAATTTGTTTATCACCAAACCAAAATTATATCCAAGAGATTCTGCTGCCTTCCGGCAAAAAATCATTCTTTCTGTAAAAATCACAAAATATTCCATTACAGGTACAAAATTCGTATCAATTTTTAAAGTCAAGGTAAATTTCTTTTTATTTTTGTCTATCTTTAATTTGGCTATTGTAGTAGCATAATTTACTCTATCATGAATATCCGCTCTGATTTCTTCCATCTTCTTTACAATTACTCTTGAGCGATGAACATCTGTCTTATCTGCCAAAACAACAACTGCAGAAATAGGGTCTGCAAAACTCATATCTTCCACTCTTTTATCATGATTTGAAATTGCCTGCATAATAGTAACCAATTCTTTTTCATTGAAAAGCCCGCTATTTCCAAAAACCTGACTGAATAAAACTGAACCTAAATAATTGTGAAGAGTTCTGCTTAAGAAATTCCCCATATCGTGGCAATAACCTGCAATGCCAGCCATTTCTTGCTCTTTTATACCAAGCCCAATTTCTCGTGCAATTCTTATAGCCCTATCTGAAACTAAATTAGCATGTCGAAAACCATGATCTGTATAAGAGAGCGCTTTTAAAACTTTTTCAGTTTGTTTGATAAAATATGAAACTTTTTTATTATTTTTTACTTGAGCAAGTTTTTTCATTGGTTGATTGCAACTTTAACTTAAAATGCCTTTTAAAAACCTTTAAAAAATATCCTAAAAAAAAAAATTATTCTTCTTTAGGTTTTTCTTCTTCTCTGTTTTTCTTTGAAAAATAAAATAAATAAACAATTGGGAGAATTCCCAAAGTATTCAATACAAAAATAGCAATAAACCACCACTTTTGATTATTTTGAGCAGATCTCCAAAGAGCAAATCCTTTCCAGGGTAGCACCCAAAATAAAAGAAGAAAAAGTGTCCAAGGGTTGTCTACAAAATAATTTTCCATTTTTACTGGCTCTAGTTAAGTGTAGTTATTTATTAATTTTATTACAAAGCAGGTTTTTGTCAAAAAAAGAAAAACGCAAAGAGAAGATATTTTTAACACTCTATCACTTTCACAATTACTCTTCTGTTTCTGGGACCGTCAAATTCAGCGAGAAAAATTTCCTGCCAAGTCCCTCGTAAAATTTCTCCCTCTTTTATTAAAAGTGTTTTTTCTTGACCTACTAATCCTGACAAAATATGAGAATCAGCATTGTTGTCAATGCGGTTATGAAAAAAATCAATACCAGAAGTTATTTTTTCAAAAATTTTCAGCCAGTCTTTTTTTAACCCTTCTTCGTTTTCTGTTAATAAAATTCCTGCTGTGGAATGAGGAACAAAAATTAAAACCTCTCCTTCTTTTATCCCACTTTCTTTTATAATTCTTTCAACTTTTTCAGTAATATCAACAAGTTCGTAGCGTTGGGTTGTTGAAATGTTTATCTCTTTTAACATATTTTTATTTTTTACCAGAAAAAGAGAGCGAAAGCAAACAATATACAGAATAGAAAGCAGGTCTTTGGTGCCTGTTTTTTGGTGCTATATTTCTAGAAATCTTGACAAACTTTTAAAAAATGGTATAATTTAAATCAAAAATAAAAGGGCTTTTATGGAATTCTTTTTTAAGAAAAATTCAAAAATTTTCTGGGCAATTTTCCCTATATTAATAGGGGGACTTTGTATTTCTTTATTTTTAAAAACAAGCCCTGTTTTTGCTGAAAATGGATACATTTTAGGAGAACTTTGGGCTGAAAAACAACATGTAAAAGTTAATGAGCCAGTAAAAATTAAAATAAGAGGAGAGGCTCCAGACGGCATTATCTCTCTTGAACTTTTCTATCAAGGTAGTTGGAAGGCTCAAAAGTTCCGCGGAAATTGCCATACTGCAACTTGGGAATTTATCCCCGATAAACCGGGAACTTACAGATTTTGCGGAAGAGTAAAAGGAATAATTTACAGAAAAACTACATATCTATTAACAGATGCTGTAATCCGAGAAGGAAATATCGGCACTACCATTAAATATGTAGATACAGATCCAAAGTGTATTGAAATAGTTGCTTCTGAAAAAAAACCAAAAGCCAAAAAAACCACCACTACCTCTGGTTGTTATAATCTTTGTTCTTATCGAGGACAAACAAGATGCTTTGATAAAACCCATTATCAAAAATGTGGAGATTATGATGCAGATCCGTGTTTAGAATGGTCAACCCCTGAAATATGTTCTGGAAGCAATGCCTGTGGATATGGGCTTTGTAGAGAAAATCAAAGGCCTGTATGGTTTTGCTCAAACGGCAAGTGTGTATACAGGTGTGTTTTTAGCCCTTCTTGCCCTACTGCAACAACCACTAATTTTTCCCAAACCAAAGCGTCTCCACAAAACGCAAATACCACAGGTTTGCTTTCTTTTCTCTTTGTAAGCAAAAGCGGTGAAAATAACTGGAAAAAAGAAACTGAAGCAAAAATCGGTGAAAAATTAGATTTTCTCTTTATAATTGAAAATAAAACAGGCAAAGACCTTAATGATATTTTTGTAAAGGCTAACCTCCCTTCAAAAATAACTCCTGAAAATAAAGTAAAAATTGATAAAAAGTATATTAAAAAAAGTATAGCAGAAGGCTTTAATATTGGCTCTCTTTCTAAAAACGAATCAAAATCAATTATCTTTCATGCTAAAGCAAATCTTTCTGGCGAATTTTTGAAACCTGAAAAGGAAATAACAGTAAAAGCAACCACAGATGGCTTTAGTGCTTCTGATACTGTAGTTGTTAAATTTATTAACCTCAAGCCACAAACAGCAGCAATAGGTCCTATAGTGGAGAAATTTTTCAGCAGATGGTATAACTGGATTGTTTTGCTTTTAGCGATTCTTCTCTTTTACTACTTAATGAAAGGAATTTTCAGTTGGTACAAAAAGTAAAAAGATTATATTTTAATCTCAATTACATCGCCATCTTTTACTACATAATCTTTCCCTTCTACACGCACAAGTCCTTTTTCTCTTGCTTTAGCAAAACTTCCTGCTGAAACTAAATCGCGCCAATTTATAACTTCTGCCTTTTTAAAATAATCTCTAAAGTCGCTGTGAATTAAGGCTCCTGCTTCTGGAGCCTTAATTCCTTTCTTTGCAGGCCATGCCCGTACTTCTTCTTCACCTTTTACCGTAAAAAAAGTTATTAAATCCAAAAGTTTGAAAGATTCTTTAATCAAACTATCAAAAGCAGATTTTTCTGGTAGGCCTAATGATTTTCGTTCTTCTGGAGTAAAATCAAGCGCCTGCAATTCTACAAGCAAATCAATTATCAAAAAGCGAAGGTTGTTTTTCTTAAAAAAATCAATAACTTCTTCTGATATTTCAGATTTTGTGCCATTTAATACGAAAAGTTGAGGTTTTATAGTAAGAAACTGATATTTTTTTAGTATTTCTTTTTCTTCTTTTTCTAAAGACAACGAAAGTAATAAATTTCCCTTTTGAAGCCAATCTTTTGCTTTTTGCAAAAGATTTTTTTCTTCTAAAGCGTCTTTATTTCCTGATTTGATATCTTTTTCGAGGCTGGCAATTCTTTTTTCAATTGTCTCCAAATCTTTTAAAGCCATTTCTGTATCTAAAATTTCCTTTTCCTTCAAAGGATTAATTTCATTTTGAGTGCTGGATACTTTTTCATTTTTAAAGCATCTCAAAACATAAACCACTGCATCAACCTCTCTAATGTGCGAAAGAAATTTATTTCCAAGGCCTTCTCCTTTGTGGGCATCTTTTACTAAACCTGCAATATCTACAAATCTTACTGTTGCATAAATTTTCTTTGCAGAAGGCTTTAGTTTTGCCAACTCATCTAACCTCTCATCAGGAATAGGAACAACACCTACATTCGGCTCAATAGTGCAAAAAGGATAATTTGCAATATTTACTTCTTTTTTTGTAATTGCCTTAAATAATGTGGACTTGCCTACATTCGGCAGGCCAACAATTCCTATTTCCAGAGACATAATTTCTTTATTTTAGTAAAATTATCAAAAACTTTTTAAATCTAATGGTTTTTGGTTTTAATTATAGTAAAAGACGAGCCATTCCTAAAAATACTAAAAAGCCACAGACATCAGTAGCAGTAGTAATGAAAATAGTAGCAGAACTAGCAGGGTCTTTGCCTATTCTTTTCATAAGCAAAGGGATAATTGTGCCAAAAAATCCAGCAATTATTAGATTAACAACCATTGCTATAGCAACAATCAAACCAAGCAAAGGGCTTTTATTAAACATAGTAGCAACAATAGCAACAATACATCCATTGATTGCGCCATTAATTGCTCCTGCTATTACTTCATTCACAAGTACACCTTTTACAGTTTTTAAATCAATCTCCTTTAAAGCAAGTCCCCTTACTACCACTGCTAATGTTTGGGTTCCTGCATTTCCTCCCATTCCTGCAATTATTGGCATATAAACAGCAAGTAAAACCCATTTTGAAATTGTCTGTTGAAAAAAACCAACTACTCCCGCTGCCAAAAATGCAGTGCCAAGGTTAATAATAAGCCACTGATAGCGATTTTTAACTTTAGTAAGTGCAGAATCATAAATGTTTTCTTCTTCTCTTATACCAGCAAACTTTGAAAGATGAATGCCTGCTTCTTTGTTAATTAAATTAAGGATATCTTCTGAGTAAATAATTCCTAAAATACTTTTATCTTCATTCAAAACAACAATTTGGTTGTGAGGATTTTTCCGGAAAAGTTCAATAACTTCTTTGGTGTTTTTTTTGTGAGTAATTGAAGGAACTTTTCTAATGTATTTATCTATCTTTTCGTTTCCTTTATGTGCAAAAAGAGCGTATCCTTCCAATTCTCCTATTAAGAAGCCATCTTTTACAACTAAAATTTCTGGAAATTTTCTTGTCTTTTTTTCATAATTTCTAACAATTTCTGCAACCTCTTTAAAAGAAGAACCTTTCTCTACCTCTACATAATTTAAATTTATTAAACCTAGTGCTGTTTCCGGGTCAAACCTTAAAAGAAATTCTATTTTCTCTCTTATTTCAGAACTAATCGTTTTAAGAATTCTTTTTCTTCTTCGGTCTTCTTTAATGTTTCTTAATAATCTAATTGTGCTGTTAGGATCTAAATAACGAAGCATTCTTATAATCTCTTCATCTTTTAGTTTTTCCAAAATTTTCTTTTGAATATACTTTGAAAAAGAACACAATACAAAACCCTGCCTGTTAACAGGGATTTGTCTAAAAAGCGAAACTCTCTCTCGCGGAGAAAAAATTATTTTGTGAAATATTTCTTTTTCGCTAGTTTTATTAAGAGTCATTTTGCTTGTTTTGTTTATTTTAGCAAATTTTTTGGTAAAAGAAAGAAAAAGCGCGCGGGTGTTACCCGCGCGCTTTTTCTTTCTTAAAACCTTCTTTTGTCAAACCCTCTCCTCTTTTGATGAAAAGCCCTCTTAAAAGGCTTCTTTTCCATTGGCTTTGCTTCATCTACGACAATATTTCTTCCATCAAGTTCCTTTCCGTTAAGCGCTTCTATTGCTTTCTTTGCTTCTTCTGGAGAAGACATCTCAACAAAACCAAACCCTTTTGACCTTCCTGAAAACCTATCCTTTATAATAGTTACTGAATTTACTGTTCCTGATTCTCCAAATAAATCCCTTAAAGAATCCTCTGTGGTATCAAAAGAAAGGTTACCTACATAAAGTTTAGTTGTCATCTTTTTGCCAGGTTTAATTCTAAAATGGCTTTCACTTGCTCAATTAGTACATAAAACCTGGCACTTTTTTATCTTTTTCTCATTTTGAAACAAAATGAGATAAACTCGACCTGCTTTTCTGCTTCCAAAATAAGAGAAAAGCACGACATTTCTTTTTTAAATTTTTAAAAAAGAAATGTTGCCTTCAGTATACACCTATAAATCACAATGTCAAATAGAGAGTAATGCAAGTTAAAATTTATTTCTTTCTTTGAGAAATTACACAACTATATTTTGAGGTTTTCCTTCTGCAAAACTTAAAAATATTTTCAATTGTTGTATGAAGAATTCTTTCTAATGCTTCTTGAGAATAAAATGCTATATGAGGAGTATAAACAACATTTTCTTTTGCCAGTAAAATATGATCTTTCACCAACTCTTTTAATACTTCCAATTTCTTTTTATCGTATAACAATTGCTTTTCTTCTTTAATCAATTCCTCGCCTTCTAAAACATCAAGTCCTGCGCCTGCTAAAATTCCCTTGTCTAAGGCTTCAATTAGAGCCTCTGTATCTACAACAGAACCTCTTGCAGTATTTATTAAAATTGCTCCCTTTTTTATTTTCTTAATGTTTTCTTTATTAATCATATGATAGGTTTTGGGCGTACCAGGAACATGAAGAGAAATAATATCAGAATGAGATAAAAGGTAATCCAAGTCTACATAACGGAAACCTAAAACTTCTGCCAAAAAATCATTTTT
>Ga0164318_10005455_pt1 | contig 12297 bp, 13 predicted proteins | sample GuaBasSedimGuay9_FD_113734 | JGI IMG/M metagenome (GOLD analysis project Ga0164318, IMG submission 113734) | Subseafloor sediment microbial communities from Guaymas Basin, Gulf of California, Mexico - Guay9, Core 4571-4, 0-3 cm | ecosystem: Environmental > Aquatic > Marine > Hydrothermal vents... | reverse complement strand
CATAACGGGTCTGAGGCATTGGCCCTTCGTTGGCATCGACTAACAACAGAACCGAGTCAACCATAGAGAGCACCCGTTCAACTTCGCCGGAGAAATCAGCGTGACCGGGCGTATCTACAATATTAATCAGATAATCATTCCATGATACGGTGCAGTGTTTGGAACGAATAGTTATGCCGCGTTCACGTTCTATTACGTTGTTGTCCATGAGCCGTTCGGCCACTTCCTGGTTGTCCCGGAAGGTCTGCGTTGCTTTGAACACAGAATCTATAAGTGTCGTTTTGCCGTGATCAATATGGGCAACAATAGCAAGATTTCGGATACGAGCTATATCAGTCATTGGTCAATTCCGCCCGTTCGAATCGTATGACGACACACTTTGTCTATTCGAATCTTTTCTCTTGAAACCATTCTGTTTTGACACAACATGCTTCACAGCGCTTTCCCTGGAACTACGTTTCTTGAAGTCCTTACGCTTGGAAAAGCGTTTCTTGGGGTCTTTTCGTCTTGAAGGTTTTTCATCTCCTGAAGGTTCGTTTCTTGAGTTCCAACTATCAGCTTTTCTTTCAAGGAGCTTTTCGGAAGGCAGGGTCGGCAGAGCCGAAATAGCCAATTTGGTTTTCATAAATCTTTCGATACTTCCGATAGATCCCTTTTGATCGTTAGTAGCAAAAGAAATGGCGTGGCCGGTTTTCCCAGCACGACCGGTGCGGCCGATACGATGGACATAATCTTCTGAGTTGGCCGGCATATCGTAGTTAACCACCAGCTCAATTCCTGAGACGTCGATTCCACGGGCGGCAATATCAGTTGCTATGAGAATCTGAAATCTCCCCCGCTTGAATCCTTCCAAGGCGAGTCGTCTCTGTGCCTGGCTTCGATTGGAATGAATTTCGGCGGCGACAAACCCCATACTGTTTACTTTAGCCGTCAATTTGCGAGCCATCCATTTGGTTTTCGTAAAAACAAGTACCGGGCCGGAACACTGTTTAAGCTGGACGGCCAAAAGCCGGCTCTTGTCTCGCTTATTTATGACAAACATTTCATGGCTAACCTCAGCAGGGGTCGCGCCGGAACGACTGATTTCAATGCGGATGGGATTTTCCATAAGTTTCTCAGCAATAGCTCCAATTTCTTTCGGCATGGTTGCTGAGAACAGCATCGTTTGATGTTTACCAGGAATTGACTTCATTATTTTCTTAATGTCAGGAGCGAACCCCATATCGAGCATCCGGTCGGCCTCGTCTAATACCAGAACCTCAGTATTAGTAAGATTGACACTCTTTCTTGTAATATGATCCATGAGTCTTCCGGGAGTGGCAATAATTATGCGCGGGTTCTTCTTGAGAGCATTCAACTGCAAAGACATCGAAGCTCCCCCTATCAAAATCGCCGAACGCAAACGTACTAAGCGACTGAGAGCTTGAAGTTGCTCATCCACCTGAATTGCCAGTTCGCGAGTCGGGACGACAACAAGTCCGGCGCCTCTTTTCATCTGCGACAAACGCTGCAGCATTGGGATTCCAAATGCCAGAGTCTTGCCGGAACCAGTCTGGGCGGTGGCGAGAATGTCACTTCCTTGAATGCCTGCCGGTATCGAATTTTTTTGAACAGGAGTCGGATTCTCAAACCTAAGTTGATTGATTCCCTTCATCAGGCTCGGGCAAATACCCAGATCATAAAATCCGCTACTGGATCGTCTGGTTGTTTTGTCACTTCTTCTACTACGGCTATCTAAAGCAGTGTCATGTAATCGTTGGTCTAAATTCAAGTAATTCTCTCTAAGGAATAATGTTTATGCAGGTAAATTTATTACAGTTTACTATAATAATTGCTAAATCAATAATTGTCAAGGGGAAAAAATTGACATGTCAAGGCAAAGTACCGGGAGGTTTTTCTCTCTGATATAGCTTAAAAAGTCTTTATTTACTCGTTTTCAAGCTGTTTTCCCGTAGTAGCCCCAATGCAAACTGAATATCCGGTCGCTGTCTGATAATGATATCTTTATAGGCTCGGTAGGTCCCAAATGCCTGTTTGCAGGCCATCTGTTGCAGCCGCATAGTGAGAAAACTAGAAAATTGGTGTAGTTGCCGCCGATCTTCTTCTTCTGACATCCGGACAGCCTTTCTGATAGTTTGTTCAGATGTTTCTGAACAATCATCAAGGCATGCCTCCTGAAGGATACTTTCAAGCTCTCTGGTGCGAAAAGATGTAAATATAAATCCTTCTTGATCCAGGAATAACTCCAGACTGTCTATCCATCCTGATAACATTATGTTTTTCCCTGAACTCGAAGCAATTTCGTCTTGGTGCAGATTTACAAACCGTTGTAACAAAAGTGAATTTTCAATTGTTTGAACAAATTCGTTGTCATCGATATATTCAAAAAAATAATCGGGCACGAGACCATGTCCGGTATCGTTGAGTGTAGAGTCAAATTCATTGAGGTAAACATCATTATCGAAATAGAAGCGTGAGATGGTCAGGCGGAGGCCGTCACCATCGGGAAACGACACAAATCCTTGCACTAATCCCTTCCCGAAAGTGGTGTCTCCCACAAGTACTGCTCGTTCGGCCTGTTGTAATGCTCCAGCCAGAATTTCCGATGATGAGGCTGAACCGCGATCTACAAGGATAGCCAGAGGAAGACCTTCAGTTATGTCTGGTCCTGTGGCGCGAACTTCCTGAGTGTTCCAGTGAGAGCGGGCGTCAGTGCCAACTACAAGGGTACCCTCTTCAAGGAAGAGATTTGCGGTTTTCCATGCTTCCTGGAAAAGTCCCCCGGGATTTCCTCGCAAGTCAAGGATTATCCCACAAGGTCGATTTGGGGATAACCCCAATAACGAATCGAATGCTATTCTTATTTGCTCACTGGCACCAGCATCAAAATCCAAAAGGCGAATATACAGCGCACTGTCCGGTGTGTAGCCAGCAAAGGGCACGTGGATAAGTGACATACGCGCTCGTGTAATGTATACTTCAATTGTATCATTTGACACAGGTCGAAAGACACGTATCTGTACGTTAGTACCCTCTTTTCCCCGTAACAATCTGGTGGATTCTGAAGTTCTAAGGCCGGCCAGCTCAACCGAGTCGGTTGCGATAATAATATTTCCTGTTTTCAGGCCGACTTTTCGGGATGGCCCGTCCTCGCGCACCGACATTATCAAAAGACCCAGTTCGTGTTCAACAACACTAACACCGATGCCGGCGTAGGTTCCGGTTAGTTCCTCTTTGAGTTGGTCAAATTCGTCTGCCGAGACATATCCGGAATAGCGGTCAAGCAGATCGAACATCCCACGATGGGCGGTTCTAACCAGTTGTTCTGACGATACCTCATCAAAGTAGAAAGTATCTATCCGTTGGGCGGCTCTTATCAGTGCATAGGCTTGTCCTAAAGCAGGATCGGACAGGACAAAAACACTTATTCCGCCAGACAACAGAATCAGACCAACGATTAGAACCAACGAGAGTAGTATTGCCTGTCGATCAGGCAACGTGGAGGGATTCATATAACCTGAGTTTCCTCTTGAGCAATTTTATTACTTCGGCAAAAACGTCGTCTGCCGCTTGTGTGGCATCAATAACTTTCACGCGGTGGCGCTCTTTACGCGCAATTTCGAGAAAGCCACTACGGACGCGGGTAAAAAATTCTCTTGACTGAGACTCCAAACGGTCGGGCTTCCCCTTGCGGCGAGACATGGCCGTGTCGAGATCACAATCAAACACAAGCGTCAGATCGGGGACAATATTGTTTGTTGCAACTCGATGCAATTGCTTGACCATGCGTACATCCAGTTTGCGACCGAAACCCTGATAAGCAGTGGTGCTATCATAGAAACGGTCGCACAGAATAACTTCCCCCCGCTGTAGCAATGGAGCAATCTCTCGTTGAACAAGTTCAGCTCGAGCAGCTTCATAAAGCAATAACTCGCAAGTGTTCCCGAGCGTAAGTTCAGGAGCTAACAATATTTTCCTGATGCGCTCGGCAACTTCGGTTGAACCCGGTTCGCGCAGCAGGTTTATTTTGTGACCGCGTGCAGAAAGATACTGGCTGGTGAGCATAGCCTGAGTTGTTTTACCACAACCATCTATACCTTCAAAAGTAATAAACAAACCCTTGTGATTCGCTTTCTTGCGCATACTCTTTTCTCGTCAGGTTAGAGAAAACCGGCGATGGAACAAGTCCATCGCCGGCAAAATAACCATATCAAAGATGCGAAGAAACTATTTTTTCTTTCTTACTATGCGTCGCGAGGAATTCTTTGTGGCTGCTTTGGTCTTTTTAACTGGCGTTTTTGCAGCAACAGGCTTTTTAGCTGCTACGCGGGCAGTCTTTTTCTGTTTGGGTTTAGCTTGTTTCCAGCCATACTTGGCAATGAACTCCTCTGTCATTCGTCGAGCCTGGTCATCCGGATACTGTACAGGGGGAGATTTTTTAAAGTACGACGATGGTCCAATAAGTGCTCCCGAAAGGTTGTTGTCTAGCGCCAGCTTACAGCACCGCAATGCATCGATTACCACACCGGCGGAGTTCGGACTATCCCAGACCTCCAGCTTCATTTCGCAATTGAGGGGAACATTACCAAAGGTTGTCCCTTCCATGCGGATATGAGCCCATTTTCTATCATCCAGCCAAGGAACATAATCGGACGGACCAATATGAATGTTTCTCTCACCAATATCGTAATCAAGCATACTGGTTACAGCACTTGTTTTGGAGATTTTTTTAGATTCTAGACGCGAACGTTCCAGCATATTTAGGAAATCGGTGTTACCACCTATATTGAGTTGGCTGGTTCTTTCAAGCTTTACGCCGCGATCCAGAAACAGCCGCGTGAGTACCCTGTGCATGATTGTGGCGCCAACCTGTGATTTGATATCATCACCAATGATTGGCAGTCCTCTTTCTTCAAATCGATTCTGCCAGTACTTTTCTCGAGCGATAAACACAGGGATGCAGTTAACCATACCACATCCTGCATCTAAAATCTGCTCAACGTACCACTTAGTAGCTTCCTCAGAGCCAACTGGCAGATAGTTGATTACAACATCGGCTTTAGTGTCTTTTAACAATTTGACTATATCAACCGTATCTCCGGGTGCTTTTTCAATGACCTGTGACAGGTAGTGTCCGAGACCGTCGTGGGTCATGCCACGCTTAACAGTTACACCGGTTTTTGGTACCTTGGCGAATACGTAGGTGTTGTTTGGCTTGGTATAGATGGCCTCTGCCAGGTCTTTACCTACCTTATTTTTGTCGATGTCAATAGCTGCTACGAACTCAATGTCACGGATGTGATAGCCACCCAGGTTGACATGCATCAACCCCGGAACCTGTTCATCCTCTTTAGCCTTCTTGTAGAACTCGACTCCCTGCACCAGAGATGAAGCACAGTTGCCGACGCCAATAATTGCGACCCGAATCTTTCCCATCGTTTTCTTTCCTTTCCTAAAACGGAGTTTATTCAAGCGACCCGAATATAGAAGAGAAGGAAGAGGGTGTCAAATTTTATTTGCCCGACTTACGATAATATATTATTATGGTTGATAAATAATGACTATTTAGTCACAATGTAACAAGAAGATGAAAACACGACCCCACAAAACGGTTCAAGCTCTTAACGAAAACGCGGTGGTTGCACTGGTTCAACGAGGAGTTGTAAATGATACTTTCCGAAGGCTGTCGGCAGACAAGAAACAACGCATCTATCAGACAGCGATTGACTTGTTTGGAAAGTTCGGTTATGACGGCCTTGCAGTTGACCAGTTTTGTCGAGTGGTTGGTATCAGCAAGGGGTCTTTCTTTCAGTATTTTCCCTCAAAGAGTCACTTGTTAGAATTTACCATACTTCTATTTGATAATTATCTCGAAAAGATGTTTGTTGAGATACGAAGAACCGAGTCAGGCCCACTCGTGAGACAGAAATTATCACATCTTTATGACGCACTTGTAGTCAACTCCCGACTTTACCCCGAGGAGGAGAATTTTTATCTGTTCGCCACTCAGGCGCTTAAACACTCAGCGATTACGCTGCACGGAATCGAATTGGAAAGGCATATACGGGGCTATGTTGAAAAGATCATTCGACGAGGCGAGGAGACAGGGGAGATACGCGGAGATTTTGAGGTTAATATGACCGGACACCTGGTCTCTCTTATAATAGGCGCATTAGTAAGAAGTACATTTCAAAACGAGGAAATCTCCCTGCGTGATATCGATAAGTATCTTATTTCATTTCTGTTTGACGGTATCAAACAGTAATCAGAATGAAAAAAAAACAGGATGCATGGTAAACGTCCTGTTAAATAATCACTTACTTAAAATTGATTTTAATAACTAAATCAGGGACACATATAAATTCTTAGGGATACATAGAACGTCTTTTTACTTTTCTATTTTTCCCAATAGTTATCTTAGCTTTTGAGGGGAGGAATCCTTCCAAACGAAAAATATATGTAGTATCTCCATTTTCTCCTGAAGTAGTGCTTATTGACATCGCATATTTTTCTACTTTTCCACTACTATAAGTCAAATAATATGTAGAATCATTTATTATCTTACATTTTACAAAGTGTGTGCTACCATAACCTAACTTTTCCATCTCTTTTCTATCAGTAGTCATTGATTCTTCTAAAGCTCTTATTGCAACATCTCTTTGTGTAGGACCAGGACATCCTGGAGCTAATCCTAAAACTCCAAGAGTAGCAATTGTTTTTAATAAATAATTTCCCATCACTAGTGTCCGGTAAAAAATAAAAAAAGGTCTGGTAATCCTATTAATCACAGGATACATATCCTATAATTTAGCCATATTTTCATAGGAGAACCAGACCATGCGACAAAATAATACAATTATGTCAGAATTGCTAAGGATTTTTCCGAGATATGAATTTGAAAAGCTCGAAAAAGCGCATAAAGGCAATTATTATGAGTTTTTGACCAATAACTTTACTCTGGCAGCCAAAACGATCGCAGATATTTACAAATCACGATGGCAGATTGAATTGTTCTTCAAGTGGATCAAACAGAACCTGAAAATCAAATCGTTCCTCGGAACAACTCCTTTCCTGGTAGTAACTGATTCTTTTTGCATTATCTAATCTCTCCTTGACAAATTTGTTTACCTGCTATACAATATATCATATGAGTAACAGAAAAGCAATGATTAGTGAAACTCTTGTCAGAGTACTAAATAAGGCATTGGCTAATCAGAGAAAACCACAACGGTATGGATTGGAAGATATGCTGTATCCGGCTGAAATGCATATGGTAATGTTGATTGGCCAGAATCCAGCATCTGGAGTGACAGAATTAGCGGCAAAAGCAGGTACAACCAAGGGGGCTGTTTCCCAAATGATACAACGACTTGTTAACAAAGGACTTATATGTAAATCTTCAAGTCCAGCAAGTGGTCGGAGGGTGTTCCTTGAACTTACGAATCGAGGGAAAGTAGCCTTCTATTCACATGAACGACTTCATGAAGAAAGCGATAGGGAGCTGATTTTATTTATTGAAAGGCTTCATCGGGATCAAGTGAAAGTTTTGGAGAAGTTTTTGATGCTGGTTGAACAGGGGATTGATAAAAGAAGTGAAACATAATATTTTTTTGCCCGTATTGTTTAGTAACTAAACAAATAATCTCAGAAACCGAAAGGAGATGAAGAAATGAAAAGCCACAATCAAAAAGAACGAGGTGCGATGGGAGTGGCCATAGTAGCTGTCACCGGTGTATTCCTGGTGCTGCACTTGGCGTTACCTGACATTGAACTCTGGCCGTCTTTCTTAATTTGTCTGACTGTCGTAACAATGGTTGTCAGTCACTTTGGGAAGAACCATCGATCGAGTCGTTCTGTAGCGCGCTCGTCAGAAACGAACAGTTGATTTGTTCAAGCAGCGATGGTAATAAAGGGCAAGATAGTATGCTTGCCCTTTATACATATGTTCAGGAAATCTTGTTAAACTGGCCTGTATACTCTGGGAACAGCGTTTATCGAGGGCGGACTACCCAATTCTTTTCCAGCGACTTCTGCCAATCATCGTAAAGTGTGACTGCATAGTAAACTCAAAATGCACAAAAGTTTGGGGAGAGTGATATTGGAACCGCCATTTGTCTTGACCTTGCTTGAAGGCGAGGATTTCTGTTCTATGTGTGCTACCGTACTTCCGGCAAAGTTCCGAAGCAGTTACCCCGGTTTCATTTTCCTTCAAAATCGAGACGATCTTCTCGACACCTCACTTGATCTTCTTCATCTGATCCTCCTATCTGCAATTTACGACAGAAAGACTAACTTCAAAATGGTATTCATTCAGGTGGGGCACATCAAAACAACTTTATATAAAGATATACAAGCTCTTGGGCTATCTCAAGTTGAACCATATATCAGCTTTTCGTAAAGCCAGCGAAATTCCAGATAGACGCGCTGAGTAAAGCTCAAATCCCCACCACCCTGACCATGCTTTATCATGTAGTCCAGAATTTCACTAGCCGGAACAAACCACCCATCGCGTGAGGCAAGATCTTTAATTCGTTCTGTGAAAGTTGAGTCACACACACCATTCTCAACAAAATTGAACCCAAAATGAGTATACACAATACAGACACCACCTTCATTCTCCAGTTGATCAAGATTCTCCGGAGATAGAAGATCATTGAACTCATTTACTGCCCTGCCATCCGATGTGTGGAACCAATATTTTACGAACGGTTTATCCGGATCGTGATATGGTACCAGGGGGTTAACCGCAGCTATATTGATTTCATGAAAACTAAAATTGACCATATACTTGATATGTTTTTGGACAAAATCTGCCCAAAAGAATTCTGATTCGGGTACATGTCCAGCAAAAAGTTTGCGATCCATTACCAAATCATACAATGCTCTAAGTGGTTTAAGTTCTATCTTGTTGCGACCCCAGTAGATGTTATCAGGGTTTAGACTGTGATTTATATGTATTCTTGGGTAGTACCCAATTACATCTTTGAAATAATCCATACCCGCCAGAATCTCCTCTCGATGACTAACCCCACCCCTTATTCCATGAGATGCGATTTCAAATCCTTTGTCGCGAAGATCCAGAACAAACATTCTGTATAAAGAATCACTAAGAGTCTCTCCCCAATTGGCCCAGTTGGTGGAATCGTTGGTGGGATACACCCAAATGGCTCTGGTTGTCCGCATATTAAATTCTTGCAGAAGATCATAAACCGGCTTGACATTTTCAACTGTACTTCTATCGGTATCATCACAGATGGTGAATGCAAACTTCTTTCCATCAGGGAAAGTCATCGCTTCGTATCTTGGATATGAGATGACTATAGCAGTGATGGCAAATAGAACCAGCACAAAGCATAAACCGAAAAAGATTAGACAATATCGAACTGATTGTTTCATTGACCTTCTCCTGAAAAAGTATACATCCAATTAAGCCCGAGGCGATGTTCATTCGAAATCAGTCGGACTTTTTCATTCCCCAGATTCGAATATTGGCATTACTGATTGTAAAACATTTTAAAATACTAAAAATAATTGCTTTTGCATCATTTTTTATAAAAAAATTTACATTGTAGTTACTTTCCATTTTCAGATTCTCAAAAAAGACTAGTGCGGATTCGCAAGATCACCTCAATCATGTATTGAGATATTCTCTACAAACCTTTACCTCGGGTGATAAAGGAGACAATCTTCTCCTAATTGATAGACATCAAACCTCCGGTTTTCTTTATACTGTAATCGGAACGTTTTTCTGAGAATCGCAATAAAATATTTATAATTCTTGACTGCTTGTTTTTATTATTCTTTAAAGTCTTATTATAGTTATGAAAGAACCAAAAAAAATAGATTTTGCGTCTGAAGTAGATTTCGATCAGATTCTCACTAACCCGATTCTCGACATCGCTGCCCGTTTCTGGGAAAATGACCGATACGAGGCTTTCAGGGTGTGTTATCGTTCTATGAGGGTCCTTGATGATCTTGTAGACAACCGAAAAATCGAAGGAACCGAGATCTCACATCGTGAACAGATATTGCTCACCAGTATGATTGACGACTGGCTGGTGACGCTGCGTAGAGGTGCCCCCACAGGTGAGTTCGATAAACAGTTGATAGCTATTATTAACCAATACCGCATTCCTCCCTGGCCCTGGGAACGGTTGGCTCAAGCTATGAAGTATGATCTCTATCATGATGGTTTTCCGTCTTTATTGGTTTTTCTTCGATACTGCGAGGGAGCAGCAATATCGCCCGCCTCAATTTTTATGCATCTCTGCGGAGTTGAAATGGATAGGGAGGATTACACCCCACCACCCTATGATATCCACAAGGCTGCTCGACCTTTGGCTTTATTTTCTTACTTTGTGCATATTATACGTGATCTTCAAAAAGACCAGCAGGCAGGCCTTAACTATATAGCAGATAATATGTTGTTGGAGGAAGGCTTAGCCCGATCTGAACTTGTTGAAATAGCCCAAGGGGGTACAATAAGTAACCGGTTCCGACATCTGATGACTCGCTATCACCAGATAACAGAGTACTATCGGCATCGAGCGCGAACTAATCTGGATCATCTGCAGCCATCTTTAGCTTCCCGTTACCAATTGAGTTTAGAGGTTATTTACGGCCTTTATCTACAGATATTCCAACGGGTTAACCCGGATACGGGAACCTTTACGAGCGAAGAGCTCAACCCCACTCCCATAGAAATTAAAAACCGGTTGGAGGAAATTGTCTCCTCATTTGAGCCAGTTTAAGTTGCTTTTTCTTGGAAGAAACTATCAAATTCAGTTGTATTAGTTTCATACCGGTTATTTTCTGGTGTGATCGATTGTGCATTCAAATAAACGTTTCAGCCGTCAACACTCAGGTTGACGGTGTATAACAGATGGAGGAAGATCATGAAAACAATAACTCTTGTTCTCTGTTTGCTACTGCTACCGGCGATCCTTATTGCCGACGATGTGGCGGTAACAATCTATAACTCCAACCTAGGCGTTGTTAGCGAAAATCGGACGCTCGATTTCAGTAAAGGTATAGGCCAACTGGATTTCAAAGATGTGCCTTCGGCTATTGATGCCAGTTCGGTTACTTTCGATGTTATCGATAAGAGTGGAAGCGTGGCTATTCTGGAACAGAATTATGCTTATGATTTGGTCAGTCCGGAGAAAATCTACTCGCGCTATATTGATAAGGGAATCGATCTTATTGATAAAGAGGGTAAACTATATTCAGGAAATCTTTTGGCTTACAGTAGCGGAGCTGTCACACTTAAAGAAAAATCTGGTGGTATCAAGATTGTCCAATTGGTCAATATCACCGAAGTGAATTTTCCTGAGCTGCCGGATGGCCTTATCACTCGCCCTACTCTGTTCTGGCGCTACAGCAGCGATCACGATGGGCCGTTGGATTGCAGAGTCGGCTATCAAACTTCAGGTTTGAGCTGGTCGGCGGAATATATTGGTGTGTTGTCAGACGATGAGGACAACCTTGATTTATCAGGATGGTCTTCAATCACCAACAACTCTGGTAAAACCTACAAAGACGCTACCCTTAAACTCGTGGCTGGTGATATACACCGCGCTCGTCCCGAACGAGGACGCGGTATGGACATGAAAATGCTATCTATGGCAGCCCCTTCCGATGCCGGTTTTGAAGAAAAGGCGTTTTTTGAATATCACCTTTATACTCTGCCAAGGAAAGCCACAGTAGCTGACAAAGAAATCAAACAGATATCGCTCTTTGAGCCTGCCTCAACTACGGTAGAGAAAAAGTTTATCTATCGCCCTGATCGAAATCCAAAGAAGGTAGAAGTAGCTATCAATTTCACCAACTCAACCGCTGCCGGATTGGGTATGCCATTACCCTCCGGCCGAGTACGACTGTTCAAAGCTGATGATGACGGTTCCCTGATTTTATTGGGCGAAGATCGCATAGACCATACTCCACGTGATGAGGAACTCAACATTAAGGTCGGTTACGCCTTTGATATCGCTGCCGAAGAACGGCTAATGCAGCGTGATAAGATATCCAATCAGGTAGAAGATCGAACCTTTGAAATTGAACTTCGAAACCGAAAAGAATCTTCTGTCATAGTGAAAATTGAGAAAAAAATCTGGGGCTTTTGGGAAATTGTCGAATCCGATCATCCATATATTGTAAAGGATGCTCAGACACTCCAATTTGATGTTCCAATAGAAGCTGGAGAGACCATTGTTGTGAAATTCCGCATTCGCTTCACACAGAGGTAGAACGATAGTTGACAACATCTCTGTCAAGCTATACATTCTTCGCCAAATGGCT
>Ga0164318_10005454_pt1 | contig 12298 bp, 8 predicted proteins | sample GuaBasSedimGuay9_FD_113734 | JGI IMG/M metagenome (GOLD analysis project Ga0164318, IMG submission 113734) | Subseafloor sediment microbial communities from Guaymas Basin, Gulf of California, Mexico - Guay9, Core 4571-4, 0-3 cm | ecosystem: Environmental > Aquatic > Marine > Hydrothermal vents >... | reverse complement strand
CTTTGCTTTTCGCCAGTACCAGGGTGATTGCCGCTGTTAATGTGGTTTTGCCATGGTCTACGTGACCGATGGTTCCAATGTTAACATGCGGTTTCGTTCTTTCGAATTTTGCCTTCGCCATTGTTTTTCTCTCCTTTCTATAAAGAGTTTTCTATAAAAAATGGAGCCCACGACCGGACTTGAACCGGTGACCCCGTCCTTACCAAGGACGTGCTCTACCGACTGAGCCACGTGGGCATATTTCTTGATTCAACAAAAAATATGGAGCGGGAAACGGGACTCGAACCCGCGACCCTCAGCTTGGAAGGCTGATGCTCTAGCCAACTGAGCTACTCCCGCTAAAAACTGGTGGGGAGAGGAGGATTCGAACCTCCGAAGCCATCCGGCGACAGATTTACAGTCTGTTCCCTTTGACCGCTCGGGAACCTCCCCACTTTCACCGGGAAATACTCCCGGCAAAGACAGTATGGTAACAGAAAATCATTGGATTGCAAGGAAAAATGTCATGAAAATCCATCTTTTCGCCAAAGGAGGCAAATTGCAGATAACTTCATCATTTGGTTGTTTATATTCCTTCGCTTTCCTTTATTTTCTCAAGAATTTCCGCACCGCCGTCTGCCAGCATGGCCTGCCCCAGTGTTCTGCCGGCATTGCCAAAGCCCTCAAAGGGCAACACCATCTCATGACGAACGACCTCTGTTCCGTCAACGCTCCCGATAAAGCCCCGAATTTTAAAATCCTTCCCCAATGTGGCATAGCATCCCACCGGAACCTTGCAGCCGCCTTCCACAACTCGAAGAAAGTCCCGTTCCTCCATAACTGCCAACCGTGTACCCCTGTGGTCAATGGACGAAACAATATCATGAACAAAATTATCGCCCTGGCGGACTTCCACAGCAACCACTCCCTGGGCTACCGCCGGAATCAGTACCTCTTCAGGAATCACATCCGCAATTACCGAATCCAGCCCGAGACGTTTTACCCCAGCATAAGCAAGGACAATGGCATCATAATCCCCATTTTTCAATTTTTTCAACCGTGTATCCACATTCCCCCTGAGCTCCCGGGTTTCCACATTGGGAAAACGGTTCTTAAGCTGGCTGACCCGCCGCAGGCTTCCGGTACCCACGACTGCGCCCTTTTCAAGGTCAGAAAGGCGAATTGTGCTTGAAATCAGAACGTCTTGAGCTTTTTCCCGTTCTAAAAAAGCAGAAAGCCGAAACCTGGGATCAATTTCAGAGGGGAGATCCTTACAACTGTGAACTGCGAGATCAATTTCCCCCGCATCCAGTGCCAATTCCAATTGTTTGGTAAACAGGCCCACACCCCCCATCTGGTTCAACGGGGTTTTCTGATCCATATCACCTGTTGTTTTGACAATCCGGACAACAAACTCATGGCTGGGATGGGCTTTCTCCAACAGCATTTTCACATGCTCCGCCTGCCACAAAGCCAGTTGGGAGCCTCTTGTTCCAATTTTTACCTGCATTCTCTTCCCCTTCCTTATCCGTTTAATTTGAATATGGATTTGAAAAATGACACCAGCCCACTTTCCAGGTTTTCTTCCCGGGCCGCTCGTTTCAGTTCGGTAATGGGTTGGTGCAGCATTTTGTTCATAATGGAATAACTGAGCCGGTCCAATTCCTTTTTAACCTCGTCTGAACAACCATGAAGATGCTTCAGGGATTTCTCCATTTCCTCCTTCCGCATTGCCTCAACGCTCCTGCGTAATTCAACAATCATGGGGTTTACATCCTGCATCCGCCGCCATTTCTCATATTCCCGGACCCGCTTCGAAATGAGTACAGCCGCTTTTTCCGCCTCTTTCTTTCGTTTTTCTCTGTTGACTTCAATTACCTTCTGCAAATCATCAATATCGAACAGAAACACTCCGGGAAGATTGGCAATTTCAGGCTCAATATCCCGGGGCACTGCTATATCAATAAAAAGCAGGGACACCGCTTTCCGACTCCGTAGTACAGCCTCCACATCCGATCGCCGGATCACAGGATCCGGTGAGCCGGTGGAACTTACAACAATATCTGCCACCGACAGTGCATCCCGTATATTTCCCAATGAATAAGGGCTTCCGCTGAAACGGCCGGCCAGTTGCTCCGCCCGGGAAAGGGTTCGGTTGGCAACGTCCACCGCGTCCACCCCCCGCTCTTTCAGGTGGGTGGCCGCCAGTTCACACATTTCACCAGCTCCAACGAGAAGTGCCCGTCGGCCTTTTAATTCACCGAACACCTTCCGTGCCAGTTCCACTGCAACATAGGAAACTGACACTGCATTTTTTGCAATCTCCGTCTGAGTCCGTACCTGTTTTACTGTCTGAATCGTGTGACGGTAAATGCTGGAGAGCCGGTTCCCTGCCGTTCCGGCCGAGATTGCAAAGTCGAATGCATCCTTCACCTGCCCGGTAATCTGCGGTTCGCCGAGCACCATGGACTCCAGGCCGGACGCCACCCGGAAAATGTGTTCCACCGCCTTCAGCCCCCAGAATACATACACATGTTCCCTGATTTCAGATACCGGTACTCCGGCACGTTTCGCCAGGAAAGAAGCCAGCAGAGCCTCCCCTGCATCATCGTCTGTGGCCATTGCCACCAGTTCCGTTCGGTTACAGGTGGAGATAATTACCAGTTCCCGTAATACCTCCTCCCGAATCAGTTGGTGGAGTGCCTTATAAAGCTCTTCTTCGTTAAACCCCACTTGTTCCCGAAGCCGGACCGGCGCTGTCTCATGATTTAACCCAACTAGAACCAGTCCCATTTATTTTGCCCCGTATGATTGTTTCAGTGTGTGAATGGACGGCAGAAAACCACTGACGACAAAAGAAAACAGAATCAACGCCACACACCAGATAACCGCCAGCGCAAATCGGCGGCCCCGAATCCTGTCCGAAACTCTGCTGTAAAAAATCCAGGCATAAATCAACCACATTGCAGTGGACCAGATAACTTTGGGGTCAAAATACCAACCGGGTCCCCATATCTTTGCCGCCCAGAAAAAGCCGATGAGCAGTCCCGTTGTAATCAACGGAAAACCGGCGGAAACCCCGAGCCCGGCCATTTCTTCCAGTTTCCCCAGGGATGGAAGCCTTGAATACCACTGATTAAAGCGCTTGGATTTCAAGTTTTTTTCCTGAATCAGGTACATCACCGAAGACGCAAAAGCCAGGATGAAGAGAGCCTCTCCCAGCATCAGAAAACCGGTATGAATCCCGAGGAGAAATGGAGAAGCCATTTTGAGCTGTGCAACCTGAATATTTCTGGAAAATAGGGAAACTATGTTGAAAAAGAATCCCACCGGCACCAGAAAAGTTCCCAAAAGGAGAATTTTGAAGCGAAATTCAAACAAAAAATAGAGGAGATAGATAAGCATAGCCAGAAAATTATAGCTGAGAAATGGTGTCGTTACCGGCTGGGAATGGGTTTGCACCCCCTGGATTGCCAGAAAAAACATCAACATCAACGTACCGACAGCAAGCATGGAAGAAGCCCCAATGAAAACCGGCCGACTTTTCTTATAAGCAAAGACAAAGAACAGAAACAGTGCAACAAAATTGGCTGCCACGGACAATTCATACAGGATTCTCATTCTCCGTCCTCCGTCAGATAATTTTGCACCTTCTCAGCTATCTTAAATGCGGCAAGAGTACAGTCGTTGATCCCAATTCCATAAAAAGCATTTCCAGTCACAAAAAGGCCCGGGACAGACGCGCTTGCCTCTTCAACCTTCTCCACAATTTTATAATGTCCGGTGTAGTATTGCGGGATTGCACGCTGCCACCTGAAAAGCCCGATGTTTTCAAGTTCACGCCGCTCTACTTTCAAAAAGCCCGCCAATTCCTCCGACGCTTTATCCACCAGTTCCGCCAAACCCATCTCCCGAACCTCATAGTGACGGTCTCCACCCAGCATCACCGTCACAAGGTCATGCTCATCTGTGCCACGGTTGGGAAAAATTCCGGATGAATACAAAGCACCCAGAATATCCCGTTTCTCCACAGACGGAATCAAAAAACCAAACCCGCTGGCTATGCCTTTTTTTACCGCGAAAGGCACAACCGCCATCGGCGGATAAGGGATAGACGCCAGATCCTGCTTAAGTCCTTCCAGGCCGGGGATAACCATCTCAGCAAGGCTGTACGCCGGCACCGCCAGCACCACTGCATCGTAGGCCCCGCGAACATGGTCCAGATGGAACCCATCGCCTTCTTTCTGAACTTCCCGAATCTCGATTCCGGGATGAAGCCGAAAAGCATCAGCCGCCACCATCATCTCAATCAATTGTCCCATTCCGTTCTCAAAAGAAGTCAGACGCCCGGAAGGGGAGGCTTTTTTTGATCGCAGCTTCATCATCGCCTTGACCAGGCTCCCATATTCCATTTCCAGCTCATGAATCCGTGGGAAACAGGATGCCAGACTCAATTTATCCACATTCCCTGCAAACACGCCACTGACCATGGGATCCAACATCCAGGTCACCGCCTGTTCCCCCAGTCGGCGTTTACCGAATTCAGCAATGGTTTCATCCTCATCACCGGTTTTCTTCGCAATGAAGGGTTCCTTCATAATCCGGAGTTTCCCGCCAAAGGACAAAATTGACGAAGAAAAAAACTTCAGCGGCTTATCGGGCAGTGTCACCAGCCGCCCATGTTTCACAATCATTCGTTTTTCTGCTTTTGAATCTGCCGGAAGCAACGTGTCCTGTTTTTCCAGCATATCTACAATCTTCAGTGTCGTGGGCTTACCGGACAAAAAGCCGTTGGGGCCGGTCTCCATCAGAAACCCTTCGTTCCTGTAACTCGAAATGGTACCGCCGGGAGTTGTATTTTTTTCAAAGACATCAATCTTAGCACCGGGGATTCTCCGGCCCATGACAAATGCCGTTCCCAATCCGGAAATTCCACCGCCGATTACTGCGATTTTCACAAGGCCTCCCACTTTTTCCGATTCATAACCGGTTTTCATCTGATTCCAACTCCCTGAACTGGTTGTCGGCAAACTCCAGCAGAAAATCCAGAAACGGGACATCGTCATTGAAACAGGAAACCCGGTCCACCTGTTCAATTCCTATTTTACCAGCAAACTCCCGTAAAAACAGGTCCAGTTCAAAGAGAGTTTCAGAATTGTCCACCGTGAAACTCAGCGGCACAATAACAAGACGCCGAATTCCGTTTTCCACCAGTACACGGACCGATTCCTCCAGGAAGGGGCCCACCCACTTCACCGGGCCCAGTGGACTCTGGAACGACAGTCTCACCGGAACATCTGGAAATTGCGCTCCAATCCCCGCCGCCTGAGTTTTCACCTGCCCGATGTACGGGTCCCCCTTTAGAACAGTGGATTTCGGGATAGAATGCGCAGTCAGGAGGATTGCCGCAGGGCCTGGGCCCGGTTCATCCAGAATCTTGCGGATTTTCGCGGACAATAATTTTGAGAAGGTATCATTATTATAGTAAGGCTTTGCCAACCTCACATTTTTCAGGTCGGCAACGGCATCTTCCAGGCTGCCGTAGGAAGAAAAGGAATAATGGGGAAAGGTGGGCAGAACCAACACCCGGCCGTTTTCTGCCGCTTTTTTCACCGTCTCATGAAAAAACGGCGCCGCATAGCGAAATCCCGGCTCAAAATGAAGGAACCCCTGTTTTTCATTGAGTACCCGACACATCTCCGATACAGTCTGATTCACCGGAGAGCCATTGATTTTACCGTAAATTTCCCTGGATTTGCTACTGCGCAAGCGGGAAATCAGGAACGCAAGCGGCAGCCGGAAAATCGTAGGCAGATCAATGATGCGCCGGTCTGAAAAAATTCGTTTGAGAAACGGCTGGACATCGGAAAGTTTTTCAGGGCCGCCATAGTCGGCTAAGACAACGGTTGACTGCACCGGATCACCTCAAGCAGTGTCCGAACACTGTCCACAGGCGTTTCAGGTAGAATTCCGTGACCCAGGTTAAACACATGCCCCTTGATTTTCCTGCCCTCTTCAATGACCCGCTTTGCCTCCCGTTCAATGACATCACTGCCGCCGAAAAGCACCACCGGGTCCATATTCCCCTGAAGGATGAAGCGATTTCCAGAACGCTCCGCCGCATCAGCCAACGACACGGACCAGTCTACGCCGAGACAATCCGCTTTCAGTTCCTGAAGTAACGGAAAAAAGCTGAAACCGTTTTTGGCAAAATAAATCAAAGGCGTTCCGGGAAACTGTCCCTTCAGTGTGTTGAAAATGCGTTTCACATAGGGAAAAACATATCGTTCATAGTCAAAGCAGGACAGTACACCCCCGAAGGTGTCAAAGAGTTGGATCACCTCTGCACCGGCCTGGATCTGCGAAGAAAGATAGCCCTCCAGCACTGTGGACAGTTTTTCCATCAGAAGGTGGAAACTCCGCTCATCGTTGTACATCATCGCTTTCAGGTAGGTGTAATTCCGGGAAGCGCCTCCCTCCACCATGTAGCAGGCAAGGGTAAACGGCGCCCCGGCAAAGCCGATCAGCGTTTTGCTTTCGGGAAGGTATTTTGACAAGCTGCCCAGGGTTTCATAAACAAATCCCACTTCCCCCGCAACCCCTTCTGTCTTCAATGCCTCCACGTCTTCACGTGTCCGAACCGGATTGTGGAACACCGGCCCTCGGCCTTCAATAAACTCCAGATTCATCCCCATCGGTTCACTGAAAATCAGAATATCAGAAAACAGGATTGCCCCGTCCATATCAAACTTTTCCACCGGAAGGAGGGTAACTTCAGTCGCCAATTCCGGTGTTTTGCACATATCCAGAAACGAATTCTCCGCCCGGATAGCCCTGTATTCGGGCAGAAACCGGCCTGCCTGACGCATGATCCATACCGGGGGTACCTCCGGCTGCTTCCCCTGAAGGGCATTCAACAACGGCTTATCCATAACACAACTCCTGTATCAATTCATTGCACGTTTAAGCGCTGTATCAGCTTACCATTATGAACCGGAATGAGCAATCCGGTATTCCGGCACCAGCGCAGGGATTGTGCGTGTGAATGTGCAAGTGGATGTGGGAAAAATCAGAGTGGCTGATTCTCTGCCTTTGCTCAGGCTCAAACTTATCTGCTCCAATCTCTCTTCAATTCACTCGCACTCGCACATTCACTTTTCCTACTCTATTTCTGCTCTGGTGGGATGGCGGGGAGGAGGACTTCAAAGCGGCTGCCCTTACCCGGCTCTGATTCGACTCGGATATGGCCGTCATGACGCTTGACAATCCCATAGGCAATGGACAGACCCAGTCCCTGGGCACCATCTCTGGTTGTGAAATAGGGATCAAATATCCGATCCAGATGTTGCAGGGGAATGCCGCATCCGACATCGGAAAAAAACAGTCTTACGTAATTCCCGGGATCCACCAGGGGATCACCCTTTCCTATCTGAACGTTTTCGATTTTGATCTCCAGTTTGCCGCCACCATCCATGGACTCCACTGCATTTTTCACCAGGTTGTCCACTACATGAACAAACTGTGAATCATCCACCTTCACCGGCCAGAGGGGATCTGCAATATCTGCCGACCATTCAGTGGCAGCATCCCCAACCGCCCTCTTCGCACTGGACCATATCAACGCGGCCAAATCCACCTCTTTCCCCACCGGTGCCCCACCCCTGGAGAAGGTAATGAGCTGAGAAGTCAGTTCCCTTGCCCGTTCAATCGCATCCTCCGCTGTGCCCAGTTTATCCGCAATTTTTGAGCCGGGTTCGGACAGCATCCTTGCCAGAGAGATGTTCCCGAAAACAGCCGTCATGACATTATTGAAATTATGGGCAATCCCTGCAGCAAGAAGCCCCAGGGATTCCAGCCGTTTCGCCCTGGCAAATCGAGCCTGATTCCGTTTCAGCCCGGTGATGTCCCGGAACACCACAACCATTCCCCGGGGCTTCCTGTGGCTGTCAAGGATCGGAGACCGGGTCTCGTCAATGATGTACCGTTTTCCGTCAACGGAAGTCAAAACCAGCTCCTCTCCCTCAATTTCAAGATCTTCCCTCTTGAAAAAGATGCGGGTGGTTTCATCAACACCATACCCATTTCCCACCCTGACAATACGATACACCTGCTCCAGGGGATAACCCGAAACATCCGAAAACGCATAACCGGTCATCTTCTCTGCTGCCGGATTCATCATCACCACTTTGCCTTTTGCATCCATTACCAACACGCCATCTCCAATGGAATGAAGGGTTGCCGCAAGTCGGTCTTTTTCCTCAGCCAAAGCCTCCTCTGCCAATTTCCGCTCCGTAATATCCACAAGAGAAACAATCAGACGGCTGAAGTCTTCTGATTCATCAACGGTGATAGAAATCAGCACGTAAATATCCCGGCCAGTCAATTTGCGGTTCACTTCTTCATACCGAATCAGGCGTTCTCCACGGAAAAGGGCCGCCAGCATTTTTGCAAAGCCCCGGTATGATGGGGCAGAAAAAACAACATCCAATGATGAAAGCAGCTCTTCCTTGCTTTTTGCATCATACATTCTCAGGGTTTCCCGGTTGATATCCAGAATCCGAATCGCCTTGGCAGCCTTCTTTACAAATTCCGGATTCTCCTTAAAATAGATGTCAGGATCATCTACACCTTCATCCTTCAGTTTATCCAGCATAGCCCGGACAGCCGAAAAATCTTCCACCCAGATGGACACCGCGCTGGTTTCAAAGAGCTTTCGGTATTGTTCTGCGGTCTCTTTTTTCTCTGCCAGCAATAAATTAGTACCTTCAGCAAGCTTTCTGAATTCCTGAAGCTGACTGCTTCCCTGCTCTATTGGTGTTTCGTTTGCCAATGCTATTTTCAGCGAACCGGCATAGCCTTTGATTTCACGGCCCATCTTTCGTGCCAGAAGAAATGCGACAGCCAGTGTTGCCAGCAGCATTGCCAGCAAGACAATCAACATGCCGATTGCAAAGTGCCGGATGTGTTTCCTGGATAATTCCATATAGGCATCGGCGGTACGGGTCGTTTCAGCCATATCCAGAGCCGCACCGACCACAACTCGGCTCCCGACATTCGGGGAAAGATAAAAAGACCAGTTTTCGTGGCCGGGTGCCCAGCCGGTAAAAACGTTGTCAATCCAATGGGCTTTTCCGGTCTTCAACGATTGAAGACAGGGACTTTTAAGGAAGGCCTGACCGGAGGGATTTTTCAATTTTGTAATTGGAATCAGGTGCTCCTTTCCATGCCAGCGGCCGGCCAGCCTGCCACTTGCCGGGAAAAACAGAAAGAGGAAGCCCCTCTCACCAAAAGTTTCATTCCAGACCGCCTGTGCAGCTTTCTCCTCGGACATTTCACCCGTCGGCCCAGCGCTTATCGAATTCTCCATACTGGAAACAAAGGCCTTGAGATGACGCTCTGCCTCCCCCTTGCAACGGGAAATATCCTGAATACGGATTGCGGCAGCATCTCTTGCACAGGACTGATATTCGATATAAACCCAGGCTAAACCACTGATTGTCATCAATGCGTGAAACACCACAACAATCAGAATGAAATGCGTTTTGAAAATACTATTTGCTGATCCCATGCACCGACCCATAACAACCAAGTTTTTACTATTTTACTAAAATTCTACCATCAGTCAATATATTTCCAACATAAAAGACGGGAAAACCCTTATACACATTGGTTTTAATCTATTACTTAGTTTGACTAAGAAGGCGATGTTTTAATTCTTTATGTATGTTTTTTGTACGGTTTTTCAGTTTTTTTCAACAGGCACAACAATATCACCGATTTCATGCAGTGAAATCAATAAAATCGCTAAAAAGGGGAAACCAGTCAGTTTCTCTCTTTCAGGTGTCCCGGCTCGTAATCACAGAAAGGTTCCGGTGCAAGGTAGTCGCCTTCCATCGCATAGGCCCGGGCGCGGCATCCGCCGCAAACCCCTTTGTATTCGCAGACACCGCATTTGCCCTTGTATCCTTCAATATCCCGCATTTCCAGAAACAGCTTGGAATTCCAGATTTCCTTCATGGACTGCTTGAAAATATTTCCTCCGGACACCGGGAAATAGGAGCAGGGCAACACTTCTCCGTCCGAACGGATCAAACAGATTGTCTGCCCCGCCACACAGCCCTTGTTAGCGCCGGTGGAGAATGTCAGATTCCGGCGTTTGGCGGAATTCCCTTCCTTCATCGCCTCCTCAATATAAATCCGGTAGTAATGCGGGGCACAGGTGGGACGTACCAGGATGTCATTTTCCTGTTGCTCGATGCGGTAATGCCAGCGAAGAATCTCATCGTAATCTTTCGTGTCAATGAGTTCATTCATCACATCCTCCCCCCTGCCGGTGGGTACAATCATAAACATATACCACGCCGTGGCGCCAAGCTCCTTCGCCAGCCTGTAGGTGTTTTCGATATCTGCCTGATTCCGCTTGGTGAAAGATGAGTTAATGAGAAACGGAATCTTGTGTTTCTTGAGAAACTCAATCCCCCGCATCACACCGGTAAATGCGCCCTTGTGGTTCCGGAAATTATCGTGAATCTCCGCAGTACTGCCGTCTATGCTCAATGACACCATCTTTATGTCGGTTTCGATCATCTTTTCACAGTGAGTGTCATTGATCAGGGTCCCATTGGTTGCCATGCACATCCGAAACCCCTTGTCAGTTCCATACTGTGCCAGCTCGAAAATGTCCTTGCGAAGGAGGGGCTCCCCCCCGGACAGCACCACCACCGGACTGCAGAAATCACCAATCTTGTCCAGTACAGACAAGGCCTGTTTTGTGTCCATCACCTCCGGCATGTGCATGCTCGAGGATGACCGGCAGTGTACACAGGACAGGTTACATCTCGGCGTTGTCTCCCAGGCAATCCACTTCAATTCTCCACGCATCGTATCCTCCGGCTCTATTTTTCTTCCGAGCATTACCTTACACGATTTCATCGTTTCTGCATAGCATGAGGGAGGATAAGTGTTCAAACCGGGGGCTGTCGAACCCGTCAATTCTATCCGAGCTGTTTGACAGCAGACAAGCCGTAGCGTAAAATCACTGTATGAACCACAAGGGGATGAATAAGATACAAAAGAGAACTCCCTATTTTCTTCTTTCACTGGCTCTGTTCTGTGTTCTGTTCCTGGTATTCATGCCGATAGCACAGCATTTGCTGGAAAAATCTGTTCGACGAAGAGCAATGGAAACCGCAGCCGGGTTCGGACTTACCCTTAACCGGTTTCAGATTGTGAATGTCGGATTTAATGGAGCACATTTCCGGGGCGTTGAAATCGGAAAAACCGGGGGGAAAAAGCTCAAGCTCCCGGACATCCACGTCTTTTATACCCTCGGGGGCATCCGCCGGGGGGAAATTAACAGTATCCATATTGTCGGACTGACGGTTCATGCAACAGTCAATAGAAGGGGAGAAATCAAGATCGACGGGGTCCCGTCCCTGTCGGATTTCACGAAAAGGAAAAGGGGGAAAGAAACTGCCAATCCGATACTGCCACCGATTCCAGATATTTTTCTGGATAATGCATTTGTGTTTTTGAAAACTCCCTTCGGATCTCTGCTGATTCCGGGAAGTGTTGAATGCAGGTTCAGTGGCGGCGTGTGTCGTATCGGAGCACAGCTTTTCCCGGAGGGCGGTACCCTCTTCGCCAACGGGCGCATTGTTCTTCCCGTAATGGACGGGGTGGTGAATGTTTCCTGGGATAAGATCGCATCAAAAAAGTGGCTTCGCAATTTCCTCAAGGGAAGCCCTCTGTCGGTTTCCGGGACGCTTTCCGGAAAAGCTGCCATTACACTGGAAAAGGGTCGCCCTGTCAGTGGTTCGCTGGAAATTCGGACAAGGGGTGCTGAAGTCCGGTTCCGGGATATCTTCCTCACATTGAACGCTCATGGACACACGCTTTTCAATGGCAACACACCGGAACAACTGTCACTTTCGATGACCGTTTCCTCCCTGGTTTCAGAAAAATTGAAACTCGCCGCGCCAGCCACCATTCAGCTGACGGGGAAAACCCCGGACTCACTGCAGGTTTCAGTACCGAAAATCCGGCTCCTGAACCCCCTTCCCTTGACCGTTTCACTGTCCGGTAAAATTTCCGGCATTTCAACGACGCCGAAAATGAAGGGCCAATATGCCCTGCACCTCCCCCCAAAGGCAACTGCCGAATTCTTTCCCGGCCTGCCATCCAACGTCCTGCCGGTGAAAATCGGAGGGAACTTCAAGGCTGAACTGAAAAATGGCCGGCCCTTATTCTCCCTGTCCGCCCGGGCTGCCCAGCCCCTGGCCCTCTCGTTGCCGGAAGGAAAAGCAAAAATGGCTACCGT
>Ga0164318_10005452_pt1 | contig 12300 bp, 10 predicted proteins | sample GuaBasSedimGuay9_FD_113734 | JGI IMG/M metagenome (GOLD analysis project Ga0164318, IMG submission 113734) | Subseafloor sediment microbial communities from Guaymas Basin, Gulf of California, Mexico - Guay9, Core 4571-4, 0-3 cm | ecosystem: Environmental > Aquatic > Marine > Hydrothermal vents... | reverse complement strand
GATAAAGGAGAAATATCATATTTTCAGGCATTAGCAACAGGACTTTCTGCAACAATAGGTATAGGAAATATTGCAGGTGTAGCAACTGCCATCTCTATTGGGGGACCGGGTGCTCTTTTCTGGATGTGGGTAACAGCAATTGTAGGAATGGCTACAAGATACACAAGTGCTTTTCTTGCTGTTAAATATAGAAAAATAAATTCAGATGGAAGTGTAAGTGGTGGTCCTATGTATTATCTCACAGAAGGACTTAACTTAAAATGGCTTGCAGTGATATTTTCTATTTGCACAGTTATTGCTACTTTTGGTATAGGAAATATGGTGCAGACAAATACAGTGGCATCTGAGTTATATGATGCTTTTGGTATACCTAAAATTATAACTGGATTAATTATTGGTATTTTAGTTGGACTTGTTATTATTGGTGGGATAAAACGGATTGGAAAAGTTGCCTCTGCCTTAACTCCATTTATGTCTATAATATACCTTGTAGGTGCCTTAATTGTGCTATGTATAAATTATAAAAGTATAATTCCGACATTTAAATTGATTTTTTATTGTGCATTTAATTCCACTTCTGCAATTGGTGGATTTACTGGTGCGAGTGTGCTTTTTACAATAAGGATGGGTGTAGCCAGAGGACTTTTCTCAAATGAAGCTGGGTTGGGTAGTTCTCCTATGATTTATGCTGCCTCAAAAACTAATGACCCTGCAAAAACTGGGCTGGTTTCAATGCTTGGACCTTTTATTGATACTATTATAGTTTGCACAATGACAGGTCTGGTAATAATTTCTACTGGAATGTGGCATTCTGGTGATACAGGCGCTGTGCTTACTGCAAAGTCATTTCAATCTGCTCTCCTATATGGTAGATATATTGTTACTGCTGGTATTGTGCTCTTTGCATTATCTACTTGCATAGGTTGGTCTTATTATGGTGATAAAGGTATGGAATTCCTTATAGGAAAAAAAGCAATAATACCTTATAGATATCTCTATATCATTGCTTTACCAATTGGAGCAATATTTCAATTGAAATTAATATGGAACCTTGCTGATATAGCTAATGCTTTAATGGCTATACCCAATCTTACAGCACTTTTACTCTTGAGTAATGTAGTAGTAAAATATACATTGAAAAAATAGTGTAATAATTTAGATTTCAACTATTCTTATTTTTTCCATTGGAACCTAATAGCTGGATCTGATTTGCTACTATTTCAACAACTGTAATTTTATCACCAGTTGGAGATTCAAATCCATATTGGTGAAGTCTACCCTGAACAGCAATTTGTCTGCCTTTTTTTAAATATTTCTGTAAATTTTCTGCAGGTTTTCCCCATAATCTTACTTTAAAGTAATTTGTATCTTCTATATTTTCATTATCTTTATTAAAATTTTGATGGTTTGCCAAAGTAATTGTAATATGTGGATGACCGTTAGTTGAATATTTTAATTCAGGTTCATTTGCAATTCTACCAATAATTGATACAACATTTAATTCACTCATTTTTAATTTACCTCCTTTTTTAAATTTTTGTTACCACAGAAACATAAGAAACACACAGAGTATTTATTAATCTCTTTCGCTTAAGTTCCTGTGCACTCTATGTTTCTATGGATTTTAGATGAGACTTTAAAACAGTCTCCAACTTTTTCTTTATATTTATTATATACAATTAAAACTATCTAAAATTCCACAAATTTTTATTGAAATTTTTTTTAAAGATTATATTATTAAAGCTTATGAAAAATGGTTCAGTTGGGATTGTAAAGACACGATATTACACATTTGGATTTCCACCCAATGAATTAAAGCTTGAGAGTGGCGAGAAGCTTGGACCCATCACACTTGCTTATGAAACTTATGGCAAATTGAATAAGAACAAAACAAACGCTATACTTATACTTCATGCACTTTCAGGTGATGCACATGCAGCTGGATATCATAAGTCAACCGACAGAAAGCCTGGATGGTGGGACATAATGATTGGACCTGGTAAAGCTTTTGATACAAATAAATATTTCATTATATGTTCTAATGTAATAGGAGGGTGTAAAGGTTCAACTGGACCTAATTCAATTAATCCTAAAACAGGTAAGCCATATGGGCTCAATTTTCCTATTATTACAATAAAAGATATGGTAAATGCGCAGAAACATCTTATTGACTATCTTGGGATAAAAAAGCTTCTTTCACTTGCTGGTGGGTCTATGGGTGGAATGCAGGTTTTACAATGGACAGTTTCATATCCGGAGATGTGTCATTCAGCAATTCCCATCGCAACAGCACCATATCTTTCCGCACAAGCAATTGCTTTTGATGAAGTTGGGAGACAAGCTATAATATCTGATCCCAATTGGCGAAATGGAAATTATTATAATACAGATAAAATTCCTGCACGAGGACTTGCCATCGCAAGAATGATAGGTCATATAACTTATCTTAGCGAGGAATCAATGCATAGAAAGTTTGGTAGAAAACTTCAGGATAAAGAAAAATATAGCTATAAATTCCTTACAGAATTTCAGGTTGAAAGCTATTTGCATCATCAGGGTGATAGCTTTGTTAAAAGATTTGATGCTAATTCTTATCTATATATAACAAAAGCAATGGATTATTTTGATATTTCACAAGGATATAAGTCTTTAACAGATGCTTTTAAAAGGGTAAAATCTAAATTCCTTGTAATATCCTTCTCTTCTGACTGGCTTTTTCCACCTTCCCAATCCCGCGTGATTGTAAATGCTTTAAGAAATAATTTAAAAGAAGTTTCTTATGTTGAAATAAAATCTTCCTATGGCCACGATGCTTTTTTACTTGAAGCAAAACACCTTACACGCTTAATAAAAAAATTTTTGAATACAGTTTCCAAGGAGATATAGCTTTTATGCTTAAATATATAAGATATGATTTACAAATTATAGGTAATTTTATAAAACCAAATAGTAAAGTGCTTGATTTGGGGTGCGGTGATGGAACTTTGTTGGAATACTTAAAATTAACTAAAAATGTTATTCCCTATGGGGTTGAAATATCCGAAAAAGGAATAGAAAAGTGTATTGAGAAAGGAGTGCCAGTTTTTCAAGGCGATATTGATGAAGGTCTGTTGGATTACAAAAATAATTCTTTTGATTATGTAATCTTAAGCCAAACTCTTCAAGTAACAAAAAAGCCATATAAAGTATTAATGGAAATGTTGCGGGTTGGCAAAAAATGTATTGTTAGCTTCCCAAATTTCGGCTATCTTACTATAAGATTATATCTCTTATTTAAAGGAAGAATGCCAAAAGTAAAATTTTTGCCATATAATTGGTACGATACCCCTAATATTCATCATTTAACCATACAAGATTTCTATATCTTTTGTAAAGAAAATAACATAAGAATCTTAAAAAAAGTGTTTTTGAACTTTTCACTTAAAAAGAACAAAATTATAAAGTTTCTTCCCAATATATTTGCTCAGTACGGTATATTTATGATTACAAAAAATAATAAGTAATAAATGGCTACTACAAATGAAAGTATTTATCCATAAATTGCGAGTAAGATATGCTGAAACTGATCAAATGGGAATTGTATATTATGCTAATTATTTAGTATGGTTTGAAGCTGCCAGAACAAATTTTTTGCGAGAAATTGGATTGTCATATAGAACACTTGAGAAACAAGGTATTTTTCTTCCAGTTGTAGAAACTTATGCCAAATATATTTCTCCTGCATTTTATGAAGATGAAATTAGTGTTGAACTTTGGATAAAGGAAATTAGAAATGCTTCATTAGTCATTTGCTACAATGTAAAAAGAGTTTCTGATAACAAGCTTCTTACTATAGGTTATACAAAACATACTGTTTTGAATAAAGAAAAAAAAATAATAAAGGTGCCAGATGTGTTAAAGAAAAAAATTAAAGAATATTTAGATGATAAAAAAGAATAATTTATGGGAATTTTAAAACAATATTTTCACCCTCAGAATGCGGAAATATTAATACGCGGATAATAATATCATTACTATATACTTTTGTTTTTATTAATCCTTCTTGAAATTTATTTTTTTGGGTTGTATCTAAACCCGCTAAATTTTTTATTCTTATTGAAATGCTATTATAATATTCAGGAGGCATAGTGCTACTTCTTAATGCATTTCTTCGTGTTATAAATAGAACTGTAAATTTATTTTCAAAGTATTCAAGTTGGACTTCCCGCGCATTCATATTATACGCTTGAATATAAATCATATCAAGCATTTTGGCAACAGATATACCAGATGGCAAAGTTTGCGAATTTTCATCTATATAGTTGTAATCTCTTTTCCCATAACTTAAATTTATTGCATCAATTACTGACTTTTCTGAGCATAATACAACTTCAACATTATAATCAGTTGTGAATTTTATTTCATCTATAAATTTAAGATTATATGGGTCAGTTACAGCAACAGTAAGCTTATTACCTTCAAGTAAAAGTGGAATGAGCCTATATTTACGGCAAATATTTTCTGGAATTGTTTTTATAATTTGCGGTTTTATCATTTTGTTTGTAATTTTTATACAGGGAATTCCAAATTGTTTTTCTAATACTTCTATAAGCTCATCTTCAGTTATATATCCGAGATTAACTAATGTATGGCCTAATCTGTCACCAGTTTTTCGTTGGACTTCAAGCGCTTTTAAAAGCTGTTCATTATTTATTTTCCCTTCTTTTACCAAAAGATGACCTAAGGGTAATACTTTTTGCTTCTCCATATATACTTAACATTATATTTTAAAATTATAATTTCAAGAAAATTTTTTGATTTTTATTATGTTTTTTTGTATTTTATTTAATATGAGAAAAAATATTGTATTAACAGGACTAATGGGTAGTGGTAAAACTACTATTGGTAAAATTTTAGCTAAAAAACTCAAATACAAATTTATAGATATTGACCAACTTATAGAAAAAGAAACACGAATGAAAATTAAAACAATTTTCAAAAAATTTGGAGAAGATTATTTTAGAGGGCTTGAAGCAAAAACTTGTAAGAATGTATCAAGACTTAATGGTTATGTAATTTCAACAGGTGGTGGAATTGTTCTGAATCCACAAAATATAAAAAATTTGCGAAAAAATGGAATCATTATAAACTTACGTGCAAGGCCTAATATATTATGGGAAAGAGTAAAGCATAAGAAAAATAGACCACTTTTAAATGTGAAAAATCCCCAAAAGAGATTATTGCAAATCTGGCGAGCAAGAAAACCTTTTTATGATAAGGCAGATATTATAATAGTCAATACAAATTTAACTGTAAAGCAAACAGTAGATAAAATAATCAATATTTTAAATAAAAAATATAATGTAAATGTAGGAGAGAATTAAATGCAAGAATTTATATTAAATCTTATAAGAAATGCAGGTAAAAAAGTGTTAACATATTATGGTAAACTTACTGAATATGATATTAAATTTAAAAATCCAAAAGATATTGTTACCACTGCTGATAAAGAAATAGAAGAATTTATAAAAGGAGAAATCAGCAAAAAATTTTCAAGGCATACTATTATTGCAGAAGAGAGCGTGAATAAAGAGAAATTAGGTGAAGATATATGGTATATAGACCCAATTGATGGAACAACTAATTTTGTTCATCAATTTCCTTTTTGGGGAATATCAATTGCTTATGGAAAAAATAATAATGATATTAGAAATAGTGCAATATATTTTCCTGTATTAAATGAGCTTTTCTGGGCAGCGAAGGGTAAAGGGGCATTTAAAAATGGGATACAAATATATGTATCAAAAGAGAATAATTTAATAAATTCTCTTTTATCAACTGGATTTGCTTGTTTGCGGGCAGGTTGGGAAAATAATAATTTAAGATACTTAAATAAAATTTTGCCTCTGATTCGTGATATAAGGAGAACTGGCTCTGCTTGCTTTGACCTTTGTTCAGTTGCTTGCGGTAGAGTTGATGGATTTTGGGAATTAAATCTTTCAAGTTGGGATATTATGGCTGGCATACTTATAGTTGAAGAAGCAGGTGGAAAAGTGTCGGATTTTGACGGAAAAAATAATTACATTGAAAAAAGAGAAATACTCGCTACTAATGGTATTATCCATAACAAAATACTTGAAATATTTAATGAACTCAAGAGATAATATATTTTTTATTTCATTTTACAATGATGTTCACATTTTTTTATTATTGAATTTGTTTTGATAACATTGCATATTACGATTTTTAAATTTATAGGTTAAAATCAGATTTTTTAATCTCAAATGCAAGATTAAAGATTAAAAATTGAAGATTAAAGATTGAAAATTGGAATAGGAATGTTTTAATTGTTTAATTTTTTTTATAAGAGTGTTGAAAAAATATTTTATAATTGTTTTTATATCAAAAATTATATGAAATAAAATTTTATCTTATATATGCATTAACAAGTTGTAATATATATTGATAAAAAAATGTAAAAACCCCCCCTTTAGGTATCTTTTAGGTATGTTGATTTACAAAGTTAACAAAGTTGTGCACCGTCCCTCTAAGACTATTTCACAACTACTTTTATTATTTTTTTAAAATCATCAGTTTTAACATACATAAAATAAAGTCCAGGTTTAACTGGTTCCTGATTTTCATCTTTACCATCCCAGACTACTTCTTTTTCCTGTGCTGTTTGAATAAAATCACCCTGAACAAGGTCTCTTACAATTTCTCCAGCCATATTATAGACTCTTACATAGATTTTAGTATCCTTGCTTGGTTTATAAAGTATTGTGCATTTATTATTTTCCTTATCTTTTTCTATTAAGTTATTAAAAATCATTATCTGGCTTTCTGCCAGGCAAAGAATTCCATCACTTGACGGCGACCATTCTGTCCAATAACCTAAATTATCTTCTGCTCTTACCCTTGCATAATAACTTTTATTATAACTACAACCAGTGATTGTATAACTTTTTATATTACCTATCACACCATCAAATATATCATTACCACCAGGATATGTTCCAACTTGCAGATGATAATTAATTATCCTTGCTTTTGGATGAAAAAAACTACCTTCTGTCCAACTGAACTTTATATTAGTAGAATATGTATAATCACCACCATCATCAGGCTGACTTGGGCATCCTGTGGAGAGAACATTTACTTCTTCTGCTCTGTCATAACCCTGGATAATATCATTTTTACTATTACCTGCGATATAATAAAGGCTAATATTTATACTCTCACCAGGATTTAAATTAATTCCATTCCATTCAAATAATGCTCCTGCATTGTATAAAAGAGAGGCACCATCAGGGTCATTTGAACATATTGTTGTATTAGTTTTCCAGCATTCATTATCTATATTATTAACACAGGAAATATCAGCGTTAACTGCTCTTAAAATAGAGGAAGCTAAAGCAACATATAGCCCTGAATGATAAGCCATAATTATAGGCTTTGATTCATCATTAAGGTCATCCCAGTTGTTGGTTGTTTCACTATTTACATCCCAGTCACAAACTCTTTTATATTTCATATTTGTAATTGGTTTTATTCCAATACAGGAAATAGTTATATTTAGAATTAAAAACTTTTCATCTTTCCATAAAATGAAATGGGAATTTACACTTATACTGCCTTCTGTACTTTGAACAATAGTGCGAAGCCTATCAACATAAGCATCTTCATATTCATATTGACTCACTGGCTTTATTCCAATTCCACAGTTATTTACGTCCTCATAACTACGGCATTTATAAAAATTGGAATCTTTAAAATAACAAAAATAAAATCCAGCTACCATAACTCCTTCTTGTAAATGTTCTGTGCCAACAGGATACTGAAAACCATATTCTGGGAGTACACCATCATCTTTTATAAGATGGCCATATTCAGTGTGCACTGCAATTTTAAGATAATCGCCCTGTAAATCTGTATAAGCAGAAAAAATTTCTAAAGGGTAAAATAAAAGCAAAGGTAATATTATAAATAAAGACCAGTATAACTTATTATATATATTATTCATTCTTTGCATCTTTTTTACCCTTACTTTTTATCTCTTTTGCATCTGGCTTTATTATTATAAATTCCACTCTTCTATTTTCTGCCCGACCTTCTTCTGTATCATTGCTCATTAATGGATACCTGAATCCATATCCTTTAACAGTAATTCTCTTTTCATCTATCCCTCTTTGCACTAAAAATCTTTTTACACTAAGAGCTCGTCTTAATGATAATCTATCATTAAATTCCATACTCCCTATATTATCTGTATGACCTTCTATTCTTATTTTATAGTCAGGGAACTTAGAAAGTATTGCTATAACTTTTTCTAAAACCGGATAAAATTCCTTTTTTATGATTGCCTTATTATAATCAAATCCTATATTACTAAGCTGGATTTTAAAGCCTTCTTTTGTTTTTTTAATCATAATTCCTGTTTTTACAAGCACTTTATTACTTTTTGATTTATTTTTATGAATATCTTCTACAATCATTCTTACCACATATTCCTTAGCAGAACCTGCAACCCTACCGTCATATGCAGTGCCATCCCATATTATTTTCACAGGTGGTTCTCCAACACCTGAAATTTCCTTAAATAAAATATCAGTTTTCTTATCTGTAATTGTAACCTTCCATTTGCTTACAGAATAAGTGCCTTGTTTTATAGTTGGGATTATAACTACTTTATCATTTACTCCATCATTATCAGGTGTAAAAATTTTAGGTGTAATTTTTATTGATACCCTGGGTTTTATGACTCTCTTTTTTGGCAGTTGAACCTCAACTGAAACCCTATGAGTAATTCCAAGCTCACCAAATCCGGAAAAAGAATAATTTATATTAAAAACAGATTTACCAAATAAAGTATTTACACCTAAACCGCTATTAAACCATCCATTTTTTTCTCCTATTTTAAATCCAATACGAACAGGAATAATTCTTAAAAACAGATACTCCAACCCTACATTATAATAAAATCTTTCCTCTGATAAATTCGCATTTATATCAGTTGCTAATCGTAAATTATTCAGTATTAAATAACTTATGCCTCCTTTTAATAAAACTGGTGGTTTATCGTAGAACCCACTTAATCTAAAATTAGCTATATTCTGAGCAGATATACCAATTGAAAAGTTATCTTTTAATCTATGTTTGGGGAAAGGATTCCATACATTTAGTTTTAATAACATTCCAATGTCCAAAGCTAAAAGATTTGCTCTGCTACCTACTATTTCTTCATTTATAAATTTAAGATTAATTCCTAAATCCAACAAATCAAAAAGTCTATCACCATATCCCAGGAAAAAACCTAATGCATTAATACTTAAGCTATTAGGGACTCGTTCACCATTTTGTAAATAATGGTCAAATTTTGGTATATAAAGATAAGTAATACCCACTCCTATACCACCTTCAAATAGAGGTTGAGTGTAACATAAATTTTCATAGTTAATACTTTCATAATGCTCTATATGAGCACAGGAGATTCTTCTGCCGGGGAGTCTGGAGAGACCTGCTGGATTATGAAATAAAGTATATGTATCATCAGCTACAGCAGTATAAGCACCTGCCATTCCCTCAGACCGAGCAGAAACATTAACTTTGAGAAAATCACCTGCTAAACCTAAAATAATTCTGGGATAACAAAAAAGCAGAATTGTAAAAAATAAAGTTATTATTCTTCTCTTAATTAAATTCTTTAACTGATAGGCAAGATGAAAAAGAAGTTGATAATAAACACCAAAGTTGAACTTTGGCTTCATATTTTTCCTTTCAAACATAATATACTATCATTTTATCACAGCTACCTTTTCTTTTAATTCTAATTCACCTGCTTTAAAATAGAGTAAATATACACCATATCCTACTTTTTTCCCGTTCTCATCTTTGCCATCCCAAAAAATTTCGTTCTCTGTGCCTACAGAAACAGTATCCTGCTTTATTACTTTCACTAATTTAGCTGTTATATCATATACTCTCATTTCAACTGTGGTTGGTTTGTCCACTTTAAATATTACTTTACATTTTGAATTTTTATTTAGACGGATCACATTATCCACTATTCTTACACTTCTTTGAGATAGATTTTCTATTTTCAATTGATGCTCTTTTGTTGGTTCTCCAATTGCATCTTTAGTTCCATTATTATAATAAAATTTATAGTTTATTATACCGTCACCTGCATAATTAATAACAATGGATTTTCTGTAGTCTTTTCCATTGGTATAAATAGTATCAGATGGGTCAACTTCTTCCATACTTATTTTTTCACCATCATCTTCATAGCTACCATTATCATTTAAATCAACCCATAATTCTCGCGTTACTGGTGGATTATTTTTTTTATCTGTATATCTCACTCTGAATTCATACTTTTCACCACTTTTGCCCTCTGTAGGGCTCACACCGGCGGAGGTAAAATCTCCTGAGCCTATCCAGCTTAATACAGGCGCATCAACTGCTACAATTACAAAGGCTACATTTCCATTATTAGCGTAAGACCAACCACTTTTGTTTCCATAGGTGCCCTGCTTATCATCTTCAGCCATCACGCGCCAGTAATATGAACCCGAAGGAAGTGAGGGAGATATATAACTCCTATTCCCCATAGCTGCAAAGGATGATGTGTAATCAACAACTAATGATGTAAAAGATGCATTTGTAGATAACTGGACCCGATATCTTAATTTATCCATAGAGGATGGGACCACTGCATCGTGTAATGTAAAATTAAGTGTTACGACTGTTATTGTTCTTACAGAACCATTTGTGCAATATGATGGTCCTAAATTATAAGGTTTATCTGGATAACCAATTGTGTTTGTTATATTTAAAGCACCAATATCTGACCGCAAATCTGGTAAAGCAACGCTAACCGATGGGTCGCCATTATCAATACAAGGACTTGTAACTGCATCACCTGTTAAACCATAAGAATTATTATATTTACATTTTAACAGAAATGATGTATCCCAGACACCTGTCATAAGAGTTTTAAACAAAGGGTCAAAGCTTATATCTCCTATCCCCGGCGAAAGCCCATCACCATTAGAAAAATAATTACCAGAAGTATTACTGCAAACATCATTATAAGTTGATTGCAAATCGGTTGTCCATGCTTGCCATCCCAATCTATCTTCCCGAAGCCCGTATCGCCCATTTTTAAAAATTATACAATTTTTTACCTTTGTATAAGCACATCCAGCGAATACTCCATCAAGAGTATTAAAAGATAATACACAATTTTCAATTATGGTGTCATTCTGATCCCCACGCTCGTTTTTATAGCTGAGTTCCACTCCATAATTGTTAGAATAACAAATGTTATATCGTAAATAATTTATAGCAGTACTGGAACCGCGTGCATAGGTAGAAATACCACCCTTTCCCGTATTATTATGGCATAAATTGCTTTCTATTGTACAACCAGCACTGCAATATATAAATATACCTGTAAAATTATTATTAACTGAACATTTTTTAATAACCGTATTATCACAATTTCCCCGCGCATCCCAATCACTACCTGGCCCCCAACATCTTCCTATGCTTATCCCATTAATACTGTTGCTATACACAATACAATTTTTTATAGTATTGTATTTAGCACTTGTATTTAAACATATACCATTATTATTTGCATTTCTTACTTCAAATCCATCTATTACTATATAATCAGCTTTATAAATATGTATTCCACAATTTAATCCTGAGGCATCAATAATAGCACCATTTGTAAATGCTTTATAAGTTATTGGAGCTAATGAAGTTCCGGAATTAGTGATAAGAACACGAGCCGAATAAGTGTCAGCTGTACCCCCACCACTGTTATAAACACCTGCTGCTACAAGAACTGTATCACCGCTGGTCATAGTATTAGCAGCTTTTTGGATAGTTTTCCAGGCATTTGCCCAGTTTAGACCCGAGTTACCATCATTACCGGTTGGTTTAACATAATAAGTTGTTGCATATATATAGTGATTTAGAAATATAAGCAAAATTATAAGCAATTTTCTGATACTCATTACGCATCACCCCCTATTGCAATAAATTTTTCTAAAAAAGCTAACAGATTAACATAAAGATTTTTGAAACTTGAATGTTCTTCCACTCTGTGTTTCTCAAATTATTAATAAAGAATATATTATTTAACACTTATAACCTAAAAACTTATTCGTCTTATAAAAATATCATTTCCAGATATAAAAGAGCCAACCACCCTTTTTCTTCTATAATATATTATACACCATTTTCTTAAAAATGTCAACTTTTTTTCAGTGGGGACGGTGCACAACTTTATTAATTTTAATTGAATTT
>Ga0164318_10005451_pt1 | contig 12302 bp, 17 predicted proteins | sample GuaBasSedimGuay9_FD_113734 | JGI IMG/M metagenome (GOLD analysis project Ga0164318, IMG submission 113734) | Subseafloor sediment microbial communities from Guaymas Basin, Gulf of California, Mexico - Guay9, Core 4571-4, 0-3 cm | ecosystem: Environmental > Aquatic > Marine > Hydrothermal vents... | reverse complement strand
CAACCCATGCCAACCCTTCTGAAAAAGAGCCAACATCGTCATAGTCTAATGGAATTACGATTCTGCCTTTTTTGTCAACAAATCCATATTTTTTATCTTTCTCAATCCGTGCAAGCCCTTCTGAAAAAGAATCAGCATAGTCGTATTTCAATGGAATTACGAGTTTGCCTTTCTTATTAACAAAGCCATATTTTTTATCTTTTCTAACCCTTACTAACCCTTCTGAAAAAGAGCCAACAAAGTCATATTTTAATGGAATTACAATTTTTCCTTTCTTATCAACAAATCCTTCTTTTTCATTTTTCATAATCCATGCCAACCCTTCTGAAAAATAGCTAACATGGTCATACTTTAGTGGAACTACAATATTTCCTCTCTTATCGATAAATCCTTCTTTTTCATTTTTCTCTACACATACACACCCTTCTAAAAAATAGCCAGCATCGTCATATTCCAATGGGATTATGACTTTTCCTTTCTTATCAACAAAGCCATATTTTTTATCTTTTCTAACCCATGCAAGTCCTTCTGAGAAAAGACCAACATCGTCATACTTTTCTTTCCATTTTTCATTCATTTTTCATCGCCTTTTTCAATATACAGAGTATATCCTTTCCATTTGATTAGTTTTTTTCTAAGTTGAATAAAGATACTACGATTGTATTGTTCGTCTATCATAGAAGTATCTTTGATACACCCAGCCAACGCAGTTATTAGGTTATCTATATCAATTGAAACAATATCCCCATAGATATCAACACCTAACCCTGCATAATATGCCAATTCATAATCTCCATCGCAAAAAACATATATTTCGTTATACTCATCATCTGTAATTACCATTTGCTCGAAATACTTATTTTTCACGGTCTCAATACCGTCTTTTAGGTCTCTTGATATTTCTTTTCTCAAAATTTGCTTATTTGTTTTTGTCATTTTCAATCGCCTTTTTTAAACATTCCTATAACCAATCCATTTTACTACATTTCCTTTCTTATCAACAAATCCCAATTTTCTATTTTTTTTAACCCATGCCAACCCTTCTGAAAAAGAACCAGCATCATCATATTCCAATGGAATTACAACTTTTCCTTTCTTGTCTATAAATCCCCACTTTCCATTTTTCTCAACCCGTGCTAATCTTTCTGAAAAAGAATCAACAAAGTCATAGTTATCTTTCCATTTTTCATTCACTTTCATCGCCTTTTTCTTTTTTTTGTGTTTTTTCAATAGTGAGGGGGGTGCATGTAACCCCCCTCAGCCCAAGAAGATTACTCCGGGTGTGTTGTTGTTTGTGTCATGGTTTAGACACCTTCCCTAAAATAATAGTTCCTTTCCTGATTTCTGCGTTGATTTCCTGTTCTTCATGGATATGTAACCCGGTAGCTATTCTACGGCATGAAATGAACTTTGCAATTATCCTGCCACGAAATAATGTTATGATGCTCCAGCCTGCTTCGATGCCCTTGCCTGCTTCGATACCCTCGCCTGCTTCGATGCCATTGCCTGCTTTGATGCCCCTGCCTGCTTCGATACCCCAGCCTGCTTTGATGCCATTGCCTGCTTCGATACCCTCGCCTGCTTTGATGCCAGTGCCTGCTTTGATGCCAGTGCCTGCTTCGATACCCCAGCCTGCTTTGATGCCAGTGCCTGCTTTGATGCCCCTGCCTGCTTTGATGCCCCTGCCTGCTTTGATGCCCCTGCCTGCTTTGATGCCCCTGCCTGCTTCGATACCCTCGCCTGCTTCGATACCCTCGCCTGCTTCGATACCCTCGCCTGCTTCGATACCCTCGCCTGCTTTTGCAAAAATAGAAAATTTACAGATTAACGATTTTTTGATTTTCACAACCCCTAAATTTTCCCCAAAGATAATTCGCCCACCATCATATTTTATTTCATCAAGGCTGTTGTTTTCATCCAAATCCTCTTGTGTTATTATTTTGTCATTCATCAATTCCACCCTTCTTGTATTGAACTACACCTCGCTTCCGCAAAGGGACTTCTACGCCTACTTCAAGTTAACCATATCTGCCTTCACCTATACTCCCCTGTTTCAACAGAGTCCAAATCAACCGACCCGCCTGCCTTCCCTGTGGTTTCGACATACGCAAGGGCAAAAGCATCAATCAAGGTCATGTTCAGCTTATGTATAATCTCTTCTGTGTCTGTCTTATAGCCAAGTTCATCCTGTGTGCCATAGTCCTTGCCGAAGTATGCAAGCGATTCCTCTTTAAGCAGTGCATCCCGCAGGTTAATACCTCTATATTTCTTTTCATCCTTCAAGACCATCAAAAGTTCCTTTTTCATTTTCAAAAGTTCTGTGGATGCCAGATTTTTCTTTTCAAGAACCCGAATCACAAAAAGGCATAAGTTTATTTTTGAAACTATCTGAGTCTCATTCAACGCCTGAAGTATCACGAACTCCAACGACATTCTTTCGGTCTTGTTTTTATCGAACATTTGCCTCATCTTTCTTTTTTTCAGAACTCTCAGAAATAGTGCGTTGATATTTGGATAATCCAAAAGCAGAATCTACCATGTTTCTGATTTGACTCCACATACAGAGTGCGTTAAATACCACAAACAATATTATCCCGCCCATGACCCAATCAATTGTGGATGTCGCCACATTTACTGACGAAACAAGAACCAAATAGTGCAAAGACTCCCAACCAACAATCAAAAGGGAAACCGAAACAACGCTTAAAAGAAACGCAAATCCAACCAAACACATCAGATACATAAATTCCTTAATAACAATTTTCAAAAATATCAATTCCTTTTTTCGCTTTTTTTTACTTTATTGAACAAGTAAATTTCAAAAAAAAACATTACAAAACCAAACAAAAAAAAATGCGTACCAAAAATCACATTGCCATACTCAAAATGATAGATACCTAAACATATCACGCATAGACACATCAACAGAACCAAAAAATGCGCTGTAAAAGATGTCGCAACCCAATCATATAGTTTGCACACCGCACATTTCGGCTCAAGACTGTATGACCAAATGGGTTTCCCACAGACAATGCACTTTACTTTTTTTTTCGTTAGTAATGTAATTTTCAATCGCCTTTTTTTATTCAGTGAACTACCACCCAACAAGTTGAGTGGCTTCCTGCTACCCTGTTCTTCTTTGCATTTTTGACATATTCTTGAACCCCAAGCCAGAATCTATCCGCTCCTATGATGCCTCAAACTGCCCCGTTGCCTGCTCAAGCTTTCGATAGCCACTATCTGCATTATCTATGAAACAATCCTCGCAAACTTTGATTTCCTCTTGGGCTTTGCGAGGAAAAAACACATCACAACCGCAAAAAGCACAACTGCCAACAAAGTCATTCGCTGATAGCGGAGATGAAGCACATAATTTTATTTTGCGTTTCTTATTCTTCATCATCATAGCTCCCTTCAAACCTGTCTATCAACTACCCCACCCTAAATCATCATAGATGATTTCAAGGATGGGGCTTGGAACTCGGTTTGTTTTCTTTGTGGTTCGCCGTTTCCGTCTGGGTGGCTGACAACACACCCCTGAAACTCCAAGTCATGCCTGAAGTTTCGTGCTTTGTGTTCAATATTCCGACTTGCGTTCAGGTCGGAATGTAACTCAAACGCACATGATTTACACTCAAATACCAGACCATTGCGATTAGATTGTTCTATATGACCGCAACGACTACAAGTTTGGCTTGTATAGTGTGCATCAACATAGACCACTTTCATGTTTTCTTCTTTTGCCTTGTAGTCTATGAATGACTGCAACTGCCTGAAAGCCCAACTGCTGTGTTTATAGCGGTATCCCTTATGCGCTTTTGTTCGCTTGCGGATACCATTAAGGTCTTCCATAGCTATTACTGGTATTCTATGCTCTTTTGCGAACTTCACAATCTTTTTCGATACAACATGGTTCACATCAGTCATCAGCCGTTGTTCCCGATATTTCTGTTGTTTCAATACTCTTTTTGCAGACCGAGTGCCTTTCGCCTGAAGCCGTTTGCGTTGTTTCGAGTAGATATTGCGAATGTTCTTTATTTCACCACCACAGAAAAACCTGTTTTTCTTATTGGTTGTTGTGGCTACTGCAAGATGGTTTATGCCTACATCAATTCCGATAAAGTCTGTTGTCTTTGTTATGTCTATTTCTTTGGTTTCTTTTTCTATGGATAGATGAAAATAATCATTGCCGTTTCTATGCCTGATTAGCTTGGATGCACAATATTTCCAGTTTTTGTCATCCAACTGTCTGTCTGCGTAAACATAGTGGGCTAATTTGTATCTTTTTCTTCCTTTCAATGTTGTGATGCTAAGTTCATGCTTCTTCAATGAAAAATCACGACCATAGGAATATGTGATGTTAGTGGGATTGTATTCAATCAACTGCCATTTTGTTTCTTCTTTTCTGATTTGTGCCAAAAGTGTCTGGTATGTTCCTGCAACCTGTCTTATGATGTTGCAAGACATCTGTGATTTCAGACCTATTTTGGTTCTTAGATGATTATATGTCATTGGTTGCAGTTTCCTTACAGGAATCGGCTTACCATTCTCAAATACAACATTGCTGACATAATTCATTCCTTCGGTATATTTATCTATGGCTTCGCCTAAATCATTGTCTTTTGTTTTCAATTTCAATATAATTGTCTTTTTCAAGAGCATATATTGTCTTTCGCACATAAACATATAAATATATCTATGTGATAGATAATACTACGCAATTCCTCTCCCACCTAAAAACCTATCGGTTTTTTAGGAAGGAGACTCCTTGCTAATGAGTTGAAAAACCAACAAGTCACCCACCATGAATCTCAAACCATTAAGAAAGTCTTGCTTAGCGACTTCCGCTTTGTTTTTAGTTAGGTATATCTCTTTTGAAGAACTGCCCCCGCAACTATGTACCTCTAATTTATATTTGGTTTCCTTTCCTTCGTTTATTATCGCAAGAACCTTCTTAGGACAGATGATTAAATCCTTGTCAATGATAAATACTTCTTGACCTATTTTTATATCCTGCATATCAATCCTTCCCTTCGTGAATCATCTTCATCCTTGTTTTCAACTCTAATCTCAACGCTTGCCTATATTGCCCTAACAACCTTTCAAGAGTCTTTTTGTCTTTTGGGGGTATATTGGGTGCAACAACAGCATACTCAAGTGCATGGATTATCTCTTCAAAGTCCTGCACCACATCCAAACTTTTTTTGTCTTCTTTGGCATCAAAACCCATGTGAATCCCTACGCATCAATTTTTATCTTCCTTTTCCTCGCCAAGCTTTATGTTGCCCGTAGCAATCCTGCCAAGATTAAGATTGATTGCTTTGAAAACGCAAGCATTTAGGTTGATATCAAAAAGTTCACAATTCTTACAATAATGGTTTTCCCTGAATGGACAGGCGTATGCTCTTGGCAATGCCTCTCTCTTCTTAGTTTCTTCTGCACTCTGCATCTCAAATCAACTCCACATTAATTGTCAAAGTCCTATTCTCAAACCTTGTTTCCACATTATATTTGTGCATTAGTTCCGCACAACCAAAACTTTCGTTGTTAAAAATAATTGTATCAATCCCCAAGACATTGCAGGTCAGTTCATTGTTAGAGAGCATAGAATTGTCCAGATAAGGCACAACCGAAAGATTGTGTATGGTAATGTAACCCATAACAACAAGTAATGCAACTACGCACAAGATAATCGAACTATCGCCCCAAGAAAGACCTTTTTTTCCCACAACAATCAGACCTCAAAAACAAGTTTGTCTTTCTCAAACGCCACATTGCCTGTATTAATCTTCTTCAATATCTTGTCAATATCTACTGTCAAAATGCCCTCAGAGAACAATTCTGAAAGTTTCTTTTCAGAGATAGTTCCCATGCCCTCTATCCGCACATACTTATCGTCCTGTGGCTCTGTGGACTTCTCAGGCAACACCAAATCCTTCAGCATAGACGCTTCAACTTTTGGCTCTTCTTTCGGTAGTTCTTCAAAGGGCGTGGAAGAATATATCTCATTAGTCCCACTCAATTTCCTCATAAATATCGTTTTATTATGCACATATTTTGAAAGTAATGCTCTTGTTGTATTTTTGCTTCTGCGTATCAAGATGCAAATGTCATTCAATGTAGCTTTTCCATTTTCAGAAATATGCTTTAGTGCTTTTTTTTCTCTCTCTTCTGTTTGTTTATTTACCATATAATCCCCTCAATCAACTTTTAACGACCATATATTACTTTTTCTGTATCCCTGATAGTGTGTTTTTTTATTTATTTTGCCTTCTGATTTCAGAATCCGACAATTGATATCTGCTGTTCCCCAAGCCATCCCCAGCTTTTTGGCTATTTTTTTGGTAGATGCCTCTTCAACACCTTCAAGGTATTTTAGAATTGCCTCTTTAGGTGTAGGTTTCAGTTTTGTTATAAAAGACATACGACTATTAAGACATAAAGATATATAAAGGTTTGTTAGCAAAAAAACTTAGCGAGGAGATTGATGACCCCTAAGCATCTGTCTGCTCGCTACTTTTTCTTCCAAAAAACATTTTCGGCATAATCCCTCGCCAAAAATTTCTCTTGTGGGTTTTCGACATTTTTTACAACGCATAATCATTTTGAAACATCATTGCTTCCAGTTTTTTTTTCCCAATCCTACTGATTACGACTTTGTCCCTGCCTTTTACCCTGTGGCTCTTATATACAAAGTCGAAATTTTTTAGGTATGTCAACGCTTCAGACAACCTGCTTGCAGGATACCCTTTTTCCGCAGTCCTTATAACAAGCTGTCTTTCGGTTCTCGCCCCTTTTTCAAGTTCTTTCAGGATTTCAAGAACACACTTGTTGAAGTCGTGTTCTTTTTGTTGTTTTCTTAATATAGTCATGAAAATACATTATCGCAACATATTTAAAAACCTATAAGATTATTAACTACCCCACTATGTATCGTGAGCATAACCAACAACACAAAAAACACAAAAAAAAGAAAAAGAAAAAAATAATCATTTTCGTTTTCACTTTCTTCTACAAAAACAGCAGGCGGATCGGTTGGTTCACCCCCCCCAGATTCATTTGTTGATTCGCTGGGTAGCGTTTTGTTAGTTGGTTCTTCAATGTCCTTTGGGATGTAAGTGTCATTTGTGTCTTTTGTGTCCTTTTGGTGTTTGTGAATGGTTATAGTGTAGGGATGATAATGGGATGAACTCCTATGTTTTTCTGAAAAATATAGTATGCTCAAAGAATAATTGATTGTGTCAGGGGCAACAGAAATCGCAGGTTGTAATAGAAAATCTACATTATGTTCCCCTGTATTGACAAATATATCGCAACTTTCCAAAAAGTTGTTCTCATGTATCAACTCTGTGCAGTTGGTGAGCCGAACCCCGTCAAAATCAAGATAGTGCAAAGGATAATCTTCCATGTTTTCAGAAAAATTATTGCCTGCAACCATTTCAAGAACCAAAACAGATTGTGCAGGGGATGAATATTCAATTGTGTATGTTGCTATTGATAATGTTCCGCCAGTTATATTCTGTGGCAAGGCATCAGCTAACACAAATCTTGTTGGCTCTGCATAGGTCATTGGTGCTAAAAGAACCAAAAACGCCAAAATAAAAAGTTTATTTGTTGTCATACATTTCGCCACGCTTGAAAATATAAAAAAAAGGAAGCCGAAGCTTCCTGAAATTTCAATTTTATACGGTCTGTGGGATGATGTTTGTTGTTACAGTATATTCACCCGGTACTGAAGCTACATCGAATGTATTTGTGATGTTGAACTCAAGTTCCATGTCAGGATACAATATCAAGTTTCCATCAGCATTGTATTGTATGAGTTCTGTTTCATAGTAGAAATCAGCCATTTGTGACCAATCAAGACTACCATCACTATTTATTGCGCCTGTTGGAACATACCATATTTTTGCACCATTGCACATTTTGTATCCATCAGACTCACAGTAGTCATACAGACCTACGCCATCTCTGTTTTTATCTGTATCGTATGGTAAGTTTCCTACAACATCGTCAATAAGTATGGCTTTTGCAGGGTTATTAAACCTGTCTTCGTGGTCTGCATAGTAGATAAGAGTATATCCATCTATTGCATTGTTGGTAACTACTGCATCAAACTCTTCACCAACAATTGTATATTCAACTTCAATCCTGTCTTCCATGTCTGTTATTGGATTCCAGTTTTCATCCTTCTGCGATAGGTATATAATACCTGTATATTTGGTATCCATTTCATCAGCACTCTCACCAGTTCTTGTAGTCGTAACCACAACACCCGCAGAGACATCAGCTTGGTTTTTCAATGTGTGTTCGCCATCCGTATATGTGTTTCCTGCGATTGCATCAAAACTGTATGTTATGGGTGCTGTGCCACCATCAACAAGCACAGATTGTTCTACATTTGAGGTACTTGTTATTGTGCCATAAGAGTTCAGCAAGACTGCAACCCCAATGCTTCCAAGAAGGACAATCGCAATTGCGAATGTGGGGATTGCCTTCCCAAAGATTTTTGTTGTTTTCATATATACACCTCGTTTTTTTTGAATTTCTCAAATACTTTTTTTTCAGCAAACTTATAAACCTATGTGCTTTTCTTCACAAACTCATCCAAGCGTTTCGGTATTGCTTTAATTCGTTTTTCCGCAATCTTGATGTATTCGGGATTTAACTCTATGCCTATCCAATTTTTCAATTGTTTCCTTGCGACAAGACCTGTTGTTCCTGAACCGAAAAAAGGGTCAAGGACTATGCCTCGTTCAAAACCAGCATTACAGTCACAAATAACTCTAATTGTTTCATATCTGCTTTTGAGCTTTTCAGCATATTTATACTTAACATCAGTCATTTGAAAATCATAAGTATCATCAAACTCCAACAAATCCTTAATTTTCAACCAATCATCTTTAGTTGGATAACTTTCTCCATTAAACCAGTGATGAGGTGCTTGACTTTGTAATTGTTCTTCTACCTCTTTAATAGCAAGTCCTTTCTTTTTCCTTGCGATATTAAGATAATTCTTGATGTCTTTTAATGGTGGCAGATTCCTAACTTCAACATAACCATTGCGTTCTTGAACAGCATACGGTTTACTATTATCAACCTTAACTTCTTTCACATCAGGATTATCTATCCATCCAACACTAACCTTCTTATAAAATACAGGATTCCCACATTTTTTACAGACAAATTCAGGGCATCCTGCTTTTATTGGTGTTTCAATTAATGCCTCTGGAAATACAGCGAAATGTGCTTCTTTGAATGGTTTTGTGTTGATGTTCCATACACATCGTTTGTTGTGACCTTTAGGATTTTGACCGAAATAACCTGCATCTTTTGAGGGTTTGTGTGATTCGTTTTTTGTTTTTATATTATAGGATATACGAGTATTCCCCCTGTTATCTACTTTACCAAATAATCCTTCAAACTGTTGTTCAAAATAATACTTCTTGCTTTTTGTGAAGAAAAACAAATCCTCATAATCGATTGTGAATCGGTCAGTTGCACTTGAGGGCATACAATTGTTCTTATGCCATATTATTCTGTTTCTTAAAATCCAACCTCTGTTTGTCATTTCTATTGCGAATCGTGAAGGGATTTGAAGCAGGGATTTTTCCATCCCTCTTGTTAAGTTTTGATTGCCTTTGGTTGCACCATACTCCTTTGTTTTCTTCCCACAATTTTTTGTTTCTTTTGTATGACCAGAACTATTCCCGCTTCCACCGTAAGTATCTCCTAAATTAACCCAGCAAGTCCCTGTCTTTTTAAGAACCCTTTTAATTTCATCAAAAATATCGCAGAGATGCTTAACATATAATTGAAATGTTGGTTCAAGACCAAGTTCGCCTCGCCATGCACCGCATTTTTGACAGAAGTTTGATTCTGTTGTCCTGTCTTTATAATTGACAAATTCTTGGTAATTTTCTTTGCCTTTTGCTTTCAGTATTCCATTGTAACCTCCAGACATATTTGCTCTTTGTGTTCTTTCTGTGTTCCATTCATGCCTACAACCTTCTTTTGCATCCCATATCTGTGGCTTTGTTCTGTATGCTCGCAACGCCCAGTATGGTGGAGAAGTTACAACACAGTCTATGCTTTCGCATGGCATGGTCTTCAAGACTTTTAGAGCATTACCACAAATAATCTTGTTCTTGAAATCATCAATCGTTTTTATTTTTTCCAGCTCCTTTTTTCTTCAAAAACTCATCCAACCATTTCAGCATCGTCATTCAAATCTTTCATGGATTCTTTCAGCTTCGCAATGTCGTTCCTGATGCTCTGCATTGGGTCTGAAAACCAAAAAAGCGATACCAACGCATCAAGTTCTCGTTTCGTAAACCGCCTTCTGAGACTCTCTCCTGCCTCTTCCAAAGAACCCATCTGGATGCCTGCTTTTCGACCTGATTCTATACTATCTATCTGTGCTTTGACAAGGTGGTCAGAAAACAATGCTTCTAAGTCAGCAATGACCTTGCTTGTCTTGAGATGTGCTTCGTTTGTCGTTCCTGTATATAGCAAGATTTCCACTATTTCTTTTTTGATTGTTTTTTCTCCAAATTCATCCATTTTTTTCAACTCCTTTTTTTCTTAATGCCTTTGCAAGCAATAGATATATTTCTTTTGTGTTCTTCAGAATGTTTTTGTCCTTTTTTTGTATTTGATATTTTTTGTCGTGTTTCGGCAGATACGCTATGACCCTTTAGAGTGCGAGATATTTTTTGTTTTGTGTGTGTAGAACGCTTTTTTCCGTTCCAATACTTCAGACACACGATATTGATTTTCTTTGTGTGTTCTGCGGTCTGTTTGTATCCTTTCTTAGGCATTTTTTCTACACCTCATCTCATTAAAATGAGTGGTCTTCTTGGCACACGCATATAATTTTTTTTAATTTCAACAAGTTCGCCATCTCTTTTCACCTTGTTCAAAAAACCATTCAGAAAATTCTCGTTTTTTTCCCATTCAAAACAACTCCACAATTCCATATTTTTCATATTCTTCGGGAGTCATATCTTTTTCAGACAAATATAATTTTTTGTATGTTTTTATTTCTGCTTCGGTCATATTGTCCACATAGTCAAGAATGTGTTTTGGTCTTAAAAGTTGTTGTAATATAACGATAGGACATTCTTTTTTATCTATAAGACACAAATCATTTTTCAAGCAGAAAAACACTTTTTTGAAAAATACTTTGCTTATAATTCTTATCTTGATACCCTTGCGCCCACCATTCAAAATAATTCCTCTTTTGCCTTTTTTATTAGTTCTTTTATTTTCAAAACTTACTAATTTTAAGTCGCGAAGAAATGATAATGTCTTTTTCCAATTATTATATTCTAAACGCGTAAAGAATACTATATGTGTTAGGGGAATCGCAAAAATAGACTTATGCTCTTTGTGCTTTGTTTTTATGAACAAGTGATAAAAAAAACAAAACCATGCGATACGAGAACACCCCCTTGTGAATATCTTTTTGATATATACCTCTTTTTGTCTTGAAAATTGCCTCTGCATCTAATCAAACCCAATATTGATGGCTAACGCTAATACAAAGATATATAAAGTTTGAAAAGAAACAACCAATTGTGAGTTAGTGTGTCTTTTCAGACAATTATTTATCTTTTTTCTATTATGGTGTGGGGTGGAACCCCGACAAGCGTATAAAAAATTAAAGTCAATTCTTTAAATATGTTTCCTGTCATACTCCCACGAATGAATTCTTGGGTTATTGACGATACTTCTCTAAATTATTTATGGTTTTCTACCTTGTTTTAATAAAATATAGGTAATATGAACTTATTTTTAAAAAAGAACACCTAAAACCATAGAAAAAAAAGAGAAGAAGTAAAGAAAAGGGAGTGTTTCCAAAAAAGGAAAAATTTATATAATAGCTCAACCTAAAATAAACATACTTTGTTTTTTCAACAAATGCGGTATATAGAAAGAGAGGCAAAAAATATGAAATTGATTAAAAACAAGCGATGGTCGTTACCTGTAAATGTCGCTATGTGTTCTACAAAAGAACAACATCAATTTTCATGTGCATCATCTTTTCTTTCGCAAACACTACAAACTATATCGTTGGATTATCTATTTCTAAACACTTCAAAGATTCATTTTGTTTAGTGAGAGGTATCCAAAAGACAAGTATGTGAATTCAATTAGTTTTGAAATTAAAAAATAATATCTAATTGAATTAGCTTATTCTGAGATATATACTTTAATATACATATTATAACATAAATAAAAGATAAGAACTTCTAAAATGTATAGTTACTACTACTACTTCTCTTTTTTTTTTTTTTTTT
>Ga0164318_10005450_pt1 | contig 12302 bp, 9 predicted proteins | sample GuaBasSedimGuay9_FD_113734 | JGI IMG/M metagenome (GOLD analysis project Ga0164318, IMG submission 113734) | Subseafloor sediment microbial communities from Guaymas Basin, Gulf of California, Mexico - Guay9, Core 4571-4, 0-3 cm | ecosystem: Environmental > Aquatic > Marine > Hydrothermal vents >... | reverse complement strand
GCAAGCCGAAATGGGCAAATATGATGAGTCGATTGCCAGTTTGCAAACAGCAAGTCAACTATTGCCTTACAGGTCTAGAATCTGGATTAACCTTTTCAAATTGCTTGACTTTAAAAACGAAACCAAAGAAGCACAAAAAGCCTTGGATAAATGTCTGGAACTGGAACCTCGTAACCTTGAGTTTTTGTATGCGCAAATTGAATTTCTGCTTAAGCAAAAGAAAGAAAAAGAAGCAGTAAATATTGCAAAACTAATTCTTGAGTATTACCCTGAACTACCTGATAAAAAAGACCTTATTAACTTTATTGAAATGAACAATGAATATTAACTCAAAATAAATTTCGTTAGTTTAGAATAGAGTTGTAATTTAGTGGGTTAAAGTTTTAACCCATGAACTTAACAAGATTTATCAGAAGTTTAACCCGGCAACCTTTAAAAAATGCTGCCTTGGTTTTAAGTGGTGGTGGGGCTCGTGGAGCAATTCATCTGGGAGTATTACAGGCTTTCGACGATAATAACATTAAAATAGATGCCATTTCTGGAACTAGTATTGGTGCTATAGTTGGTTCACTCTATTGTGCAGGAGTAAGTCCTTTGGAAATTAAAGACCTCATGAAAAGTCAAATATTTGCAAGTATTTTTCACCTTTCATGGAGTAAAAGGGGACTGCTTAAAATGACAAGGTTAAAGAAAACTTTTAAGAAATTTATTCCGGTAAATGATTTTAAATCCTTGAAAATACCTTTTTATTGCTGTGTCAGCAATTTGGATACAGGAAATTATGAAATTATTGAAAGTGGTAATTTGAATAAGGCTGTTTCTGCATCCGCTTCAATACCAATTTTGTTTGAGGCAGTGGAAATAAACGGACAACACTACGTTGACGGTGGTTTGTTTAATAACCTTCCGATCGAACCATTACAGAACAAATACAAAAATATAATAGGTGTTCATGTAAATAACTACAAAAACACAAAAGCACATAATATTCGTGCAGTTGCTGAGCGAATATTTACTCTGGTAAGTAAACAAAATGTTGAGCCAAAATTGCAAAAATGTGACTACTTAATAGAGCCATTCCTCAATAAACCTTATCGTGTTCTTAATTTTAGTTTTACCGATGAATTATTCGAAATTGGCTATAAAGAAGGGGTTAAATTTATAGAAAAATATAGCAAAAAAAGTTTTTATAGAAAGTTGTAAATAATTGCATTACACTAGTTTTTTCTGTACGATTTGCATTAATTAATATAATACCGTAAATTTACAGCCGTATAATTCACAAGCAAAAGCAATTGAAACAACAAATAATATTAGTCTTTGTAGTAATGTTTTTAACATCGGCTAGTGCAAATAAAAAACAAATATCTGACCTTGAGAGAATGAATCTTAAGGGCAACATCAAAACATTATTGGAAATTGTACAAGTAATCTACGAGAATTCTGAGAAGAGTATTATTTTCAATACCATAACCAATTTCAACATAGATGGGATGATTGTAGAAAAAAGGATTTTAAAAAAACATACCTTATTCTCAAGATTAGTATACAATTATAATAGTGAGAATCAAATTACAGGATTCAACGATTATAATCCTGATGGAAGTCTGTACATAAGTGTAACTTACGAAACCGATGAAGATGGCTTTGTAATTGCAGAACACTACGACAGAAGTACGCAAAGATTATATGATGAAAAGCGGCAACCTATTGATGTTTTGAACGAAGAGTATTACGAAAAACTTTTTACTGATATTTATTACAAAAGAGATTTTAAGGGTTACAAACTTGAAGAGAAATATTTAAAAGCAAATGGGTCGCTTTCTCATAAATATTTGTATTCACATAACTACAAATATTATTTAGTTGAAAAGAAATACTATAACTCAGCAAACAACCTTTTTTATAAAACTAAATACAAATACAATGAGCATGGCGATAGTTATAAAAGCACAACATTTATTAGTCATCGCTTAGGATATGTAACTACTTTTACCTACGAATACGATGTTTTTGATAATTGGGTTAAACGAGAGGAAACTAAGGAAATTGAAGATAATATATTTACAAAAGATGTAATCAGAGACTTAGTGGTTACAGACAGGATAATTCAATACTACGTACAATAAAAATTGTAAAGTCAATTGAAGATTAAAACTAAAATATCGCTTAAATTTCTACTGATATTAATTATTGGAATGCTGTATTTTAATAATTGTGCATTGGCACAACTTACAATTCAACCTGGAGGCTTTATTACCATTGAGCCATCTGGTACTTTCTATGTTGGCACAACAATGAACATTGAATCCAACTCAACTGGCTCAGGATATTTTGTTGATAAAACAAGCATGGCGAATAGTGTTACTGTTACAGGGAATATTTCTGTTGAAAGATATATGTTAGCAAATGGGTGGCATAATGTTGCCTCGCCTGTATCAGTTGCTAATGCAAGTATTTACTCAACAACAGATTTGGTTTTTTATTACGATGAAACAAAAATTTTAAACGACTGGAATTTTGGATGGGTTTGGTATCAGGGGGCTCTTTCACCTTTTAAGGGATACGATGTTTTTCTGGATGCAAGTGCCATAACGGTAGATTATACTGCAACTAATTCATCAGGCTTAAACACTGGATTGTATAATATTGGAATTACCAAAACAGATGTTCCTGACGGCGAAACAGCAAACCACAAAGGCTGGAATTTAATTGGAAATCCTTATCCCTCACCAATTGACTGGCTTGCAAGCAGCGGTTGGGATAAATCAAATATTAACGATGCAAAATACATTTGGAATCCGGCAAATGATAACTACACAATCTACCTTGGCGGTGCCTCTCCTGTTGGGATAAATGGTGGCACACGATACATCCCATCAAACCAGGGATTCTGGGTTCAGGCCACAACTACAGCTAACATTTCAATAAACAATAATGTTAGAACAGGTACTATGACCGCAACGCCTGATTACTACAAAAACAATGAGTTTTCATATCCCATAATAAGTTTACTTGCTAAAGGGAATTCGCTTAGCGATGAAAATTTAATTAGATTTATAGAAGGTACTACAAGAAATTTTGATCGTAATTATGATGCAACAAAACTTTATAGTGGGAGCAAAGAACTTCCTCAAATATCCCTTTCTGAAGGCAATCTTGAATTTGCTGTAAACTCATATCCGGAAATGACAGATGATTTGGAAATACCAATAAATTTTACCTGCCAAACTCAAGGTTATTACTGCATCGAACTTGGTGAACGAACTAATTTAAATGAATTGAACGATGTTTATATTTTCGATAAATTTGAAAAAAACATTGTTAATCTCACAAAAAATAAACAGTATTGTTTTCAGCATGATATTTTTAATGCAAAACAAAGATTTTCAATTGTAATTAATCCCAGCGATAATAAAATTCTAAGTCTTAAAAATAGCAGTTCTTTCTTGGTTTACTCCAGTGGAAATGAAATTAATATACTAAACCTAAGCAATTTAAGTAAGAATGCTACAGTACAGGTTGTAAACATATTAGGTCAAGAAGTATTCGCTAAAGAAGTGATATTAGAAAGCAAAATCAAAATTGTTATTAACTCTGGCCCTGCCTATTATATTGTTAGAGTAACTACGGAAACTGAACATTTCAACACTACGTTGTTCATTCATTAAACTACATTCTGTAAAAAGAAAGATTAATTAATTATATTTGTGACATCAAAACAAAAAAAACTAATTGTATTTTTAAAACTTAACAAATGAAAATTAACAGCAAATTAATTTGGGCTATCGTAATTCTACTAGGCTCAATTAGTATTTCAAACGCACAAGAACTGGAGGTTACTCCAGCAACTTTAGTGTTTAATGCTAATCCAGGTTCATCACAAACAAAACAAGTTTTTGTTAGAAACAAAGCAAACACAGAACAATCATTTATTTTCAACCTTGCCGACTGGTTAACTGACGAAAACGGCGAAATGAAATACTTTGCGCCAGGCACAACTGGTCGCTCATGTTCTGATTGGATTACAGTTTCGCCAGCATTGGTAACACTTCAGCCAAATGAAGCAGTAAGAGTTAACATAACTATGTTGGTTCCCGAAGATAACCCTTCAACAAAATGGGCAGTATTATTTGTTGAATCGGCAGTTGAGAAAACCGGAGCAAAAGCCATTGATAAAAATGTTCAGATGGGGCTTCAGATATCAGCGCGAATTGCAGTTCCAATTTACCAATCACCCGATGGTAACACACTTTACAATGGAACTCTTGATGGTCTTAAAAACTCTGTTGATGATGAGGGCAACATGGTTCTAGAAACAATGGCAATTAATTTAGGTGATAAAATACTTAACTGTAAAGTTTATTTTACTTTCTCAAATATAGAAACTGCCGAGGAGATTACTTCAAATGCAATTGAATTTTCATTACTGCCAGAATCACAGAAAAAGGTAAATTACACTTTAAAAGAAACACTTAAACCAGGAAAATATTCAGTAGCTGCTATTCTCGATTATGGTTTTAATAAAGAACTTGAGGGAATACAGATGGAAATGGTTATTAAATAAACCAAAATAATGACAAAACAGCAATTATTGGGCTTGTTGCTTTATTTTGCAACAACTTCATTTGCGTGTGCACAAACTTCAGTTTTTACTGATACTACTTATTATTTTAACGATTCCAAGCATATTGAGTCTGTAATTGAAAAGACTGTAATTAATGGTGATACCGTGAAAAACGGTGCTGCGAAGTTTTTTTATATCACTGGTAATCTTCAACAAATAGGTGAGTATAAAAACGATAACCTACATAATGTTTGGAGTACTTATTTTACAAACGGGAAACTTAAGCGTAAAGCAAATTACATTGAAGGTGTTAAAAATGGTGAAGTTATTAGTTATCATGATAATGGTATCGTAAAATACAAAGGTGTTTTTCTAAATGATTCGCTAACTGGTGAAATGCAACTATTTTATTATGATGGAAGCATTAAGGAAACAAGAAACTATGCGAATAATCAACTAAATGGTATTACCACTGGTTATTATCCGAATGGAAATAAAAACTACAGTTTGAATTTTGTCGACAGCGTTAAAAACGGGCAGTTTAAAAGGTATTATTCATCAGGGATGATAAAAGAGGAAGGGCAGGTTAAAAAAGAACTTTTCTTTGGCGATTATAAATCATATTACGAAAATGGTCAAATCGAGAAACTTTATTCTTATAAAGTTTATAATATTTCAGGTCCCTACAAAGTATTTTATGATAATGGAAACATTATGATTAATGCAACATACGAAGAAGGAAAAATACAAGGCAATTATTATCATTATCACATAAATGGCTGCACCAAGGAATACGGATTATATCGCAATGGATTGAGGGAAGGTTTGTGGATTAGTTTATACGATGATTCAACAACCTATATGAGTGGTAGATATCTAAATGGTGAAGCACAAGGAAAATGGGATATTTTTCATTCAAATGGGATATTAAAGCAAACCGGAACATACATTAAAGGTATATCACAAGGAAGATGGTTATTTTATTTTGATAATGGCAATATTAAAATTAAAGGAAATTACACTGATAATATAGAAAATGGTCATTGGGTACATTTTTACGAAAACGGAAAAGTGAAACTCGATATTTATTACAAAATGGGCAAACTCGATGGTATAGTTACTGCTTATAATGAAGAAGGTGAAATTATTGAACAAGCCGAATTTCAGGATAACAATCTGGTGAGAAAAATAAAATAGATTATGAAGGTTTTAATTAAAATCTTGATTATTTCTTTGGTCTTAGTTTTTTCAAAACTGCAGGCTCAGGATATTCCACCTCCAAATCCTACAATGGTAATTAGCATATTATCAGGATATAGTATTTCTTTTTTATTTGATGAAATTGATGAGTACAACAATGGGATATTGAATCAAGGCCAATCTACATTTATAAGAATTGGGGCTGTTTTAGATTGGAAACTGCAGTTTAAAGCAGATCAAACAATTTTTTATGGTGATGATAGCCCTACCAATCAAATGGAACTTAATAATGTGGGGGTCGTTATTTTATCTATAGGAACAAACCAAGATGATGGAAGTAATATTATTAATTATGCTAAAGTACTACCCATTGCCCTCGAAAGTAATGATGTTACCTTGATGACTAAAGGAACTTCGTCAAATAGGGGTTATGAGAACAGAAACTCCTTTTCGTTAAATTGGGAAATGGGTACAATGCGAGGCAATATGAATAATCTAAGTCTTATGGAGCAAATGCTTGTATCTGATACTTATGTATTAAATATAGTACTAACTCTTTCGCCTGCTAATTAAGTCAGTGAGACTATGATTTTGTTTTTCAAAATCATTTAGCCGAACTGACCCCGAGCGATAGTCGAGGAATCTCACGGGCTTTATTCCTCGCATTTTAATGGGCTATTAAAAATAACACCTTCAAAAAAGGTGGCTTTGGATTACCCTCGAAGGGAGGGGCATTTTTTATTTTGAATATCGAACACCAATTAACAATTTTAAAATTATGAAGTATCAGGAACATATCATAAATCATTATTCGTTAATCAATATTCATCATTCAATTTATATAAACAAATACAGGCTTTGCCAAAAGAACATGATCACGCCCAAAGGACGTGATTTTTTAAGATGAAATAAAACAACTTAGTTAGATCTAAGTTATTTAGATTTATTTTAAATTATAAAAGAGTGTTGAAATCGTTAATAATTTGCGTATATTGCACAACTATTTTAGAAACAAGCACAACAAACAAAAACAGCAAATTGTCTCTAGAATAAATTAATTGTAACTTTTTTTTTAAAATCAAGTATTAGATAGTACTTATTTTATTAATTGAAATTTTTTTTAACAACTAATACCTTTATATCATGAAAAAATTTATTCTAATTATGACCGTGCTAATTGCAGCACAAACAACAAATTTAATGGCTCAGACTACCGACACAGATGTAGTTAACTTTACAGCCATATTACAGGAAGTTTTAAACCTTACAGTAACTGGTGGACAAGACCAAACTGCTGACTTTGATACTCCGGACGAGTATAACTTAGGAATCGATGCTGTTGGAACTACAACTATTACAGTTGAAGCAACAGGCGACTGGTTCTTAGAAGTTAATGCTGCCGACTTTTCAGATGGTGGTGGAAACATTATTCCTATTGACAACTTAGGTTTATGGTGCGAATCAACAGGAACCAATACAATTGGTGCTGAAGTATCATGTTCTTTTACAGCTCTTGCTAGTTCAATGGGTATTACAGCCGCTGATCAAATGTTGTTAGACCTTGGTGCTGGTAGTAATGCTGGTGGTGTAGCAGAAAACTCCTTTAACCTTAACTGGACAATGGGTACTATGAACGGAACGATGAACACCAATACTATGCTTGAGCAATTAACAGCAGGTACAATTGGTGCTCTTGGAACTTATACTACAACAGTTAACTTAACACTTACTGCTTATTAAAGTAGAGTAATAAAGACTTTTTTATTAAAGTTAAGGCCGACTTTTGTAGTACGCAATAATTATACTGCACTGTCGGCCTTATCTGGTTAATTTAACTAATAAATTTGACTTTTTAAAGTGAAAAAATTCAGTATCATATTAATCTTATTCGTACTGCTAAGCAAATTAGTTTCTGCCCAAGGAGAAATTATGGAAATTTTTGCTTCTGCAACACTTGAGTCTTTACTTATTTTAAATGTTGAACCAGATATTGAAGTTGAATTTGGAGTTATTGAGGTGACAGATAATCTTTATCAAATAACAAAACATCCCGATGATATTCATTTTAGTGTTGAATCAACCGATAATTGGACATTGAGTATTACTTCCTCTGATAAGTTTACTTGTCTTGATGATACAAGTTGCAAAATTCCAATCGATTTTGTCAGTTATTATATTGAGAGTAAAGGCACAAATTGGGACAATGGTCTTTTTTCAGATATTGCAAACCGAACAAAAGACACAACATTAACACTATCGCCTGAGAAAACTACAGTTTTGGTTAATGGTAGTAAAAATAATATTGGAGGTGCCGAACAAAACACTTTTGTTCTACGCTGGGATTTAAGTTTTGTGGATGATTTATTTCAAATGAACAATTATTCAAAACTTAAAATTAAGGATGGTTATTATAAAGCTAATATCTACCTTACTCTAACTGAAAACAGAACAATCACTTTACCTAATTAATTTTACTTTTATAGAAAATGTTTTAATTAAACCCTAAATTCCAGTCTGGGTTTAACAGGGAAAGTATATATTTGCTAATGTTCTCTTTTCTCTAAGGAGATTTGTAATATTAAGTTTAGGTTGTCATTCTAAATGAAGTGAAGAATCTTATAATATTAAAAAATACTACCCGCATGATTTTCTGCCCCAAAGGCAAGCAAATATCTCAACTTAAACATAAAAAGAATGAACTCTTACCTTTAGTAACATTTTTAAAAATTAGTCTGTTACTATTACTTTTTATCCTAATAATTCCTGCTAAATCCCAAAACCTCACAACTACTTTTGTTAAACAAAACATTGAACAAGATGTTGGAACTATTGTTTTTAATGTTGTTAAAATAAATAATAACAGCAATAATGACATTAGAATAAAACCAATCATGCTAATACCTGAAGGGTGGGCAATTTTTAATACATCCTTTGTTGATACATTAATTAAAGCTAACGAGACCATTTCCCTTCCATTCAGAATTAGAATTCCTCAATATGCTGGGTCGTATATCGATCATGAAATGAAGTTTCAAATATTTTCACAATCAAATCAACTTATTTCACAAAGTATTTTTCGGATAAATACAACTCCTTTTCACGATTGGAATGTTAATGTTCCAAAAGAAAGAATTATTTTTTATCCAAATACTAATAGAACTGAGTTTGAACTAAATGTTTCAAACAAAGGAAATGTACCGGAAAATATTAACCTTAACATTCTTCCCGATAGGAAAATAAAGCTTTTTACTTCTGATGGGCTCGATGCTCCAACATCGATATATTTAAAACCAGGAACAGATACAACGGTTAAAGTTTTTGTTGAATATACCTATACTGAAGATAGAATATTTGACCTAAGTAAGATTCAAATTCATGCTTCTGTAGGTGATAAAAAAATATATAGGGGAATTATCTTAGAGAAATATTCTGATAACTATAATCCTTTCGAAATTGACCATACCCTTCCTCACCAGGTTGAAGTAGGTATTAGAAACTTTAAAAATAATACAGACATTCTGCCATATGTAAAAACTAATGGAAAGGCCACTTTTAGTAATGAAAGTAGTTTTAAGTACAACTTTACCTATTACGACTTAACTCAAACAGAGGACATTATTGGCAATAGTTACTATAACTTCCTTTATACTAATAAAGAATTAAAAGTAGGTTTAGGTGCGTTTAGTTCAATGCTTGGCAGAAATTTATACAACAGAAACAGCATAATGGTAGCCGATAAGATAAAAGTGAGCAAATCAGGTACAGTTGAAGGCTTTGCCAGTTATGGTTATTTTGAACCAAAGTCTAGTGCTGCATTTGGGTATATTCACGAAACTAATAAGTTAAAGATGAATTCCTCAATTTCTTATGATATTGACAATTACAGAAAAATAAATACTGCCTCTTTCCTTTTTAGAACAAACCAAATATCAATTGCAAAAAATCATGATTTAAGTGCAGTGCTTTATGCTTATAACGAACTTCATTATGAAACAAATAAATATACTTTAAGTGGAGTAGCATGGGATCTGACATATTTTGGACAACTCTCAAAGAAGTTATCGCTTCAACTAACTAATAATTACGGAACACCTAACATACCAGGCAACCAAATGGGATTACTTAATTTTTCGGCTAAGGTTAATCTTAAAACAAATATAAGAAAACGCTTCTTCTCCTTTAAATACGTTAATACAACAAAGGACTATTATTATATGAGTTTTGAAGGATTTAAGCGGCCAAATATTGTGCTTCACGATCAATACAGTAGAATTCTGTATCACTCCTATAGCGGAAAAGGTCATCGCTGGTCAGCCGGCCCTAGTGTTGAATTTTATTCTTCGGTAAAACCAATAATAAACTCTGACGAAGAAATTGTTTATTCTGTTAGAAAATACCGAATGGAATATCGGTCATTTATTGGAACAAAACTTATGCTTTCGATAAAGGCAGGAGTTGGTGATTTTTATTATAAAGAGACTGAAGAGATTGAAGCCCTTAATTACGATTTTCACCTACTAGGTGATTACAACCTTGGTGGTTACGGAATTAAACTTACATACGATTATGGCCCTATGGTAAATACAGGTATTTACCAATATGCCCTTGATGCCTCAAACAACAGTATTAATATTTCGCCATATGCTATAAAACACTTTTTTAAAGATAGGGTAAGTTTAACATTATTTTCAAATTTTTCCTATAAATTCGACCTGAAATATGCATCGATAAATGTTAACCCAAAAATTGAAACTTATCTTTTTAAAGACTGGTATGCTGTTATTGGGGGGACTTATAGTTATGTTAGGCAACAATTTAAGGGTAATACTTTAGATGCCAGTTACTATTACACTGAATTTGCCATTAAGAAAAAATGGGGAAAATCAGATTATAAAAAATGGCAACGAGACTTAAGACGAGTAAAAATATTCTTCTTTCAGGATAATAACAGTAATGGTATAAAAGATAATTTTGAAAAGGGAATTCCTTATGTTAAAGCAAGATTACTATTAAAAAACTCAGCCGACCAAAAACGTACTGCAGAGTTTCCAACTGACTTAACCTTACTTTCAAATGATAAGGGTTATGTTACATTTAGCAGAATTCCAATGGGATTTTATGAATTAACTATTACACCACTTACTGATCAAAAAGAATATTTCTACATTAGCAAAACAGCCGAAAATATTGAGGTTACAAAAACCGATGTTTACTATATTCCATTCCAAAAAGCATCAATAATTAAAGGTAAAATTAATGTCAATTATCGAAAATTTACACAGAAAAAAGAACAACACAGCAATCTTGCCAACGTAAAGGTAACGGCCTACAACAATAAAGGTAACTCCTACTCGTCGTTTACACAAGCCGATGGTACTTTTGTTATTTATGCCCCTGGAAATAATACTTACTTTTTGCGAATTTCAAACGTGTTTGGAGAAGATTTCCAAATAATAAGGAATGACCTAAAAATCGAATTGCCTAGCACTTTACTGGTTGTTTTTAATGTTGTTGAGAAAAACCGTCAAATTAAATTCAAGAGCGTGAAAAAGAAGGAGGATAAAATCCAGAAGCCTCAAAAAATTATTGTTCTTCCTGGTAAAATATATGAAAACGAGGAAGATAGAATTGCCGAGCAAAGTTCATTACCTGAGTTTAATATTAAGAATCAGCCGGCCGGCCAGCAAATTATTTTAGATAATAAATATTATGTTGTCCTAAATCAAGCAAGCGACTTGGAGAAAGCAAAAGAATATGTTAAGATTTATAAAGAAAGTGGCGTTTTAAGCCGGATAGGCTTTGATGATAAGTCAGATACTATTCTTATTTTCACAAACTACTATTCAACTAAAAAGGAAGCTAAAAAAGAGATTGAAAAACTTGAAGCTTCAGGCATTAAGAAAACAGAGATTTATTTTACTGAAAATTTAGTTCCTAAAGATTAAAATAATAAATTTCCGACAAGGTATATTTTGCATAATAACCTGAGTTCGATATAAGAAATCTGAAAAGACCACACACTATCAACAATTTAAATAGTGCTGTCATCCTATGTTTGCAAATTCAAATAAAGAACAAAGGTTTTAAGTTTGAATTTTTGATTATTAGAAATTGGGGTTTATTTGAGATTTGAAAATTGTGATTTGAAATTGGATCTGGAGTTCATTCAAAATTGGATATTGAGAATTCAGTATTCGATATTCTTTTTTTCTTTGTCATATCGAACGGAGTCGAGATTTCTCCTACGTATTATTGGGGAGATTTCTCCACTCACATTCTCCGTTGCACTACGAATATTCGGTCGAAATGACAACAAAACCGTGGTTGTCATCTTACAATTCAAGCAATTTCTGGCTTTGTGTATTATGCGCTTAAGTCGAACTAAGGTCAATAATTCCTGTTTTTGAGAAATATCAATGGGTGAAAAAATAAATTTATTAAAACCGTACAAATAATACGTAAAGAGAAACGGCTTGTCTCAATTCTCATTTATCCATTATTCGTAACTAAGTGCCAACGAAGGTCTTTTGTTTAT
>Ga0164318_10005447_pt1 | contig 12304 bp, 8 predicted proteins | sample GuaBasSedimGuay9_FD_113734 | JGI IMG/M metagenome (GOLD analysis project Ga0164318, IMG submission 113734) | Subseafloor sediment microbial communities from Guaymas Basin, Gulf of California, Mexico - Guay9, Core 4571-4, 0-3 cm | ecosystem: Environmental > Aquatic > Marine > Hydrothermal vents >... | reverse complement strand
TACACTCTATATTAAAGGGGAATCGATATCTTTTCCTAAAGAACAGTGATAATCTGACTCAGCATCAGCGAGAGTTATTGTCCGAGATAAAACTATCTAAACTGAACCTGAAGACTGTCCGAGCTCTTCAAATCCGTGAGGCGTTCCAGGCGATTTATCAGGCGCAATCTGTTCAGGAATTCGAGACCCTGTTGAAGAAATGGTTTTGGTGGGCGACGCATAGTCGTATTAAGCCGATACAGGAAGTTGCGCATATGGTTAAAAGACATTGGCAGGGGGTCATTAACTGGAAAACATCCCGGATTTCCAATGGTCTTTTAGAGGGTCTGAATTCTCTGATCCAGGCGGCTAAGTCCAAAGCAAGAGGATACAGTAGATCAAAGAACTTTAAGATCATTGCTTATCTGATTACGGGGAAATTGAATTTTGCTAATATCAATCCCACATATACGATGTTTTGTAAATGATTCCTACCCACTCTAAATGCGAAGGAACCATCAAAATTGGCTGGTTGCGTTTTCCGGTCGGATAGATTGGTTCAATTCGAATGTCAGAGTAAACTATGTCCGCCCGGTCAGCTCGATGGTAATCAACTAAAATGGAATTGGTGGGGCGGTACAATTGAAAGAATACTATCCACTCCCAATTTGGGATTCTTATCGTTTCATGCTGTTGACTTGTGTCATGTTACTGGTGATGTTTGCGCTGCCAGCCAGGGCGGATCAGGAATCTGCAGATGAATCTGTTCCATTTAACAAATACAGGAAGTTTAGGGCTTATCTTGAGCAAAAAATGGAATCCACCAACACACCCTCAATTTCCATTGCTGTTGCGCAAGAGGCTAAAATTCTTTACGAAGAATCCTTTGGTTGGGCGAATCGTGAAAAAAAAATACTGGCAACTCCGCATACCATTTATTCATTAGCTTCAGTTTCCAAGCCAATGACAGCCACCGCAATGATGATCCTTGCTGAACGAGGATTGATTGATTTAAATGAGCCCGTCAATTCCTATCTGGGAAACACACCGTTAAAATCCTTCGAAGGGAATGTTTCGGATGCGACTGTAACGTGCTTACTCCATCATACAGCTGGATTACCAACAATCTGGAACTTCTATTTTGACGGTGCACAGATACAGCGGTCACCTGTTTCAGTATCAATTGAGAAATATGGAATTCTCACATCATCACCCGGAACTCGCTATGAGTACTCCAATCTGGGATATGGAATTGCCGAATATATTATTGAATGTGTATCCGGGAAAAGTTATAGACAATTCATGAAATCCGAAGTTTTTGAACCGCTGGGTATGCATGAATCCTTGGTGATTACAACCAGCGCTGAGTATGAATCAATCGCCGCAAGATATTTGGAAAACAAAAACATCTCGCCATTCTACGAAACGATGTCGCGGGGTGGCGGCGGAATTTGTGCCAGTGTTCATGATTTGCTGCGTTTTGGAATGTTTCATTTGAAGAATCATTTGTCGGATCAAAAGGCAATCCTCAGTGATAATACTATTGATACAATGCAGTTCTGCGTTGATCCTGCAGTTCCTGATAGTCCCTATAAATTGGGCTGGGATGTTAAAAATATGTCCGGCTACCGGATTGTCAGTCATGGCGGCGGTATGCCGGGAGTATCATCGGTGTTAATGCTAGTTCCCTCTGAAAATATTGCTATTGCTGTGTTAAGCAACGGCACGTATATCAATTTGTACGAAATCGGGTATGTGATTATCGCGTTGATTGTACCGAAGAAGGTGGAAACAAAAAATCCAAATGTGGAGAAAGAAATTGTCAGTGAGGCAGATGATAAATTTCCGTCACAGCGATTTACTGGTCAGTGGAGTGGTGAAATCAGAACAGATGAAAGTTCTATACCGATAACAATGCAAATTAATGATTCCGGGAAAGTTATGCTGACTCTGATCAATGAACATGAAACATATGAACCCATCGAACCATTCTGTTACCTGAACGGTACATTGCGGGGAAGTTTTGATGTTAATATTCCGACTCGGGACGCTTCCGTGTGTCGTCATAAAGTATATATGAACATGAAATTAACTGATAACAGACTAAATGGCTATGCTGCGGCTGTTTCATACAGGGTGGAAGTTTTTCATTTACCCTATTATATCACACTTGACAAACAAATTATTGATGAATGAATTGAGATTTAATCCTCCCGCAGGTTTAAATCCTCCGGGTGGTTTTTTGTTGGAGGGACCTGGTGTGCCGAACTCCCGCGATTAAAAATAAAAAGCCCCTTTATGTCAGGGGCTTCTTATCAGTTAGAAGTATAGTGGATTTCTGAGATTACATGCCTTTTTTCGCCAGGATGTTTTCGATTTCATCCATGGCCCAGTTCATCATTTTCATGGTTTTATCAAAAGGTACTGAAGTCGTCATATCAACACCGGCGTCTTTCAAAAGTTCGATGGGATATTTAGATCCGCCGGCAGAAAGGAAGTTGATATATTTATCAACGGCACCGGGTTCCTTATTCAGAATACGCTCAGCGAGAGCGGTTGAAGCGGTAAAAGATGTGGAGTACTGGTAAACATAGTAATTGTAGTAAAAATGGGGGATATAGGCCCATTCCACGTTGATGTAATCGGGAACAATGCAGATACCCTGATCATGCCCATAATATCTTCTAACGATATTTTTATACAGTTCTGACATTGAATCACCGGTGATCTGTTCGCCCTTTTCGGCCATTTCGTGCATTCTGAGTTCGAATTCGGCAAATTGGGTCTGGCGGAACAGGGTGCCTTTAACACCGTCGAGATACTCCATTAAAAGGGCTAATTTTGTATCATCGTCGGTTGTTTTATTGTACACATAGTTAAATAGTAAAACCTCGTTCAGAGTTGAGGCGACCTCAGCCACAAAGATCGGATACATGGCGGTTGGAAAAGGCTGATTCTTGTTTGATAAATAACTCTGCATTGTATGTCCCAACTCATGCGCCAGTGTGGAAACATCGTTGTACAGATTATTATAATTCAGCAGGATGTAGGGGTGAACGTCGTAAGCGCTTCCTGAGGAATAAGCGCCGGAACGTTTTCCGGGAGTCGGGTAGACATCAATCCAGCGGTTGTCAAAGGCTTCTTTGATGATTTTTACGTAATCATCACCAAGCGGTTTAAGTGCATTTAAAATCATTTTCTTGGCTTTATCATAATCGTATTCCGCATCGATATCTTTGACAGCCGGGGCGTAAAGATCGTAATAATAAAGCGTGTCCAGCCCCATCATCCGCCGCTTGATGTTAAGATAACGATGGAAAGAATCCAGATTCTTATTGACGTTATCAATCAGGGAATAATAGACTTCGACCGGGATATTGTTGGCATCCAAGGCTGTTTCCAGGGTGTTGTCATAATTCCGGACATTGGTGTAAAAGAGATGTGATTTGACGTTGGCGTCCATTTCGGTACCGAATGTTCGGCGGAAATCGTTGAATTTACCGAAAAAGGCCTCGAATACTTTTTTACGATCTTCGCGATTAGCGCTGGCCCTATAACGACCGTAGCCAGCCTGATCGACCAATACTTCTTTGCCATTGGAAAGTGTTACGGTCGGGTAAGGCATATCGGCATTTTTGAATATTCCGTAAATTGATTCGCCGGCCCCGGTGATCAGTCCGGCTTCAGCGACGATTTTCTCTTCTTTCGCCGAAAGCATGTGTTCTTTGCTGCGAAGAAGATCGTACAGATAGAATTTATAAACTTCCAGTTTTGGTTCTTTGGTCAGAAATTTGTCGATTTTCTTCTTATTCATCGTCAGGATTTCCGGATCAATGAAGGAAGATTTCGAATTATACTGAGTGAACAGCTGACTGATTTCCTGTCGCATTGCCAGATATTTTGAATCACGGGTATCAAGATCGGACAGTTTGCCGGCATAGGATGAGAGACGCATCATTTCTTTGATTATTGCGGTATGATAGTCCAAACCATTCAACAGATTTTGCGGAGATTTTGTCAATTTCCCTTTAAAATCAAGAATTCCGTCAAACTTCTTAACGGTTGCATCCTTGGCTTTCTGAAATGTTTCTTCAGATGGATACAGATCAGTCAAATCCCACTTATACTGATCGGCAATTTCTGACCGATCCCGGGTTTGTGAGAGGACCTGATTGCTAAAAAAACTAAACACCATCAGCACAATTAACACCCCAGTGATTTTTTTCATGATGACCCCTTTCTATTATTGAATATGTCATTATATATTAGTGTTCGATAATTTTGAGAATTGTTACATATCAAAATTTTGATCGAATATACAATTAAATGCCATAGTAAAGCAAATATTCATAAGGCGTGGGTCGGTTGCGATTGGCAATAAAATCATTATGATATTTGTAATCCACCCAGGTACGGATGATATCCTCGGTAAATATATTCCCGGCTAACAGAAACTGATGATTGTTTTTAAGTTCTTCCAGCGCTGAATCCAGAGAGTCCGGAATAGATTTTATTGAATTTAGGACTTCGGCATTTTCCGGTGCAAACAGATTCATATCGTAGGGCCCGAATCCTTCTTTTTCCAGGTCCAGATGAGTCTTGATACCGTCGATGCCGGCCAGGAGCATGGCAGACATGGCAAGATGGGGATTGGTGGTTGCGTCCGGCGGGCGATATTCGATTCGCTTCGTTTCAGGCTTAGTGGCATATTTCGGGATGCGGATTGCCGAACTACGGTTTCCTAAACTGAAAAAGAGCGCTACCGGTGCTTCAAAACCCGGAACCAGCCGTTTGTAAGAATTGGTCGATGGATTGGTCAGGCCGGTTAACGCCGGCGCATGTTTCAAAAGGCCGGCAATATATTCCCGGGCGGTTTTACTGAGACCGCCATAGCCGTTTTTATCATAAAATAGTGGCTTGTTGTTTTTAAAAAGATGCTGATGATAGTGCATACCTGAACCAGGTTCATCATATAATGGCTTTGGCATAAATGTCGCTGTTTTTCCGTATTTTTTAGCGGTCATTTTAATGATATACTTGCCGAGGATGACCACGTCTGCCATGCGTGGCAGGTTATCCATAATGACCTCGATCTCGACCTGTCCCGAACTGCCAACCTCATGATGATGGTATCTGACAGGGATTCCACAGGCTTCCATAATTCTGACTGTTTCGGAACGGATATCATATAACTCGTCAAAGGGAGGACTGGCATGGTAACCGCGATGGTTGAACATCTGATACCCATCCTGTTTGCCTTTCTCAAAATAGTTGCTCCACTGGGCTTCGTTGGAATTAATCTGATAAAAAGAAAAATAGGGATCATTGCGGTAATCCACGCTGTTAAAAATATAATACTCGAATTCAGGTCCCCAGCGGCTTTCGGTAGCAATCCCCGTCGATTTCAAATACTCTTCGGAAAGAGTGGCAATATATCGCGGATCCCTATGGAAGGGTTTCTTTGTATCGGCTTCGGCAATGTTGCAAAAGAAACTAATCGTTTTATGTTCGAAAAAGGGATCAACAAATCCCGATTTCAAATCCGGTATCAAAACCATATCACCGGATTCAAGTGTTTTAAAACCGGGAGTGGAAGAAGCATCGAACCCGACTCCCTCTTCCATTAGCTGATGGTTAAACTGTTGTGCCGGAATGGTTATATGATGAAGTCCCCCAAAAAGATTGGTATATTTCAAGTCAATAAAATTAATGTCATTATCACGTAGAAAGGACGATACTTCCTGAAGCGAGCCAAACATACTTACCTCTATATACTTTAATTATATACATATCAAAGGGAATATAAAGTAAATAAATTAAATTATGCAAGAAGAATTATGGGGATATTCTTAAATTATTTAAGATATTCGTCTGTTTTATAAGTGTCAAACCGAGCGAGCGAAATCATGGTATTTATCATGGATTCTAATTATATTTCCGATGTTTATAGGAGTTTGAGAGTGGAAAAAATAACGAAGCGACGGGGCTATATCAGCTGGGATGAATATTTTATGGGAGTAGCACTTTTATCGGCGCAACGTAGTAAAGACCCCAATACACAGGTTGGTGCCTGTATCGTAAACCGGGATAAAAAAATCGTTGGTGTTGGCTATAACGGTTTTCCCACCGGCTGTTCCGATGAGGAACTTCCCTGGAATAGAGAAGGTAGTTTCCTGAATACAAAATATCCGTATATTTGTCATGCCGAACTGAATGCAATTCTGAACAGTATCTCCCGGGATTTAAAGGGAGCCACGATTTACGTCGCTTTATTTCCCTGTAATGAGTGCGCCAAGGCAATCATCCAGTCAGGTATAAAAGAGGTTGTTTATTTATCCGATAAATATAAAGATTCCGATGCAGTCAAGGCCTCTAAAATCATGTTCGAACAGGCTGGTGTGGCTCTCAGAAAAATGGAAACGCAACGCCATTCACTCACGATTCATTTTGATGAAACGACCATCTGACAGATTCGGAACCGGGTCTGAATCCCACTAAATTATTGTGAGTAAATCCTCAAAATTATCAATAATCATATCCGGTTTTAACTTTTCTAATAAAACTTTAGGTCGCATGCCGTATGTCACAGCTGCAACGGGTAGTTCGGCGGATTTAGCAGCAGCGATATCTTTCTCACTATCGCCAACCATCAGACATTGTTCAGGCTTAGAATTGAAGTGCTTTGCAACCCGCAAAAGGGGTTCGGGATGAGGCTTTTTCCGTATCACTGAATCCCCTCCAAGAATCAAATCGAAATATCTCTTAATGTGAAAATGATCTAATATTATTTCCGTATAGACATAGGCCTTATTGGAAACCACCGCCAGTGAATAATCCGATAATTTTTCTAATGTCGATTGAACGTTTGGATACAATACTGTGGTGTCGAGCAAGTGTCTGGCGTATATTTTTCGGTACTCCCGATCAGCGCTTTCCAGTAATTTCCGATCGATTTCGGTATCGGGATTTCCGTATAATATCCAGGCAAAGGATCGTTTTGCCAGGGTTCGAATGCCGCTTCCAATAAAATTAACACAAACCCTCCGCTCAATATGATTTAGATAAAAAATATCTAAGGTCAGATTAATGGAATGGACAATATCCCCACTGGAATCCACAAGAGTGCCGTCGAGATCGAAAATTATAACTTTGAAAAGCGAATTTGCCATTGAGTAATTTATTTAGAAAAGAGAAATAGCCAACAAATTAAAAACCGGTGTCTAAAACATTTTTATTTTTACCTGATGTTTTGTATCATACGCAATACTGTTACTTAAATAATTAAAGTGTTTTTATTATTGGTTGAGGAGCATTGAATGACGGAAGCAAAACAGAATAAAAAGGAACAAAAGTCGGAAGGATTTATGAGAAATATTTTCAAACGTAAACGTGATCAGAATAAACGATCATTAAGTCTTCGGGCGCTGGATGCCATCGAAAAAATCGGAAACAAGTTACCCCATCCGGCAACACTTTTTGCCATTTTTGCATTATTAACCCTAATTTTTTCTTATATAATTGAACGTATGGGAGTGACTGCGGTCCATCCTGGAACCGGTGAAACAATTCGTGTCATCAACCTGCTGAGCGGTGACGGATTTCGGTTCATCTGGTCAACCGCGACGGATAATTTTGTTAAATTTCCTCCGTTAGGAATTGTTTTAGTTGCAATGATCGGTGTCGGAGTTGCGGAAGGTTCGGGGTTGTTGACCGCAGCGTTACGGCATCTCGTGACATCAGCGCCAAAACGGCTGATTACCGTATCGGTTGTGGCGGCCGGCGTGTTATCACATTTGGCTTCCAGCGCTGGTTATGTGATATTAATTCCCCTTGGAGCTATGGTGTTCGCGGCAGTCAAACGGCATCCGCTGGCGGGACTTGCGGCAGCATTCTGCGGCGTATCGGCAGGGTTCGGAGCAAATTTTCTTATCGGTACCATTGATCCGATCCTGTCAGGATTGACGGAATCAGCGGCAAATATTATTGATCCGACGATGAAACTCAGTGCGGCGATCAATGTTTATTTTATGATGGCTTCGGCCTTTATGGTAACAATCGTTGGTACCTGGGTCACCGAAAAATTCGTCGAGCCGCGACTGGGTGAATATAAAGGTGAAATCGAATCTTTTGATATCATCGATGAAAAGGAGCGCAAAGGACTTCGCTGGGCGGGCATTTCAGTCTTGTTAACGATTGGTCTGTTTTTGATTCTGACGGTTCCACATAATGCATTACTACGCGATCCGGCAACTCATTCCATTCTGAAATCGCCGTTCATGAGCGGTCTTATCACGGCAATCCTGATTTTCTTTTTCGTCCCGGGGTTGGTTTACGGGATTGTCGTAGGAACGGTCAAGAATGATAAAGACGCCATTAAACATATGACCAATTCCATGAAAGGCTTGAGCAGTTATATCGTTCTGGTGTTCTTTGCGGCACAATTTGTCTTTTATTTTAAAAAGAGCAATATAGGAATCATGATTGCCATCAAAGGAGCTGAACTACTGGAATCCATCGGTTTTACCGGAATAGGGTTGGTTATTGCATTTGTATTTGTGTCGGCATTTATTAATCTCTTCATGGGCAGCGCATCGGCAAAGTGGGCGATTATGGCGCCGATATTTGTACCGATGTTCATGCTGCTTGGTTATTATCCGGCCATTACTCAGGCGGCTTTCCGGATTGGTGATTCGGTGACCAATGTAATTACACCGATGATGAGCTATTTCGCCCTGATTGTGGCCTTTGCTCAGAAATATAATGAGAAAGCCGGGCTGGGAACAATTATTGCAACGATGCTGCCTTACACAGTATTTCTAACGATTGCCTGGATTGTCCTGTTAAGTCTCTGGATGCTGTTTGGATTGCCGATCGGCCCGGGGGCACCGATATATATGCCTTAAACGTTTAATTCATTTAAATTAACGTGAGTTCGACCGGAATGATTCTGTAAGACGGGGTATTTTGAGATAACCCCCGAATTCTTCAACAGGAGTCCATGTTGGGAAATTCGGAGGTTATCTTTGAATTTTGTATGGCGTAGATGCAATCTGCCATTTACATTTAAATTTTACCAGAAGATAACATACAGCACCATAACAGCCACGATGATCGCTGCACCCAGCCATTTCACGACAGGTGTGGATTGCATATCGAATTCTTCCCGTTCCGGCATAGTGACAGGTTTATCCAGTGGTTTCAGAAATGTAATGATTGCCATAACAATCACTATTATGATAAAAGTAATTGCCATTCGGTTTAGAAAAGCAATTTGAACAATCTGAATATTTTCAAAAACTGGTAGTGAACCGCAAAAAATGAGCAAAAGACCATAGATTATCGGATTGAGTACCAGAGCGCTTACCCCAGCGGCTTTGGGCGCCCGCTTAAATATCATGCCAAACGCAAACGCCGCTAAAATACCCGGCGAAATAAATCCCTGAAATTCCTGTAAATAGGTAAATATTCCTTTTAAGGCTGGATTTGCTAAAATCGGGGCGATCAAACAGCCGATAATTAGAAAAACAAAAGTTGAAATTCTTCCGGTATTAATAGTTTTCTTCTGCGAAATATCTTTTTCAATTATACGTTTGTAGATGTCCATTGTAAAAATTGTCGAAGCGGAATTAAGCATGGATGCCAACGAACTAATTACCGCGCCGCCTACTGCGGCAAAGATAAACCCTTTGAACCCCGAGGGTATAATATTTCTTATAATCAGAGGAAAGGCCGCATCCGTACCGCCGGGACCGGTCATCTGTCCTTTAAATAATTGCCAGGCCATAATACCGGGAAAAACAATTATAAATGGCGTTATAAGTTTAAGGAAAGATGCAAAAATAACTCCCATTTGACCTTCTTTGAGACTTTTCGCTGCCAAAGTCCTTTGTGTAATGAACTGATTAACACTCCAATAATAAAAATTCGGCAACCAGAGCCCAAAGACTAATGCTGTCCATGGTAATACCGGGTGATCAGCCGGAAGAATCATGTGAAGTTTATCCTGATTTACCTCAAAAAAATTTCTGACCCCGCCGACTTTGCCGAATCCGATTATTAAAGTAACTATTCCACCTAATATTAAACTTGAACCAAAGAAAAGGTCTGCCCAGGCAATACCTTTAAGTCCGCCCCAAATAGTATATATAGCAGCAATAATACCTACAAGCCAGACAGCTTTTGTTAAAGTTACTTCCATACCAAAAGGCCTTATGCCGGCAAAAAGAGTAGTAATTGTCAAACCACCTGTATATACAACAGATGCAACAAGTACAAAAACATAGATTATGACAGTATAAAATGCCATTAAGTTTCTTGCTGTTGGTGAATATCGATATTCTAAAAATTCTGGAAAAGTATATATTCCTGCTCTGAGAAAATGTGGTAAAAGGAAAATTGCCACGATAACCATCGTTATCGCCGCCATCCATTCATAAGAAGCAATCGCCAGTCCGGCAGAACCGGCGCCCTGCCCCGACATTCCTACAAATTGTTCTGTAGAAATATTGGCCGCGATCATTGATAGACCAATCAAGGGCCAGATTAATTGTCTGCCCGCAAGAAAATAATCCTCTCCGGTCTTTTCTTTGCGACTTTTATACATACTGAAAGCCACAACAATTAGAAAGAACATTAAAAATATCAGACCGTCATACCAATTAAATACTATTTGTTCCATCTTGTTTACACACCCCTTTTATTAGTTATCGATTATAACTCAATATCAAGCTGAACCCCGGATAATCAATTTAGCTTTTGATATCTCTTTTCCCGGTATAAAATTTTTGCCGGATTTAATCTGCTCTATCAACAGTTTCGCAACTCTTTTACCTACTTTATAAGCCGGTTGAATCACTGTCGTTAGAGATGGCTTTATCAAGCGCGTAATAGGATTATTTGAGCAGTCTACCAGCGCAATATCTTTCGGAACCTTAAAGTTGTCGCTTCTTTTAATTGTTTGAAAAATTGAGATGAGCAATCCGGCTACCCGGTTCGATATTAAAGCGCGTACATTTACACGTTCTCTGTTACAGCTTTTATTAGATTGAGATACAATGATTGCGTATCCGTTTCCGCAGGCTATCTCTTCGATCCAACTTATTGCAGCTGAGAAAATATTATGTTTTATTTCAGGAACGATAACACCGATAAGATTCGTTCTTCTTTGCTTTAAACTCTGAGCGATTGAATCAGAATGATAATCCATATCTTCTTCTAAAGAGTGAACCCTTTTTTATTTTGTGCGCTGATATCCGGATGGTCTCGTAATGCTCTGGATCTGTGGACGGTGAAATATTCAGGCTTTTAGCGATATCTTTTTTAGTTACCAGGTTTTTTTTCAATTCTCATTCCCCAACGATAAAAAACAAATATCAACATTTACGCAAACGTTTGAAATGTTATACAATATTTACTTTGGAGTCAAGTGGAATTATCAAAACGGATTTATAAATATCACTTTTCTTCTGTCAAGAGGCTTGGATCGGAATGATAAAGCATCGGTGGCTAAATAGTGAAAAGTTACTTGCTCAGAGGCCTGACATAGCCACATTTCCCTTTTGTCTTCGGTCGTAAATGCTGTTGTTATCAGGAGTTTGGATGATAACATTCTACGAATACTATTTCAGTACACACATTTATTTTGCAATTCCCTATATCAAATACCAGATTTTCATCTTTGAATTCAACCACAATCAAACGTTAAAGAAGTCCCGTACCACAAATGATTTTAGTTTAAACGGACAGTGGTGTTATAAAAATACATATTGAAGATTTTCAAAGCGTGTTTAAAAACAAAAATCCCGCCGTTTACCGACGGGAATAATTTTTGTGGGCCCCCGGGGATTCGAACCCCGAACCGACGGATTATGAGTCCGGCGCTCTAACCGTTGAGCTAGGGGCCCCTTTTAAAAAGCGGGTAAAGTTATTTCGTTTTCCCCTTTTATTCAAGAAAAAATAATGTCTATGTTTTGTTAAATAACCATTGTGTCAGAAGGATAAAATCTGACACAGTCAGCGATTCTGCTCTTCGTGATAAATCAATCGGACAGTTCATTCTGTTTTCAGGAATGAGCTCGGTCAGTGTGTTTTTCAGGGTTTTACGGCGTTTGGCAAATGCGGTGCGAACAGTTGTGTGAAAATTTTCCTTAAATTCGAAGGAATAGTCACTCTTTTTAAAAATTATGCTTAGCATGGTAGAGGTGACTTCCGGGATTGGACGAAAAACCTTTGGCGATACATCAAATTCGATTTTTGGATTACCGTAAGACTGACTAAGCACCGACAATATTCCATATTCTTTCGTATTAGGATTGGCACAAATGCG
>Ga0164318_10005446_pt1 | contig 12305 bp, 14 predicted proteins | sample GuaBasSedimGuay9_FD_113734 | JGI IMG/M metagenome (GOLD analysis project Ga0164318, IMG submission 113734) | Subseafloor sediment microbial communities from Guaymas Basin, Gulf of California, Mexico - Guay9, Core 4571-4, 0-3 cm | ecosystem: Environmental > Aquatic > Marine > Hydrothermal vents... | reverse complement strand
TGTTGTGGGGCTTGACGTTTCATCGGAAATGCTAGAGGTGGCGAAAGGTCGTGCTGGTAGAGCTCATTTGGTCCTAGCGGATGCTGATGCTCTTCCCTTTATCGACGGGAGCTTCGATGTGGTCGTGTCGGTCACCTTGCTCCAGAACATGCCGAACCCAGCAGTGACGGTGAATGAGGTTGCGAGAGTCCTGAAACTGGGAGGAACTGCTGTTTTCACGGTTTTGAGACATAAACATCGGAAAGAGGAAGTTGAGAGGTGGGTCAAACAAGCTGGCATGAAGGTAATCAGCTCAGGGGATATTCAAGGAAGTGAGGATGTCTTCTGCGTTGCGAGATTATAACCGAAGTTTTTAACTTAGCAGGGAGTACCATTTCTTCTGGAGTTCAGGCTGATACTTTCGATTTTCATTAATCACATCCTCTCGGCTCTTGGATTGGAGTTACTGTCAAAATAAGGGTTTTATCTCTTGGTCCCTATAACTCAAACAGAGAAGGATAATAGTATGGAAGAACAGCAAGTACGATCAAGGCTGCATGTACTTGAACCATTGGTCAGCTGGCTACCGGAGATTAAAACACCAGAGCACCGTGTTCCCTTGCAGAATAAAATTATTGTTACATGTCTAGCACTTGTGCTATTTTTCATCATGACTCAAATTCCGATCTATGGCATGCCTGCAGAACCAGCGTCTTTCTTTGGCCAATTGCGGGTCGTGTTTGCTAGCCATGCAGGAAGTTTGATGGAACTCGGCATCATGCCGATCGTCCACGCTGGCGGTCTCATGCAACTACTCGTTGGAAGCAAAATTATAGGACTTGACATCACCAACTCTAAAGACCGTGCCATCTTCAGGGGAGTTCAGAAACTCTTGGCTATTCTGATGGGGGTATTCTTGGGGTCAGTGTTCGTACTAGCTGGATATTATGATGTTGGACTCGGGAGCTCGGCCGGAATCTTTATAATTATCCAGCTCACGCTCGCCACGCTCATTCTAGTATATTTGTGTGAGTTGGTTTCGAAGTATGGGTTCGGTAGTGGAATAGGTCTCTTCGTAGTTGGAGATATTGCAACGACAATAGTTTGGCAGGCGGCGAATCCCATGGCTCCTTATGGGGCCATACCACACTTCGCTGGAACCCTTTTGGGCGGAGGCGGCATGGCAAATGCTTTCTTCAGATCCGGCGCGTTACCAAATATGATGGGTGTCGTGGCGACGATATTGGTATTTTTAATTGTGGTTTATGTAGAAAAGATTCGAATCGAAATCCCTATTGTCCATAAACGCGCTGGAGGGCTACGAGGACTTTACCAGATTAAGTTCCTTTACACATCAGTAATTCCAATAATTCTTACAATGACCGTGTTTACAAGCATCATCACATTGGGGATATTCTTCCCTCCACTTCAAGGCATCTCTTATTACCTTACTCCACCAATAGGTATTCCCGCAGTATTGGCCGACCCTCTCCAAGCAGCGATTTATTTTGTGGTGTTGGTCTTCCTATGTATGGGCTTCAGCTGGCTGTGGGTCAAAGCGACGGGCATGGAATCCCGGGACCTATCCGAGCAATTTAAACGTTTGGGCATATCACCGCTTAATGCCGAGGCAACAAACCAAGTTTTGGATCGGCAAATAATAATTTTCGCACTTTTGGGTGGGGCGCTGGTTGGTGGGCTGGTAGGCCTTGCAGATTTCACGGGTACGTTGGTCTCTGGTTATGGAATAATTTTGGCGGTAGGCATCTTGTACGTGCTGTATGGAGAGGTCGTGAGAGAGCACGCTTGGGATATAGAGGCTTGGCGAGGAAAGAAGACCAAATTTGAAGGCAAGGTGTGCCCGGTCTGTGGGAGCGGCTCCTTTGTGCATTCTGGGACTTTCAGCGGTTGGACGTTACCAGGAGTACACACGGCTCAAAAATACCTCTGCAAAAATTGTGGATATACAGGACCGATTATCATTGAACTACAGAGTGAAGGCGACGTCGAAAAGTTGAAGCAAAACTATTCTCGAGAGATAAAGGACGGGACAAAATATTCTCAGCCTATTTTTCCATCCAAATGGATATCATTTTGGAAGATTATAACGGTTCTAGTTTTCATGGAGATTGTAGTGCTCCCCATACTAATTTTGCTAGTCTAAACTTTTATTGGGAGGAAAAGATTGAAAACGGAAGAGGTAGCTGTGCAGTTAGGGGAGTAGTTATGAGCTCAGGAGTTCGAGAGGCAGGTTTTCGCTGGCGAGAAAAAATGTCTAAGGCGAAGCGAATTGTGGTGAAAGTTGGTACTAGGACTCTCGCCAATTCACGGTCCAAGTTTGATCCAACCAAGGTCGGAAAGCTCGTCGAAGAGACAATGAAGTTGCGAGCCCGTGGGAAGGAGATAATCATAGTTTCGTCGGGTGCTATTGGAGCCGGTGTGGGACGTCTCAACTTGAGATCCAGACCTAAGGAAATGCCTTCGCTCCAAGCAGCCGCAGCGGTTGGACAGGGTATCCTGATGCAGGTGTACTCAAAGTATTTTGGGGAGTACGAACAGCCCGTGGCCCAGATGTTGCTCACCGGGGAAGACCTGACCGACTCTAGACGATATCACAATTTCAAGAACACTCTCGTCACTCTCCTGAGATGGGGAGTAGTACCTGTGGTGAACGAAAATGACAGCGTGGAGATAGAGGAGATAAGGCTCGGTGATAACGACACGCTTTCAGCTCACGTGGCCGTGGGGTCGAATGCAGATCTTTTGGTGATACTCTCGGATGTCGGGGGACTTTACAGAGGGTACCGCGGAAAGAAAAGACAAGGAGAGTTGATTCGAATAGTCGACCGCATTACTCCCGAACTGGAAAAGTTGGCGAACAAAAAGTTTGAGGGTTTTGGAGGAATGCTCACGAAAATCAGGGCAGCAGAGATAGCTACAAAAGCAGGTATTCCGGTGGTGATAGCCAACGGATCGCAGAAAAACGTGCTTGAGAAAGTGATCTCTGGGAAGGAAGTGGGCACCCTCTTTCTCCCAAGGAGGAGGAAGAGATGAGCGAAGTTGTCTCTAAAGCAGCGGCTGCTCGAAAAGCGTCGCTCAGATTGGCAAATATCACGACCAAGGAGAAAAACAGAGCGCTTCTCAAAATTGCATCGCTTATCTCCAAGAACAGGAAGGCGCTGCTGGAAGAAAATACCAAAGATGTGGAAGAGGCCGGACGGCTTTTGGCGAGAGGTAAGCTCACGAAAGCGTTCGTTCACCGACTCAAATTGAGTGAGAGCAAACTTCAAGATATCGTGAGGATGGTCAAAAGTGTGGCGAAGCTTGAGGATCCGGTCGGAAAAACACTTTACGCTGTGGAGCTCGATCGTGGACTGGAACTCTACAAAATTTCATGTCCCATAGGCGTCATAGGGGCAATATTCGAGGCGAGACCGGATGTGCTTCCGCAGCTCTCTACCTTATGTCTCAAATCGGGAAATGCGGTGATACTGAAAGGTGGGAAGGAGGCTAAACACTCCAACGAGGCGTTTTTTGAACTCATACGCGACGCGACCGAGAATTCTGGAATCCCAAGCGGATGGATTCAGCTCATCGAGGCCAGACGTGAAGTGCGGGAGCTACTCAAACTCGATGAGTACATCGACCTTCTGGTTCCCCGTGGGAGCAAGGAGTTCGTGAAATATATCCAGGCCAACACCCGAATCCCCGTGCTTGGTCATGCTGAGGGGGTGTGTCATGTATATGTGGACTCCAAGGCTGATCTCAAACGCGCGGTCGACGTGTGCTACGATGCGAAGGTTCAGTATCCTGCGGTGTGTAATGCTATGGAGACGCTGCTGGTACACCGTGCCGTGGCAGGACGTTTTCTTCCCATAATTGCCGAGCGATACCGGGAGGCCGGAGTTGAGATTCGTGGGTGCGATCGGACGAGAAAAATCCTGAGCTGGATCAAAAAAGCCACAGAAAAGGATTGGCGCACGGAATATCTGGATCTAGTGATATCCATAAAGGTGGTTGACAGTATCGATGATGCGATCGAACACATCAATACTTATGGGTCAAAACATACAGACGCGATCGTAACTCAAGATCGCAGAAATGCTTTAAAGTTTCTCAGTCAAGTGGATTCCTCAAGCGTTATGCTCAACGCCTCCACTAGATTCAGCGATGGTTATCGGTACGGGCTGGGTGCCGAAGTGGGCATAAGCACCGGCAAAATTCACGCCCGTGGGCCGGTCGGACTCGACGGCTTGACCACGGTCAAGTATCTGTTGGTGGGGCACGGACATACGGTGGCCGAGTATCTGGGCCCTCATGCCAAACCTTTCACTCATAAACCGCTCATACGGTCTTGGAGCCCGAAGGTGATCAAATAAAATATAAAAAAGTCGTCGTCGGGGGAACCTTTGACTGTTTTCATGATGGCCACAAGGCGCTTTTGCGTAAGGCGTTCGAGGCTGGAGAGCGAGTGATGGTCGGCATCTGTTCGGACAAGATGCAGGAGTTGCTCAGAAAGGATTCCGCCGGAATTTCGCCTCTGGCGATGCGGATGTGGTCGGTCCTGAATTTTCTCCAAAAAGAAGGTCTGCTCGGCCGGACTGAGATAACGATCCTCCACGATCCATTCGGTTCTGCGGCCGGGGATGCTGAGGCCCAGGCGGTCATCGTGAGTCCAGAGACCCGCGCCCGCGCCGAGAAATTAAACGAAATCCGAGTATCGAGAGGGTTGGCTCCGTTGGATATCGTAGAGGTTCCATTCGTCCTCGCTGAAGATGGAAAACCCATCTCATCGATAAGGGTGAGGTATGGGGAGATGAATGGGCATGGGAGGATACTGAGGTCATCACGCGTGCAATGATCGTAACATGTTTTAGAGTGAGAAACACGTTTTGATGTGAGACCCATGCATCCTTCTTGGGATATCCGGGGGACGAAAGGCAGGGAACTTGAAGGACGCAGAATAGTCCTCTGCATTACTGGAAGCGTGGCTGCGGTCAAATCTCCAGAGCTCGCTAGAGAACTAATGCGCCACGGGGCCGACGTTAGGGCCGTGATGTCGGACAAGGCGACCGAGCTTATCACTGCTCAGCTCATGCATTGGGCCACAGGTAATGAAGTCGTCACCCGGCTCACAGGGAGGATCGAGCACGTTGAGCTGGCGCGATGGTGCGACCTCGTCTTGGTAGCCCCAGCGACTGCGAACACAATCGGGAAGATAGCATGGGCGATTGATGATACTCCCGTTACTTCGGTGGTCTCAGTGGCTTTTGGATTGAGAAAGCCGGTAGTTTTGGTCCCAGCGATGCATGGATCGATGTACGAACATGCATTATTTCGAGAAAACTTGGCAAAGCTTCGTTCCTCGGGGGTACATCTCGTTGAGCCTGTCATCGAGGAAGGAAAGGCGAAGTTAGCGGAGGTCGATAAAATCGTTCATAGAGTGATTGGGATTCTAGGTCCGAAGGACATGACAGACATGAAAGTTCTTGTGACGGCAGGCCCGACAATAGAGCCGATAGATCCGATAAAGATGATAACCAATCGAAGTTCCGGGAAGATGGGAATCGAGGTGGCTAGGGCAGCCTCTTTCAGGGGGGCAGAGGTAACGCTGATTTACGGGCCTGGAACGGAAGCCCCTCCTTCAGAGGTCAAGGTCGTGCGGGTCTGGACCACCAAGGAGATGTGCGACGCATTTGAACGCGAACTGGGATCCCTTCCGGACGTCATAGTTTCTGCAGCAGCGGCTCAAGATTTTATGGTCGAGCATCCAGCTAAGCAGAAGCTGAGGAACACTAAGCCCCCCATTCTGAAACTCGTTCGGGCACCCAGGATCCTCGACAATGCGCGTGATAGGGTGCCAAATGCTTTCATCGTCGGATTCAAGGCAGAGTACGGTGTCACCGACGAGGAACTGGTGTCAATCGCCCGCAGCAAACTGGAAGGGCACGGACTTGATATGGTGGTTGCAAATGATATCTCGAGACCCGGCGCGGGCTTTGGAACGGAAACCAACGAGGTCGTGATGGTTTCTTCGGATCGGGTTAAGTTTGTACGTTCCACCAAAGCCGAGATAGCTAAGATTATTTTGGATGCCGCGGTATCAAAGCTTCGGGACCGTAGATGATGCGAAAAGCAACGGCGTTTGTCCCGGCTCATGTGTCTGGATTCTTTCAGCCCTGCTATTCCAAAACACCGGAGCGCATGGGTTCCCGCAACGGGGGATTCTGTATGGACGTAGGTGTGCTAACCGAGATCGAGGTCGTGCCGGCTAGTCGGACGAAGGTGAGAGTATACATTGACGGCAAGCCGGCGCCACACGCAAATACTACCTTCACAGCCCTCAACCATCTCCTAGTTGAGATAGACAGCTCATTTGAGGTCGAGGCCAGACATTTTTCTCAAGTTCCCATTGGGGCAGGTTATGGAGCCAGCGGAGCAGGGGCGTTTGGTTCAGTTCTTGCACTCTCAAAAGCTTTGGATCTACGGCTCCCTAGGCGAAGGTTGGCCAAGGTGGCACATGTTGCCGAGGTCTCCTGTGGCACTGGATTGGGCGATGTTGGTGCTCAGGCTGTTGGGGGCATGGTGATAGCGACCCAACCGGGAGCGTATCCTCATGGGCGTTGGAGGAGAATACGAGTTCCAAAAAACGTCAGGGTAGTATGCGCTACACTTTCTTCCCTGCCAACAGACAGATTTCTCCTTGATTCCAACTTTATGCGACGGGCCAACAAACTTGGGTCTCTAGCGTTGGAACACGTGGTCAAAAATCAAACAATTGAAGGTTTCATCCATGCTTCACGCAAATTCGCGGAAGGACTTGGCCTGCTTGATGATGAGCTGGAAGAACTGATCCACGCTGGAGAGAAAGCTGGGGCGATCGGGGTCAGTCAAATAATGCTAGGCCGCGCCGTGTTTGCGCTGGTATCTGATGAGAAGAAGGACAGGCTCGAGGATGCGTTCGAGAAGTTTCTTCCTCCAGAGCAAATAATCGTCTCCGGAGTAGCACATGATGGCGCCGCGGTCTTGTAGGGGTCGGTGACTAGAATGTATTTTCGTGGACTATCTCATTCAGTGATATTCTGGGAGGTGCTTTTGGTTTCTCGGCAGGTCTACCAATTGGAATTATCCCCACGGGTCTGATACCTTCCGGCGCCTTTATCGACTTGGCAACGGCTTCCTCATCAAAGGCCCCTACCCAGCAGGTTCCATATCCAAGCGCGTAAGCTGCCAGCAGCATATTTTGGATGGCCGCCGCCGTATCTTGAATGCAGTAAAGCTCGGCTCCCCTTTTTCCATACCGATTGGAGGTTCGAGAAACATTTGCACACACCACGACAACAACTGGAGCCTCTGCCAAGAAGCTTTGGCCGAGGGCGGATTTCACGAGTTGTCTTTTGATCTTTTCGTTCCTCACCACGATCAGCTCCAGCGGCTGACAGTTTCCGGCGCTTGGAGCATTTCTTCCGGCGTCTAGGATCTTTTCTAGGTCCGATTCTTCGATGGGATCTGGTTTGAACCTTCGCACGCTTCGGCGCCCCTTTATGACATCGAAAACATCCATGTGATTCCCAAGCATTTTAATTGTTGTAAGGGGTAAAGAGTTTATATGGTGGAATGGCCAAGCTGTCCGAGTATCTATCTGCACTGGACTGGATAGTGCAGAAAACAGCCGAGCTGCTGGAGGACAAGGTCAAGGATGCTCCTCTCACGGAGGAGGACATAAAAATCGCGTTTGGTGCATTTGCCAAGACACGACTCGATCGTTTGGCTGAGGACTCCTTCAAATCCGAACACGACCGAACCCAAGCGGAAGATTTTATAATGGCGAAACTGCGGGAGCGGGCAAAACAGCTCAACGCGGAAAACTGGGGTAAAGGAGGGAGGATATGAAAGTCGCGATCATGACGCTGGGATTTCATCCTCGTCCTGTAGAACACATCATGCTTACCAAGAGGCCGGATGAGTGCCACGTGATAGCATCTGTTGAGGGTTTGCGTTATACAGCCAGCGAACACGGGTACAAAAAGCCGAACTCTGCAGTTCTCAAGAAGGCAGCACATCGCGCGCGATGTAAGTTGTTTTTCCACAGATGCGATCCATTCGATCCAGAGTCCGTGGGCGATGCTTTGAGTAAAGTGTTGGACAGGATAAAGATAGACGACGAGGTGATCATAAACTACAGTGGGGGAACTCAAGCGATGAGTCTGGTTTTGGGTTCTGTGGCGATAGTCCTCTCACGCATGATGCCCCTACAGGTGCTTTACTCAATTCGAACCCCGGATGGTGAGGAAAAGATTTTGGACCACACCGAGGTCATAAGGGAACTCTTCCGAAAGCTTTACGATGTCGTCCCCAGGCTCGAAAATTAGTGTTTTTAGATGGGCAACAGGTGTCCGGCCCACACGTAGTAGATGGCAAGAATGCACAGCAAGGTGATTATAAAGAGCCCAGCACCCCATTTTCGCGCCTGCGCCCTGATGCAGATATATCCAAATAGGCTTGTTCCTATGAGAGCTAGGACCAAGATGATGCTCAGCATTACCTGTCCCATAAATCTGGCCGTGCTTCCGAAATACCCGGTAAGCGCTATGATGGGCAGGACGATCAAGAAAACGACACCTCCTCCCAAGATGAGCCATCCGCGCAGTTTTTCACCCACCTTGTTTATAGCTGAGGTCTTTTTTAAATTTAATCTTTATACTAGTCGAGGGATGGCATGCCAAGAATAGCCGTGATAAATCGAAATTCTTGCCAGCCGAAGCGATGTTCGCTAGAGTGCTACCATTATTGTCCAGGGGTCAGAACTGGGGAGGAGACGATCGTCATAGAGGAAAGCACTAATAGGCCGGTGATTTCAGAAGAACTGTGTACTGGGTGTGGGATATGCACACATAAATGCCCCTTCCACGCGATCTCGATTATCAATCTCCCCAGCGAGTTAGAGGGTCGCTGTATTCATCGTTACGGATCGAATGGATTTGCTTTGTACGAGTTGCCCGTTCCAAGGGCTGGCAGCGTGGTTGGTCTGGTCGGGCCGAATGGCGTAGGGAAGAGTACGGCGTTGGAGATTCTATCCGGACGGCTGAGGCCAAACCTCGGTTCGGGCGAGGCGGCAACCCCAAAACAGTTGAACGAGTTTTTTAAGGGGTCCGAGCTTCAGTCTTACTTCTCAGATATCGAGAGAGTTAAGGTGATTTACAAGCCCCAAAGTGTGAACGGGCTTCCCAAAATAGTGAAGGGGAAGGTTAATGACCTGCTCTTGAATGTCGACGAACGGGGAGCAGTAGAGGATCTGGTATCAGCTCTGGGTTTGGGGGATATCTTGACACGTGACGTGAAGTTTCTCAGCGGAGGTGAGCTCCAGCGGTTGGCGATAGCGGCGGCATCCGCTAGGGATGCTGACGTTTACTACTTTGACGAACCAAGTTCGCATTTGGACGTGTTTCAACGCTTGAATGCGGCACGGGCGATACGCAAGTTGGCGAAAGATGGAAAGGCGGTCGTAGTCGTCGAACATGATCTTGCGATGCTTGATTATATGTGTGATTACGTACATGTGGTATATGGTCAGCCCGGGGCATATGGGGTGGTCTCGTCTCCCCGGGGAGTAAGGACCGGCATAAACGTCTTTTTGGACGGTTATCTTAGGGAGGAGAACGTTAGGTTCAGACGAGAGTCGATAAAATTCGAAGTTAGACCTCCATCAAAATTTCGAGCTGCGGGAAAGTTGCTTTTAACCTATCCAAAGTTGAAAAAATCGTTCAGGGATTTTCGGCTTGAGGTTACTCCAGGCACGTTACATGTTGGAGAGATAGTCGGAGTTGTGGGTCCAAATGCTATAGGCAAGACTACGTTTGTGCGCATGCTTGCTGGAGAGTTGAAGCCAACCTCTGGAAAGCTGGAGACAAAATTGATAATTTCATACAAACCCCAGTACCCAAAAACCGAATTTGACGGCACGGTTGAAGAGTGGCTGCGTTCGGTCCTCGGTGAGTTTGATCCTGCTTTCGAACCCGAAGTTTTGCAACCCCTCGGAGTAATGCCTTTGTTCGAGAGAAATCTGACAGAGCTCAGTGGAGGTGAGCTCCAACGCGTTGCGATCGCCGCTTGCATAGGACGCTCAGCGGATCTCTATCTTCTCGACGAACCCAGTGCTTACTTGGATGTCGAGCAACGGTTACAGATGGCCCGCGTAATACGCAAAGTGATAGAGAAACGTGATGCGGCAGCGCTTGTCGTTGACCACGATGTGCTGAGTGTGGATTTCATCTCCGACCGTCTTCTCGTATTTACCGGTGAGCCAAGCCGATCAGGCACGACTCACGGTCCCATGGAGATGCGTGATGGGATGAACCTCTTCCTACGTGAGGTTGGAGTGACTTTCAGACGGGATCCGCAGACTGGAAGGCCCCGGGCGAATAAACCTGGAAGCGCATTGGATAGAGAGCAGCAAGAACGCGGGGAATACTTCTATCTGTGAATTTGGCAAATACTTTATGGGGGCTAGCACGATTTAAAGTGTGGATCGAAATGGGCGTCACCGAGGATGTTGAATGGCTCGAAGACGATGAGGAAGGTGTGGGAAAGGTCTTTCGGCTCATAGCCGAGAAAGGGGACGAGGGGATGATGCTCAGCGAACTCAAATCTCTATATGGGTCTGCTCATTGGTGGCCAGTGAAGGTGTGTGTACAGGCTCTGATCGACAGAGATCTTATCTTCAAAGATCGAGAAAAACTAAACTTTAAGCTCACCAGTTCTGGAAAAAAGGTATGGCAGAGTTTTAGAGTCATGGAGCACGTGCGCGAGATTTAAGCAGACACATCGGAGATGTTTCCACCTTTGAGCAAGATCAATTTATGTTTGGTTATGGGTTTCGAGGAGATCTCTTCGACGTCTTCCATTATGAGATTCATATGTTCGTCGTACTGTCTCAATTTCCCCTTGAACTTGCGACCATCTTTGACGCTCACAACGACCACGGTGTTCAGAAAATTTTCCAACCCCATTCCAGCGCCTTGTGTATGTGACCGAGGTTCCATCGTAAATCCCATCCTGCTATAAGATCTCTTCTCTCTCAACTAAAATGTTTTTAGACGGGCGACGCATGAAGTAGATTTCAGTCTGGAAATAAAGCTAAAAAGTACCAAATAACTGGTCTAATGGCTGGCTAAGTCCCATCCCGTAGGATGGGGACTACTGCGGCGACCGTAGCTTTCGGTTTTGGCCCGGCGCCGATTTTGGGCTAAAACCCACCTCCGGGGCTGTTAGGCCGATTTTACCACGATTTATATACCGTAGCTTTCGGTGACCCCCCTCCCCCAAATCTGCTTAAAAAATGAGGGCATGAGGAAATTTCGGAGGGATGTTAGATGGTGAATCTTGAGGAGTTGGATGGTGTCGGTCCGGCGATAGCGGAGAAGCTTCGTTCGGCTGGTTATGATTCCGTTGAAAGCTTGGCGGTAGCGACGACTGGGGAGCTGATGGAGGCTGCCGATGTTGGCATGCGAGTGGCCGTGAAGGTGATAAATGCTGCTCGCGAGGCTGCCAACATGGGTTACGAGCGAGCTACTGAGGTGATGGAGCGGCGAAGGAATATGGGTCGTATTACGACCGGAAGTTCAACGCTTGATAAAATAATAGGTGGTGGGGTGGAAACCCAAGGCGTGACAGAGGTGTTCGGTGAGTTTGGTAGTGGAAAAAGCCAAATTGCACATCAACTTTGTGTGAATGTACAATTATTGCCAGAGCAGGGAGGACTGAATGGAAAAGCTGTGTACATAGATACGGAAAACACGTTCAGGCCGGAGCGGGTCACGCAAATGGCAATGGCAATGGGTGTAGATCCCCAGAAAGTGCTCGACAACATCTATGTGGCTCGAGCCCACACGACGGATCACCAGATGTTGTTGGCTGAAAAAGTGGCAGATATAGCGAAGAAGGAGGGGGTGAAACTACTCGTGGTGGATTCGGTGACATCGCTCTTCAGGACTGAATATTGTGGACGCGGAGCACTGGCGGAGCGGCAGCAGAAACTTGGACGTCATATAGCCACATTACACAAGTTGGCCGAGCTGAATGATCTGGCGGTATTTGTGACCAACCAAGTTCAGGCTAGGCCGGACGTGTTTTTCGGAGATCCGACCAAGCCTGTGGGGGGTCATGTACTTGGTCACGCTGTGACTGCACGTCTTTATCTCCGCAAAAGTAAGGCCAATACTCGCACAGCGTATTTGGTGGATCATCCTGGATTGCCTCCGGAGTCGGCTACTTTCCAGATAACCGAAGCCGGAATAAGGGGCTGAGCGTTCACCGCTTCGGACGAT
>Ga0164318_10005444_pt1 | contig 12305 bp, 10 predicted proteins | sample GuaBasSedimGuay9_FD_113734 | JGI IMG/M metagenome (GOLD analysis project Ga0164318, IMG submission 113734) | Subseafloor sediment microbial communities from Guaymas Basin, Gulf of California, Mexico - Guay9, Core 4571-4, 0-3 cm | ecosystem: Environmental > Aquatic > Marine > Hydrothermal vents... | reverse complement strand
GTTTATCCAGATCATTGAAAAAAATATTGCAAGGCTTACCCGGCTGATCTCAAACCTTTTTGATTTCACCAAGCTTGAAGCAGGGACCATTGAGTGGGAATTTGAGCGTCAGGATATTTCACAGCTTGTCAAAGAGGTCATTGATATCATGAGCCCCATCACCCTGCAAAAAAAAATAACTATTTTGTCGGACTGCCCCGAACATCTCTATGCTGTAATTGATCTTGAGCGAATGGAACAGGTTCTTGTCAATCTGCTGGATAATGCCATTAAATTTTCAAACCTAAAGGCCCAGATTACGATACGGGTCACGCCTGTAAATGATCACATTCAAATATCCATTAAAGACCAGGGGCCCGGTGTCCCAAAGGAAAACCTTGAAACTATCTTTAAAAAATTTTACACTGCCACGACTGGATTAAACATAAAGAATCAGGGAGCAGGCATGGGACTGGCCATATCCAAAGCCATTGTCACTGCCCACAACGGCAGTATCAGTGTTGAGAGTAAAAAAGGATCTTCCAGCACATTTTTTATTACCCTTCCCAAAGGATGACAAGAGTATGGCTGAACCGTTTAAAACCATTTTAATTATTGATGATGACAAAGATATTGTCCAGACCATTAAAGGTAATTTAACCCTTGACGGATATGGGGTTATTTCCTCCCCTCTTGGCAGGCAGGGTATCGAAATGGCCAGGACAGGACAGCCGGATCTGATCCTGCTTGATCTGAACCTGCCGGATATGGACGGCATCTTAATTTGTGAAATCCTAAGAAAATCCTTTGATGTTCCCATTATCATGCTTACAGCCCGGGACACCCTGTCAGATAAAGTTTTAGGGCTTAAAAGCGGTGCGGATGATTATATTGTCAAACCCTTTGAATACCTGGAGCTTTCAGCAAGAATTACGGCTATTTTCAGCCGGGTTGACAGATCGCTTGTAAAGGAAAAGCAGGCATTCGGGCACCTTGAAATAAATTATAAAAAAAGACAGATCTCTATCAGAGGACAGATCGTAAAACTGACAAAAACCGAATTTCAACTTCTGGAATTATTTGTCTCCCATCCCGACAAGAGCCTGTCAAGAGATTTTATAGAAAAACAGATCTGGTGGGATTCACAACTCTATTCCCAAAGCAGGGCATTGGATGTCCATATTCAGCGATTACGAAAAAAGATAGAGCAAACCCCTGAGACGCCGGATTTAATCGTTACAATCACAGGTGTTGGATACAAGTTCAAAAGCCGGTAAAATATATTTTTGGTCTGTTATGCCTTCTCTTTATAACGGTTGGGTTTTTTCCTTTAGCCATGATGCAAGATCCTGATCCAAAATAGGGGACAGCTTTTCATATACCTTGGCATGATAGGCGTTAATCCAATCTTTTTCTTTTTCAGACAAGATTTTTTTATCCATTAAATCTCTTTCAAAATGACAATATGTCATGGGCTCAAATTTCATGAATATCCCAAATTCATTTTCAAAAGCTTCATCCACAAGGATCATATTTTCCAACCTTATACCGTAGGCCCCTTCCCTGTAAACACCTGGCTCATCGGTCAGCAACATGCCTTTTTCAAGTTTTACATCAATCGGGTGAGGACTTATCCGGGCCGGGCCTTCATGGACACATAAAAAAAACCCCACGCCATGCCCTGTGCCATGGCCGAAATCCATTCCCTCGCTCCACAGATACTGTCTTGAAAGCGTATCAATCTGAAAGCCTTTGGTGCCCTTGGGAACAGCGCAGTAGCCACGGAAATATGTCCTTTAAGCACCAGGGTGTAATCTCTTATTTCCTGTTCTGACGGCTCCCCCCGGCAAATAGTTCGGGTGATATCTGTGGTACCGGTAAGATAATTACCCCCTGAATCGGTCAAAAACATCCCGGTGCTACCAATGGCTGCATTGGTTTCTCCTGTGGCTGAATAATGACACATGGCGGAATGATCCTGATAGGCCATAATGGGATCAAAACTATTATCAACAAATAACGTCTGATCTTTTCGAAAAGCATAGAGTTTATCAGCCACAGACGTCTCACTGATCTGAACTGTTTCATCCTGATGCTCAAGCCAGAAAAGAAAATTAACAACTGCTATGCCATCCTTTATAGCTGTCTGCCTTAAATGTTTGATTTGCATATCATTTTTTATGGCCTTCAGCGCAATGGCGGGATTGGGTTTTTCAACAACCTTACATTTTTTATTGATGGACCGGTAAAGCCTGTAATTGGTATTTTCAGGATCAACCAGAATGGCTTTGCCATCCTGAATTTTTAATAATGCCGTATAGACATCTTCATATTCCGCGACCTCTATGCCATCCCGGTTCAACTCTTTTTCAAGACCTTTATTCACCTTTTTTTTATTTATAAACAACCATACCTTTTTAGGAGCAATCAATACAAATGCAATATTAACAGGATTTGTATGAACATCTTGTCCCCGAAGATTCAAGATCCAGGCGATATCATCAAGGGTTGACATCAAATGATAGGATACATCCAACGTATCCATCTGCCTGCGGATTTTCTTAATTTTATCCTTCCTGCTTTCACCGGCATATTTTTCTAACAGGAAAAATGCAGACGACATAGGCATTTTCGGTCTATCGATCCATAGTCCGCTGATATAATCGACAGCTGTGTCCAGTAAAAGCCCTTTGTCCTCAAATTGAGTTTTATACTTTTTTACATTGGCCATACTGAACACATTTGCATCAATGCCAATAGTGTCTCCAGGCTTCAGCAGATCTGTCAGCCATTTTTGAAATGTCGGGACATCCGGCTCCCCCATTTTATATAATTCAAACCCGGAGCCTACGATCTGCTTTTCAGCCTGGATATAGTATCTGAAATCCGTCCATAAAATCGCATGCTCCCGGGTAATAACTGCTGTCCCGGCAGAACCTGAAAATCCGGTAATCCACTTTCTTGCCTGCCAGTATTCGGCAACATATTCACTTCCATGGGGGTCATCACTTGGAATAATAATTGCGGCAATATTGCCGGCTTTCATCAATTGTCTGATATAATCAATTTTTTCATTCGTATTCATGATTTAACCTTGTCGCTTGTTTCCCGATGAATAAGCCTTAAATGCTTCATCAATATTTTCGGTATATTTAAAACAATTATGTCTCCCGGTTCAAGGACAACTACAAACATTTGATTGCCGTTGCTAAATGTTTCATTAGCCATTGTATAAGCGTTTATATCTATACCTTTTTTTAAAAAAGAATTTGGTTTTTCGATATTATATTCAAATATTAATTTTTCATAAATATAAATATTTGTCTTCTGATACAAAAGAGTCTGTGTACTGTTTTTTATATTTGAGTTAAAATTAAGAATAGAGTCATCAGCATCACAAATTTTATTGGTTTTTAAAATTATTTTTATAGTTTTTTTATTAACATTGTCCAAATTATAAAGTAAAAAATTATATCCTGAACTATTGACACTAAAAATTGCATAATCATTAGGATCATTGCTTGAAACCACTGAGTCATTTTTGTTGATAATATCCCCATCTAATAATGAAAGCATATAGATGGTATTAAAATAGGAGGTCTTAATAAATTGATTATTAAACAGTAAAATGGCTGTGTTGGGATTAATTCTTATCGAAGAAACATCCTTGGGAGTGATGAATATATTGATTTTGGATTTTATGAGATCCTTCATATATGAGGCAAGACCTGACAGATTCATGTCTGTATGTTTCCTAAAAAGAGAAGATTTTAATATTATCTCTAATTTCGGATATGAGCATTCTAAATCTTTTTTTATATCATTAGAATCAATTAAAATGTTAAAGCGAATATCAGTATTAACTTGTTTAGAAAATTTAACCGTTTTTCTTATCCAGTCCTCCAACGACTTATTGTCATTTCCATCTGAAATGACAGAGAAATCAAGAGATAGACTTACTGAAAAATGAACATTGAAATTTTTGAAAATAAATTTCAAAATATCGTATACATTTGAAATGGAAAAATCTGAAATGTCTGAGGGTGAAAAAATAAAGCGGCAGGTGCTTATTGATATCCTTTCCATTATTTTTAGTAGATTATATAAATAAAATTTTTGTTTTAAATGCTTTACAATCACATTAAGTTCAAAAATGAGTTCCATACTATTAGTATTCGCTGGAATCCAATTGTTAATAACAATTGTCTCTAAATACGTTCTTTGGCCTGTTAATTCAGAAATAGTATTTTTTATCAGGTCCTTTTCATTATCAAGAATTTCCTCATATTTAAACGTCTTATCCATATGGCGATCCCTGAAATCATTAGGTGTCATATCCAAAAATTTCTTGAAATATTGATAAAAATATCTTGTGCCTGAAAACCCGGATTCGATGGATATTTCAAATACGCTTAAGTTAGTTTCCAAAAGTAACTTCGAGGCATGGATAACTCGATAATAGCTTAAGATTTCTTTAAAATTTCGGTTTAGAAGACGAGAAAACTCTTTGGAGAGATATGGCTTAGATATAAATTCAATATCATTGATATCTTCCAGAGAAATCTGCTGGCTAATATTAGCCATGAGATAATGATCAATTCTGATAAAACGCTCTTGATGAATTGTTTTGTCAACATTTTTTAAAGCATTTTTTATATCTTCAAATTCATTTTGAAAAAATTCAAGTAGGTTATTTGCAGTAATTGCATTTTCCCCAGTGGAAAAAGAATGAGAAAACATCCCGGCAATAATACTTAACGTCTTGATTTTAAGTTCTTTATAACTTTCTTCACTTGATCTTCCGTTATAGAAGGAACTCATCTTACAATTAAACACTCGGTTATTAATGTCGGGGATAACTCTTTTAATGAATTCAAGATCAATTGATAACCTCGCCACAATTGTATTTTTAGAGTTTTTTTTACATGAAATCAATTCACCAACATTTATGAATTCTAATTCTCCTTTTTCTAATACCCTGTATTTTCTAATAGTTTTCATCTTCAGACTACCTTCAACGATACAAATAATGTCAAGGCTGTTTGTTGCATGAAGCGGCTCATAAACAGGCTTAAATATATTTAAGGTGAAAGGATAATTTTTAAATACCAATTTTCTCATTTAAGAAGGACCCATATTTGTATTATTTCATATGAATTTAAATATTTATAAAGTTTATTATTAAACAAGTCAATTTGTTAAGGTTGATTTATCTAATGAATAATATGAAAAACGTTTAGTGGACTCATTTTTCAATACTTAAAAAAGTACAACAATAAACACGAATTTGGCAATTGATAATCAGTTCATGAAAGGTATAAAAATAAAGTGGTTTATAATTCAATTGTCTCTTCAGAAAAAAGGGTGCCGTTTAAGGGTATTCTAAGGAGGATTAAAAGAGAATGACCAAAAAGTTAACCAAATCGCCTGGTACAATTCCTTGCACTTTTTTTGATTTTCCTCTGGTAACAAATCTACACAGCCTGGATGCAGACATTGCCATTCTGGGTATTCCGTATGGAATGCCTTATGAGCCATCAGCAATGGCGAATGACCAAAGTAGAGCACCGGATGCCATCCGCCAGGCGACTAGTTTGTCCGACATTAAATATGCAAAAACCCATTTTGATTGGGATATAGGCGGATCTCTACTTAATGGGCGTGACATCAAAATAGTAGATTGTGGAAACGTCACAGCGGATATGACTGACCACAAAGCACACTATCGTCGTGCCGAACAGGTAACCAGAAAAATCTTTGGTACAAACACGATCCTAATAACTTTAGGTGGTGATCATGGTATCTCGATTCCAGTGATGCGCGCGCTTGAAGTTTATGAAACCCCAATAACGCTTGTTCATGTTGATGCTCATCTGGACTGGCGTCATGAAGTCAACGGTGAAACAGAAGGCTACTCAAGTCCAATCAGACGTGCTTCACAGATGCCCTGGATCGACAAAATAGTGCAGATCGGCATGCGTGGTATCGGCAGTGCCCGTACTGGTGAAGTGCAAGATGCATTGGCCTATGGTTCCGATATTATCAGTGCCTATGATATGCACGATGTTGGCATGGATGCTGTGCTGGATCGGATACCCGGCGACGGTCCCTATTATTTAACCATTGATGCTGACGGTATTGATCCGGCAATCATGCCTGCTGTTATTGCTCAAACGCCTGGTGGACTAACCTGGGTACAAATTAGAAAACTCATTCACGGTTTAGTCAAAAAAGGAAGGGTACTGGGCATGGATTTGGTGGAAATTGCACCAAAGTACGATATTGGAAATATTTCCATGATCCATGCGGAACGCTTGATCTGTAATTTTATCGGCTCTTCGGTCCGGGCTGGATATTATGGATGAGTTACGTTGAAATAATAAATATTTATTAATATATGGTGACAAATTTCATGGAAAAAAATCAAACCGCACTGTCCGTTGAGAATCTTCACAAAAGCTTTGGTGATATTAAAGTATTAAAAGGAATTTCTCTAACGGCAAACAAGGGAGATGTCATCTCTGTTTTGGGATCTTCCGGGTCCGGGAAAAGTACGATGTTACGCTGTATCAATTTTCTTGAAATGCCGAACAAAGGAAAAATTATTGTCTGTGGAGAAGAAGTTTTACTTAAAAAGGACAGGAACGGTGTAAACAGGCCCAAAGATATCAGACAGGTGGAAAGAATTCGCTCAAAACTCTCCATGGTTTTTCAGCAGTTCAATCTCTGGAGTCATATGACCATACTTGAAAATGTCATTGAAGCACCGATCCATGTTTTAAAAATCCCCCGTGCAAAGGCTATTGAAAAGGCAGAATATTATTTGAATAAAGTTGGTATTAAAGAAAAGATTGACTTCTACCCAACACAACTTTCCGGCGGTCAGCAGCAAAGAGCCGCCATTGCCAGAGCCCTTGCAATGGAACCCGAGGTCATGCTCTTTGATGAGCCCACCTCTGCCCTTGATCCTGAGCTTGTAGGGGAGGTGCTTCAGGTTATAAAAGACCTGGCCCAGGAGGGAAGAACCATGATCGTAGTGACCCATGAAATGGGATTTGCAAGGGATGTCTCTTCCCGGGTGATTTTTTTGAACAATGGAATAATTGCAGAAGACGGTAAGCCTGCAATCGTATTTGAAACGCCGAAATCTCAAAGATTTCGGGAGTTTATAAAACTCACGGGATAAAGGTTTTATTTAAACTTAATTTAAAAAAGGAGTTGGTATGAAAAAATTATTAGTATCATTGATTATTTTAAGCATTATTCTTTCGGCAGGAAATATTTTTGCCAAAGACTGGAAAAAAATACGGGTGGGTGTTGAAGGTGCATACCCTCCGTTCAGTTTTGTTACACCTGATGGAAAACTTGACGGCTTTGATATTGACATTGCAAAAGCCCTTGGGAAGGCTGTTGGTGCTGAAATAGTGTTGGTTACCATGGACTGGGACGGTTTGATTCCGGCACTTCTTGCAAAAAAATATGATTGCATTATTGCCTCCATGAATATAACTGAAGAAAGAAAGAAAAAAGTTGCATTTACTAATAAATATTATCAGACACCAGCAAAATTTGTTGTAAGAAAAGGAACCATCAAAAAATTTTCCACAGCTGCCCTCAAGGGCAAATCAATTGGTGTTCAAAGAGCCTCAACCAATGACACATACCTGACAGACAATTATGGCAGTGACGTTATTGTCAAAAGATACGGGTCCCAAGATGATCTATACCTTGATATGTCTTCCGGAAGACTTGACATGTTCGTTGCGGACAGTATTGCGGCTTCAGATGGTTTCTTAAAAAAACCCGAAGGCAAAGACTTTGAATTTATCGGTCCTGACTTAGTCGATCCAAGATGGTTTGGTGCTGGTAGCGGAATTGCTGTAAGAAAACAAGACACAGAACTTGTGAACATACTGAATGCCGCCATTGATAAGATCCGTGCAGACGGAACCTATAAAAAAATTCAGGGCAAATACTTTGACTTTAACGTATATGGAGAGTAATGCTTAATCTTCAAGGATACGGACCCAGCATACTGCAAGGCACAATTCTTACCATGGAATTATGCCTTGCTTCCCTTGTGATTGCAACGTTTCTTGGCATTATCACTGCCTTTGCAAAGCTTTCAAGCAACAGGACATTGAATATTACAGCAACGGCTTATACAACCGTTATCAGGGGTATTCCGGACCTGGTTCTCATGCTGCTGGTTTTTTTTGGCGGTCAGATATTTATCAATCAGCTGGGCCCCATGGTGGGGTATGAAGAGTATATTGACATCAACCCGTTTGTTGCCGGTGTGTCCACCATTGGATTTATCTTTGGGGCCTATATGGCTGAAACTTTCAGGGGAGCGATATTAGCGGTTCCCGGTGGACAGCTGGAAGCAGGATCTGCCTATGGTATGTCCCGCTCTAAGGTTTTTTACAGAATTTTGCTCCCCCAGATGGTCCGGCATGCCATCCCCGGATTTGGTAACAACTGGCTGGTTTTAATGAAAACAACCGCCCTTGTATCCATTATCGGACTAAACGATATGGTCAGGATGGCTGGTTTTGCGGCCGGGGCAACCCGCAGACCTTTTACCTTTTATCTTGTGGTTGCTATCAACTATCTGATCTTAACTTCGATTTCCATCCTGATTTTAAACCGGCTCAATAAAAAATACAGTGCAGGGTTCATAAAGGATTAACCATGGATTTTTCAATTATATTCTCAAATTTGGATATCTATTTTGAAGGTCTTAAAAATACCCTGATTCTGGTATCAATTTCCCTTGCCATCGGGTTGATCTTTGCCATCCCCCTGGCAGTCCTCAGAACATCAAAAAACCTGTTTGTCTCTGCTCCTATCCAGGCATATGTCTATTGTTTCAGGGGCACACCCCTTCTGGTTCAAATGTTTATCATTTATTACGGCATGGGCCAGTTTGAACTTATAAAGGCTTCTTTTTTATGGATTTTCTTCAAAGAGGCATATTTTTGCGCCCTTTTTGCCTTTGCCCTAAATTCTTGTGCCTATACAATAGAAATTATCCGGGGTGCCATTGAAAACACCCCGCATGGTGAGGTCGAAGCGGCCAAGGCAGCCGGGATGTCAACATTTTTAAGATTCCGCAGAATTATCCTTCCCAGTGCGTTCAGAAGGGCTTTGCCCAGTTACAGCAATGAAATTATCTTCATGCTCCATGGCAGCTCCCTTGCCAGTGTCATCACTATTGTAGACATTACAGGTGCTGCCCGAATCGTCAATTCCAGATTTTACAGTCCTTATGAGGCATTTCTTACGGCTGCGGTCTTTTATATGTCCATTACTTTTATAATTGTCTGGCTGTTAAAAAAGCTTGAATTCAAATGGTATGCTCATCTCAGAAGGGAATGAAGACAACAAATGGAAAAGATCATTTAAATCTTTTCTTTTTGCCTCCCCATGTTAATATAACCCTCTTTGTTTTAGAACCGTAATATTAGGAGCATAAAAAACCATAGCATCTTGATCAGTGCCTATAAAGCCTGTCCCGTTAATGCGCTTTATAGGCACAACAATTCAATTAATGCACTTTAACAGATACAAATTCCCCGCCTTTAATTTCCATCTCCTGGTAAGAACCGAAAACTTCACCGATTTCAGAAAATTCTACATCTTCAGCGCCGACATAATCAATCTCGCCGCCTTTGGCTAAAATTTTCAGAGCTTTTTTTAGTTCTCCGGCATAAATTTTCTCGCCGGGTGCGTTGGCAACAGCCATGACATGTTTCTGGATGCTGGCTTTATCCGCTGAATTACCTGCCTGGGCAGCAAGAATAACCAAAGCGGCTGCATCGTAGGAAGACCCTCTGAATGGTCCGTCAATTGCTATTCCAGCTGACTTGGCAATACTTTTCCATTTCTCTGTTGCTTCACTTTGACCACCCGGCATGGTACCATAGGAGCCGTTAAGATCTTTACCAAAATGTTTGGTCAATGAAGATCCAATCATACCATCAGCAAAGATGAAACTGTCAAATGCCCCTGAGTCCAGAGAAGCTTGAATAATTCCCTTGCCACCCTGATCAATAAAACCAAACACGACCAGAGAGTGAGCGCCGGAAGCAGATAAGGAACCTACCGCTGCCGAGTAATCAGCTTTACCGTCTTCATGGGAAGACGTCATTAAAATTTTGCCGCCTAATTTCTTATAAGCCTTTCCAAATGATTCAGACAACCCTTTGCCATAGTCATTATTGGTATAAGTTATGGCAACCTTTTTAATCCCTTTGTCAATGGTTATTTTAGCTAAGACTTGACCTTGTCTGGCATCTGAAGGCGCAGTTCTAAAAAAATATCCATTATCCTTGATCTCAGACAAAGCCGCTGATGTGGCTGATGATGAGATGGTTGTTATCCCAATGGGGGCAGATACTTTGGTTGCCACAGCAGCACTCGTTCCAGAACAGCTGGGACCCACAATTGCGACGACCTTTTCGACAGTGACAAGTCTCTCAGCAGCTGCTGTTGCAGCAGCTGCATCAATACAGGTTGAATCAGCACGAACTGCTTTGATTTTTTTACCCCCTAAAAATACCCCGGAATCTGATGCTTCATTAATTGCGAATTCAGCTGCTGAAGCCATGGGCGGAGTTAGTGATTCAATCGGTCCGGTAAAGGCTTGTAACACACCGATCTTTATGGTATCAGCGGCAAAACATACCGTGGCCATGTTTATTGCAACGGCAAAACAAACAATAAATTTAAAATACTTTTTCATAACAATCCTCCCTATTATAATTTTTTATTTGTTTCAGGCAGTATGCCGTCGGGACTGAACCGCATAACTACCAATAAAACCGCACCCATAAATATCAATCTGATATATTGTGCATTGTTCAATAAATGTTGCCTGATATAATTTTCTTTATCTAAAAATGATGTGGATAAATCTGCCAGCCAGAAACCAACAGGTTCTGCCTCAATCCAGAGAAACCAAATTATAAATCCCCCCACAACAGATCCCAGATTATTACCTGATCCACCCACAATCACCATGACCCAGATCAAAAATGTATATCTTAGGGGGATGTATGAACCCGGGGTGAACTGCCCGTTATAAGTCACTAACATGGCACCTGATACCCCTGCAATTGCCGAGCCGATAACAAATATCTGCAAATGTCTTTGTTTAACATTTTTTCCCATGGCAGAGGCGGCAGTTTCGTTATCCCGAATCGCTCTTATCATCCTTCCCCATGGTGAATTAAGGGCCAGACCTGCCAGAATGATAATCAGCAATAATACGGCCAGAAACAATCCTGAATAGCAAAGTTTTACCAGTACAATTGACGCGTCACTCATATAAGCATTTAACGCTGCTGCCTGATCAGACACCGGCAGCAGATCTAATTTACCCGCATATATTTTTCCAACCATCTCTTTGAACCAGATAGCTTGCTGCAAATCAATTTCATAGGGTACGGGTCTTGGAATAGCCGTTACATTTTTCACTCCACGGCTCAGCCAGTCTTCATTCTTGATGATTGCTATAATGATTTCCGAGATTCCCAGGGTTGCAATGGCCAGATAGTCTGTACGCAATCCCAAAGAAATTTTACCAATCAACCAGGCTGCGCCGGCTGCAAGAAAACCACCCGCTATCCATGATAAAAGCACGGGCAAATGAAGCCCTCCGAGGTAACCGCTGAACGCCGGGTTTATAGCCTCAATTGACTGGGCAGCATCCAGATAGAAATATCTTGTTATAAAAAAACCTGTCAATATTGTTGCAATGACCCACCATTTGCTTTTAAGTTTTTTATAAATATAAATACTTACGGCGATGGCCAGTGAAAAGATGACGATGGCAACCAGCATTTTCATGCCGCCGGCTTTGACGGCTTCTCTGACGCTTTCTTTTGAAATCAATACGGCACTAAGACCGCCTAAAGCCGTGAACCCCATTATTCCTACATTAAATAAACCCGCATACCCCCATTGAATATTTACCCCCAGGGCCATGATAGCTGAAATCAAACACAGGTTTAGAATGCTTAGAGACAAGGACCATGATTGACCCAAACCAACCATGAGCAACAGCAAAAACATAATGCCAAAAGTAACAACAACTCTTATATTGTATTGGCTCATATGACCTTACCTTTAAAAATTCCTGTGGGCCGCAATAACAGGACAATTACCAGGATTACAAAAGAAATAGCAACTTTGTATTCAGTTCCAAGAAATTGCGCCAGGCTGTCCGGCTGTAGTACTTCGGGCAGCAGGTAAATTAAAAATTTTTTATATGCATAGGTTAATATCATCTCGGAAAAAGAAATCACAAATCCACCGACAAT
>Ga0164318_10005442_pt1 | contig 12306 bp, 7 predicted proteins | sample GuaBasSedimGuay9_FD_113734 | JGI IMG/M metagenome (GOLD analysis project Ga0164318, IMG submission 113734) | Subseafloor sediment microbial communities from Guaymas Basin, Gulf of California, Mexico - Guay9, Core 4571-4, 0-3 cm | ecosystem: Environmental > Aquatic > Marine > Hydrothermal vents >... | reverse complement strand
TTACCACCACTTCTTAAGGCCTAGCGCCTCGTCTGTCTTCCTCACCGACTCCTTGGCATCAGTAACAGTGCCCATCATTGCTCTTATGCAGTCAATGTTCTCAGGCACAACATCTGATTCCTGGTGCACGGCCTGTATATAGAATAGCTCGCCATCAACGACATTGATACTCTCATCCCACACAGCAATCTCATTCAGGTCACTGCGCTTCGTACCCCTGTCGCGCGCATACTCCATGACTTCAGCAGTTGATGTAAGGCCGTCGCTTGCTTTGACAAGAATGACACGAGGGGTGTTCGAAAATGTCTCTTTTACCTGTTCAACTATTGCATTATTATTTAGCTCAACGCATACTGTGTGAAGATGCATTAGTGTTGTCGGTACTATGACTGCGCTGGTCATGATCTTCATATCCGGAAAAATCGTGTTCACATCAGGCCCGTGATGACTGGGAACTGTCGGCGGGTTTGGAACAATCGCATTGACAGGTCCTTTCTTTGAATTCCCAGGGTCAGGTCCGCGCCTGATAAGCGTAGCACGCACTTTTTTGACACCGAACTTCTTATCAACAGCACTCAGGGTCCTGCACAAACCTGTGGTGTTGCACGACACCACGCGCACAAAATCCTTGCCGATACTGTCTGCATAATTGCCCATGGCATTAAATGACACATCAGCAGTACCTGGTTTCTCACCGCCCTGGAAAATCGCTTTCACGCCGGCCGCTTTATAAACCGGCTTGTTCTGCACACCAATCTTACCTGGTGTACAGTCAATAATAATATCTGCAAGTTTCAGCAAATCATCAAGAGTCCCTTCAACTTTCAGGCCTGCGTCAGTAAATGCCTGCCTATTCTCTGCGCAATTAACATAAAGAGGATACCCTAGCTCACTGGCCATCCTGGCCTCAAATGTCGGTCTTGTCTTCACAACACCAACAACTTTCATATCATCCTGGGCAGATACAGCGTCTGCCACGCGCTTTCCTATAGTTCCATATCCGTTTATAGCAACTGCTATCATGTACATCACTTCCTTACATTATTTCTGTTTCAGAATTAACAACTTCATTCTGATTTATTAACATGATTATTATATTTTGACCTTACAATCAGAGGCGCTCTTTTCTGCGCAGCATTCACAAGCGCATCAACCGCAGGCAATCGTTCACCTGCCATAAATAAAATATAAGCTCCGCCGCCAGTAGATACATGAGCTACCTTGTCGAGAAGATCCATCTCCTCAGCCGCAAGCGCAAGATGCCCTCCCCCAAGAACCGTAAACGCCTTGCACTTATGCATCTCGCGCAACAACTCATAAGTACCGCGCTCAAACCCCTTCTTTTCAAACATACCGGCAGGCCCGTTCCCGACTACAGTAGCTGCCTCATCAAGAATAGCTTTATATCTCCTGATAGTCTTATCCCCGATATCAAGAATCGGGAAATCCGTCGGCAGGGTAGCAACCCGCATCTCAATTCTTTTATCATTCACAGAAATTGCAACATCAATAGGTACCTCTATCTTTGACTCATACCTTGCAAGCAGCCTTTTAGCCCGCGGAATCTCAAGATCCGCCTTCTTTTTGACAAGTGTATTGTATGTTGCTTCACCGACATCCTCGCCCCGCGCAACAAGAAACACAATGCCCACAAGCCCTGATGTAATCACCTTATCGCATGCATTTGCATCCAGCATCCGCTCAATAACCTTCATAGTATCATCAATCTTGCTGCCGCCAACTGCAAGCACAGACGGCCTTTCTGGCGCTTTTGAAACCCTGGACAAAATCTCAAGCTCTTTTTGCAGAACCCTGCCTGCGAAACTTGGCACAACTTCGGAAAAGCCTACTAAAGACACATGAGACCTGTGCGCTGCTGCAAAAGCATCATTGACATAATAATCAATAAGAGGGGTAATTTCCTTTACCATGTGCGCTTCATACTGGTTTTCTTTACGCATAGTCTCTTCAGCATTAAACCGCACATTTTCAAGGAGTATGATATCGCCGTCACTAAGCCCTTTTATGCAGTTCTTTGCATGGGTCCCGAAAAGGTCATCCACATATACTACATTTTTCCGGACATGTTTAGATAGGGCTTCAGCATGCTTATCAAGCCGGATGAGATCTGAGTCGCCTGCTCTTCCCTGGTGCGCCATAACAACAACTTTCGCACCTCTCTGTGCAAGCTCCAGGATTGTCTCAGAATGCCGCCTGATCCTTATATTATCAATAATCTCATTATTTTCGTCCAACGGCGAATTAAGATCTGTTCTTACAAGAACGGTCTTGCCACGCACGTCAAAATCATCCATTTTCAGGAATTGCATTAACATCCCACTCCTTAATTGCTTTTTCATACATTTCGGGAGTGTCCAGATGGAACCATTTCCCGTCATAAACATAGCCTGCAAGTTTCCCGACCTTTGCAAGTTCCTCAAAGACGTTCTCAATCATTATCTTATTGTCTACTACTGTCTGGACCTTATTCAGGAGCTCTGGCTCAAGCATAAACACTCCTGCATTTATCAGGTTGCTTGATGCCTCACCCGGTTGGGGCTTCTCAATGAATCCTGTGATCTTTTCACCTTTGAGTTTGGCTACACCATAAGATGTTGTATCTGATGTAGTTGTAAGTGCCATTGTAGCAAGAACCTTGTTGCTCCTGTGTGTCGCAAGCATGTCTGCAATATCTACTCTTGAGAGCACATCTCCATACAGGAGAAGAAATGTATCATTGACCATGCCTTTTGCAGATTTCAGGAAACCGCCTGTGCCGTGGGGTTTATCTTCTATGATATATCGTATATTGACGCCGATTGCTCTTCCTTTCCCGAAGTATGATATGATCTTTTCATGCTTATAGTCAACAACTAGAATTATGTCTGTAATGCCCTCGGCTTTCAGGTGCCTTACAATATGTTCAAGAACCGGCTTGTCAGAAACAGTTATCAGTGGCTTTGGAACCTCGTAGGTGATGGGCTTCATCCTCTGGCCTTCGCCGCCGCAAAGAATTACAGCTTGTGTAACTGCCTGCTCATTTAGGGTTTTCATCAATATCTTTTCAATAGCATGCGATCTGTTTTTGACATTATAGCCATCGACCATGCGGTCTATGCGCATTACAATATTTTCATCCAAAGTTATCGATATTCGATGTTTGCCTGCCATAGAAACACATATTCCAATTTTAGTATTGTAATATTCATCTCATACTCATGATACGGGTAATACTTTGTATTACTTATTATGATGCAGATACATTTATATAAGTATGCTCACACCCGGATTTTTGGGAAGATGTTGCATAAGTCACGACCAAAAGGTTTGCGGATGTCTTTTACTGATTTTCAGCCAAAATGTCATAATCAATAGCAGCCCTTGTAATTCTCAAAAATTGGGTCGTGTTCAAACATCAGTTCATTTAGAAGTAGTATCACATCTATTTTGATTGGGTACCCCTCAACTATCTTTTCCGCATCAGGCCTGTTCCCCAATCAGGATTTTGTCTTTCTTTTAAAATGAAGCAAAAGGCCGCCAAGCAGCAGAGTTCCAAGAAGCATAATCACAAACCGCGACGTCATATAAGACCCGGGAACGTTCCCTGTAGGTGTCTTTCCCGTACCAGCATCACCATTGTCCACATCAATGTCTCGCGAATCACGAACAGTCGCATCTCTGCGGTCATCTTCTACGAATGTATATGCCTTATCAGCATCCGGCTCTGCCGCATCATCAGCCTCATCTGCGGGAATCACAGCATCATTCACGCTGTCACTGCCGGAACTGCTATAAGACGAGCCCTCTGAACTGCCTGTCTTTCCAGGATCATCATCCTGCTTATCTGCGCCCCTGAAATTCAATACTTTTCGCAGTGTATAAGAATTGTCTTGCTGGTCTTTGATGGTTAGAACAATTTCATACTCACCGCTGTATTCTGCCATAATCTCAAATGAATACATCTCAAAAGACGAAGGCTCAAGTTTAGCAATCACAATCGCTTTATCAGAAACAACTTCAATTCCTTCACCCTCAAGTGTAATTATCAGATTTTCTGTCCCCTCAGTACCTGTGTTAAATGCTGCGCCAATTAATTCGTAACTCGTCCCTGCATCCATCCCGGAGGGAACATTCAAATCAAGTGAAAGAACAGGCGAAGAATGACCTATAATCTCTGTGGTCCTGAATGCGGCATCTCTGGTCTCTTCACTATTAACGATACCTTGTGAATAAACAGAAAATGTCCTTTTTCCAAGTATCTCATCAGGTATATCCCCAAGCGCCCGCACAGAATACACCATACTTGCATCAAAAGAATTGCTCTTTAGTAATGCAAGCGCCTTTAGAGGCGCATCTGCCATCTCAAAGCCGCCTGCCTGCGGCAGGGCAAGCTCGACAGTCATATCTGTAATATCATCATCATAGTCATTAGTCAAAACAGCAATTATCTGGAACATGTTATTGCGCGGCACAATCGCCGGCAAAAGCAGCTGGCAGCTATACAATCCTCCTCCTGTTACAGCAGGCACAACAGTAATCTGTGCATCTTCGCTGCTGCCTGTATCTGCGAAAGAAAGCAGAGAGACATTAAGTACAAAATCCCCTGCTATGCTTGTGAATTGATAAGTGTCATCTTCATAGCTTACAGGGTCAAGAAGAATTGCGTTTGAGCCGGCAAAACTATCATCCATCATATACTCAAGCAGTGCAAGGCCATACACTGGGCCGCTGTTTATAACTCTTGTATTCACATGAATATTTTCACCGGCCATAGCATACCGCGGTGCATCTGCAAACAAAAGAGATACATCTGCATCTTCTGCATGAACTGTATTATGCACACCTGGCGTTGGAAGGCCAATACTTGAATCCCAGTTAGCATAATAATTTGTCCTCTCATAGGGGTCAATCCTTTCAAGCGACGACCCCTCGCCAAGAGTATCAATAACTGATGAACTATCCCTGTCGCTCCCGTAAGTGCTCTTGTAAGTAAAGGAATCAATCATATTGCCATTGTTATCAAAAAGTGTTATGGTTCCGCCGATATTTGAAAGCCCGCTAAGAACGGATTCACCTGCCCTGAAGTACAGGTTATCACCAGGGATGCTAAGAGTACTGCCATCACTTATGACTACAGCAAAATTCCCGGGCGCAAGCACAGTATCTTCACCTGCAAGAACAGCCACAGCACCCCAATTGCTTTTGAGGTACCAGCCGCTCATATCAGCCTCTTTATCATAAGGATTGTAAAGTTCAATAAATTCTTCACCTGCATCATCACCCGGTGGGTAAAACATGACCTCATTAATGATAACACTCGGGTAAACCTTAAAGGCGCTCATCTCAAGAAGATGACCCTGCGCTGCATAAGCCCTGTACTCGCCGGTCTGCATTGAATGCGCTATCCGGAAGCGGTCAGCGAACTCTCCTGAAGAGCCTGTGGTTGCCTGTGATACGTATACAACATTCCCGTCTTTGTCTTTCACAGTTATTGCAACCGGCTCACCTGCTGCATAAGCGCCGTTTTTCATCAGTACGCCTTCAACTTCCACCATGCCACCTTTTACATATCTTTCCTTGTCTGTATCAACAGCAAGGACATCAAAAAAGCTTTCAATCTCAAATGTGCCTGTGTTGGATGCGTCCGCGCAGCTCACAACAATATTATATGTGCCGGAGCCCATTGAAAGCGGCGCTACAAATGATGTGCTGTAAAGTCCGTTTTCATCACTTCTTATCTGGTCTGCAAATATTATGCTGCTATCTGGTGCCCTGATCTCTACAGCAACATCTGTATTTGCTGCATTTTCACATAAATCGCTGATTCCACCATAAATGTATATCCGCTCAAGAGGTATATATGATGTCTTGTCAGTATATACAGATATTGAACAGCCGATGCCTTCTGAAAAAGACAGGGCTGCCAGTAAGTATATACAAAACATACCTGCAATTAATAAAATTCGATTTTTCATCTGAACACCGCATCAGGTCTATATAACATTAAATGTAGTCGTATAGGTGTCTGAATAAGATTCCCAATCCAGTCCCTGTGATGGCCAGTGGTTCCAACTGAATACTTTTACAGTGTATGTACCGGGGGAGGATGTGTCAGGCAGTGTAAACATTGCACTGAAATCCGATGAGTCATCTGCATATATCGTGCCTGTAATCGACATCATCTGTACTGGCACATCATTATGCATCACCATGATTATCTGCATGGGCGCCAGTGATGCCGCACCTGCATTCTGGTTAGTTGCATTTACATGATATTGTGTTCCCGGGGCAACGTTTGAGATGGGGTTTCCATCGCCGTTAAGTATCACTACATTATCTACAATGATCGGATAATCAACCGGGCATGCAAGGTCAGCGCCATTGCAGTCCTGGTCTATGCTGTCGCCGCATGTTTCCTCAGCACCGGGGTATATTGAGGCGTCATTGTCATTGCAGTCAAGTTCAGGATGAGTGCATACACCGCTTGCAGGGCTTCCGTAGCCGTCATGATCGTTGTCTATACATACGTCGCAGTTTTCGTCTACATATCCATTGCAGTTGTCATCGATATCGTTGCCGCATATTTCAAGGGCACCATGATGGATTGCAGGGTCATAGGGGGCGCAGTCTGTTGTGTCCGGGTCGCCGTCATTGTCGTTGTCGCCATCGCATACATCGCCTATGCCGTCGTTGTCCCTGTCGTTCTGGTTTGCATTCGGCGTATTGATGCAGTTGTCGATACTATCAATTATACCGTCGCCGTCTGAATCAACCGGACCGTCACCAGTTATGAGGATGCTTTGGTCGCCCTGTGTGCCGTAATACTCGCTGTTTGCCTGTACTGTTCCTGAAAATGTGTGTGTGCCGGAGATTGTTGACATTGCAGAGTATGTGAATGTCCTGTCTTCGACAACAGTGCCATAATAAGCGCTTTCATATACCATCCATTTGAGCACTCTTGTGTTACTGTCATATTGTCCGATTCCGGGATCTGTAAGTGTTACGCCAGCAGGGATTGTCTCTCTTAATACATAGGATGATGGCTTGTCACTTTCATCCACATTTATGAATATCTCAACATCAAATACTTCATCCGGGCTTGCTGTTGAAGGAAGTGTCCTTGTTGCACTGATAGGCCCTACGCAGGGAAGGTCTGCCCCGCTGCAGTCCTCGTCTATGCCGTTTCCGCATATTTCATTTGCATTATGATTGATTGCAGGGTTGAATTGTGCGCAGTCTGTGTCGTCCGGATCATTGTCATTGTCGTCATCAGCATCGCATGCATCGCCCATTTCGTCTTGGTCAAAGTTTTCCTGGCCCGGGTTGTATATTGAAGGGCAGTTGTCGTATTCATCTTCAACACCGTCGCTGTCTGAGTCTGCTCCACATTCAGGGTCTACCCCGTCGCAGTTTTCATCTATGCCGTTTCCGCATATTTCAATTGCGCCGTGATGGATTGATGAATTGAATTGCTCGCAGTCTGATGTATCAGGGTCACCGTCATTGTCATCGTCGCTGTCGCATACGTCGCCTGCGCCGTCTTCATCAAAGTCTTCCTGCTGTGGATTGGATTGATACGGGCAGTTGTCCTCTGAATCATATATTCCGTCCAAGTCATAGTCAGCAGGCCCCTGTGGGTCTTCGAATGTTATTGAGCTTGCGCCTGTTGTGTCGTAATAATACTGGGTACCTGTTGGGCCTACAACTGTCATGTTGCTGAACAGGTCGTATGTGCCTTCTTCATAATTCTGTATTGTATATGTATAGTTTATGTCATTTATTACTCCGCCAGCCACGCCGAGTTTAAGCCATTTTAATGCGCGTTTGCCGTTTACTATGGTAAGGCTTCCGCCTCCGTAATTGTCTGGTGTGATAACAAACTCCGGTGGAAGGTATTCGTATAGTATGTATATTACCGGAAGATTAGCCTCATCTACGTCAACCTGAAGCCGGATGTCAACATCCTCCCCGGTCTGCGCAGTTTGGGGTGCATAGCGCGTGACACTCATGAGTGCCGCCTGCGCTGATGCAACCGCGAAGCAAGAGCTTATTAAAAGTATAGATATTGCTGCTGCTGTAAAAAAGTTCATGTAATTCATAGTTGATTTTTTCATAGTCATCATTCCTCCGGATTAATATGTCCTGTATTTATTCTCATATATTTAAATTATTACTGTCTTATCCTAACACGTATTTACTGCGCATCTATGGTAAACATGAATTGTTTGAAAATTATTTGATCTCCCTGTCAATCGCAAAAAAATAAAAAAAAGGTTTGAAGCGCCGAAGCGCTCCAAATCATTGCGTAATTAATTTATTTTATTTACAGCTGCGTTAGCCATGCCACGATAACCTGTATTAGAGCAGTGTCATCCTGTCCGTATGGATTGTTTATAGGGTCGTATGAATTCATCCAAACATTCATGATGTACTCTATTAGTTCGTTATCGGTTATGTACTGGTCGTGGTCCACGTCTGCGGTTGCCTCTGGTGATCCTTCCTCGAACCATGTGGAGTAGGTAGGGCACCATGGCCATGTCTTTTCTTCGAGATTTATAATCAGCGTATTAAGCTGGATTACATCCTCGCCTGAGCCAACTGTCCATGCCTCGATTTCTGCTGGTCCCATGTGCTGCTTATCAAATCCTTTTGACTGGAATGTTGCTTGTGCCTGACCGAATTCATTGGTTGTGTCGTATATTTTGTATCCGCCCATTCCGTCGTCAAGTGCATCTGTGTTAAGGGTCTCGAATTTGACTGTTACGCCTGGCATGTGTACTGGCTTACAGTGTGTGTAAAGGTAGTCGTATGCATTTTGCTGGTTAAGGCTTTTTGCTTCTGGCAAGTCACCTACATAGCAGTCATATAGTGCTCCTCTTACAACTGTGTGTGATGTGCCGTCTGCTGTAATGTATGCAGGGTCAGCCCAGATCCAGATTGTGTTTGGGTATGTGCCTTCTTCACCTCTTGTACATACTTCAGAGTATGCAGTTCCAAGTAGTCCGCCGTTCTTTCCATCAACCTTGATAAGTGTACACTTTTCCTTGTTGGATGGAGCGTCGCCGGTTGACCTGAAGACAGCTGTTACCTTACCTTCATCGTCTGTATAGAGTTTGACCTCAGATATTCCGTTCTCGCCGGTTGGGTTTGGATTGTCGGTTCCTTTGTTCTGGACAACAGAATCGTCAAGAACTTCGAAATCAATCTCAACACCGCATCTCTTTACAGGGTTGCAGTAGCCGTAAGTACATCCGACAGCGCCACATACATCTTCTTCTCCGTCGAAGTCACTGCATTCTACATGAGATACTCCGCTGCATACATTGTTACTCCATGTACAGCCTGCTGCTCTACAAATGACTTCTTTGTCTCCGTAGCTAGAGTAGTTTGCGTTATTTACAACATTGCAGTCAACCATACCTGCACACATTTCAAGTTCCCACTCACAGACCTGTGCTGTTACGTAGGTTGTTTCCATACCATCTGCTGAAATAACATATGGTTTTGCATGTGTCGGGTCATCGTCTGTGTGACCTACTATGTGCTGGTCTGTATATACACTGACACCGTCAGGAACAAATCCGCGTGGCTTTACTACATTCACAGTATCATATTGATCAACTGAAATTGATTGTGTGCTTGCAGTTACGTTTACCGGTAGGTTCTCTCCGCCGAATTTGCAGTCTGTTGTAACGAAAGTAGCGTGTGCTTTACCGTATGCGTCTGTGTATGCATCAATTACTGTACCGCCGTCAGCAGGGCTTTTTAATCCGCTGATATCACTTGACTCGAAGGTTATAAGCCTATTTTCTAATGGTGTTGCAAGACCATACTTGTCAAGAAGCTGTGCTGTTACAGTAACCATTGAGTCACCGTCGCAGTCAACAAGAGGCATAGTTGCGATTACTTCAAGGGAACGAGGCCATATCTGCTGTGTTCTAAGGTCTACGTATGTCCATGCTACTTCTACTGAAGTAGGTGAATCGCCTCTTACATGAGCCATTCCTGTATTGCTTGCATCAAATCTGCCAGATGAGCAGTACTCGTGTAAAGCAATACCTTCAGAATCGGTTGTTGCGAAAGCAAGACCGTGGTCTGTTTCACTTGCCCATGGGTTTGCCACAAGTTGGCTTGTGTTTTCAGACTCAAGAAGGATTTGCCATCCGAGCTTTTTTATTATCCTGTAGTCCTGGTCTCTTGTCTGTGAACAGATCGTAACACATGATTCCTCATCTGCCATTATCTGGTCAGCCATGGAACTCATAGCAAGGAAACCGTCCTTGTATGTTGTACCGAACTGGTTTGTTGTTTTTACTGTTGTTGTGTTCATATACACATTTGGGAAAGTAACACTTTCTATGTGTATGTTAGCAGATCCAACGTTTTCAGAGCCAGTGCCTGCTGAGCAGAATTCCGCTGTTGCAACACCGAATTCATCTGTTTCAACTAATACAACACCTGTATCTACAATTTCATAGTTGTACCCAAATGCGTTTGTTCCGGTCTGTCCTGCTGCACCGCATGTTTTTACGATGACAGTGTTCATTGACTTGAACCTTACCCATCCTACTTTGTGTACAGGGTTTTCATAGTCATTCTTTAGCTGTGCGGTTATGTATACATGTGAACTTCCGTCAGCAACGATGTCTGCCTGTGCAACCTCTATCTCGTGTGCATCTAAGCCGAGTGTATTTTTGGTACCTTGGGATAAATCATCGTATCCTGACTTAGGGCACATTGTTACATGGAAGTGTGTTGCCACGCCTGTCTCTACATGTACGGATGCGATTGTTTCCTCTAGCTGGATTGACCTGCAGATTACATCTACATCGCCTTCGTTGTAACCTTCACTGCCAGTTGACTGGTATGTGAATGTTACTTTACCGAATTCGTCTGTCCATCCAGTTAGGAGTGCTCCGCCATTTCCGTTATGTAGTACATCCGGATCCTGTGACTCACAGGTTACTTCAATACCACACATTTTTACGACGTCCTGCATATCGCCATCAAGGTTTGCCATTAATTGTACAGTGATGTCGGTTGTAGACTCGCCGTCAGCGTCGATAGTTGCCGGTTGTGCTGATGATGCTAAATAATCCGGAACGTACGCCATTGTTTGTGCTGTTAGTCCTATCATTAGAAATAGTGCTGCGAACAGGACTAAAGCGTTTTTTATTTGCCTACCCATATATTTCACCTCTTATTTTTTCATTTATTCTTGTTTTATACTTGGTTCGTGGGTGAAATCTCTCATCTGTTGGGCTTTTGATTATGATGTGTGTGTGTGTTATGCGCACTTTGATTGCATTGCCGTGTATTGCCGTGTATTGCATGCATATGTTGCTTGTGCGCATGCGGGGTTTGTTGCGCTGTGTCTGCCTTTGTGTCCCTGCTTATCTCCCTACCGGGAAAAAGCATATATAGCCCGTTTGCCGGTATTGGCCATTCATAATATTGGCCAAAAGATAATGGTGAGAGATTTCACCTATGTACCCGCTTGAATGCTTCGGGGAAGTTTGGTTCCGATGGTTGTACTGAGTGCTACATTCAAACAGATAGATACTACTTTTCAGGAAACCTATATAAATGACGTCTGTTCCATATTATCTATTTATAAATACACTGTGTTCCAAGAAATTGACCACCCCCTAGTGGTTTAAGCTGCCTGTACTCTGTTCAATCATCTGTTGTGTGGAACTATTATGCAGGTACAAATGAGTGATACTACGCAGACTTAGTGATTAAGAATTAGACTCCTCACTATATATAGTCAATCCAACAATAATTGACCTTTGTGTTGGATTGCCATATCATGGAACTTGCGTTCCAAGCTTTTGAAGAATATTCTCTTCAAAATAGTCAACCGATATTGATTTATATGAAATCAATGCGGTCTATAATTTGACGATTGACTATAGCAGATAATGCCGCGCTCCTCCAGAACAACATAACAACAGAGCTAAGCGGCGCTGAAATCAGAGACAGGATACATAAAGCGCTTGACCATACCGAGCTGAATATCTCACTGTCATGCAGAGAAGAGGCGCTTGGTGACAATACAAAGACCTATGCAATCGACAAAGAGGTGCTTGACAAAATATAGCCACGGGGCAAGCTTAGCATGCATGAGAAGATCGAGGTCACCTTTAACTCGAATTCAAATCTATACAAAAAATACCGCACGGATATATAGTTGAAGACATAATTAATTGGACAAATGTCTTCACCATATAGATTAGCGCCTATTGATTATTTGTCAAATTTTTCTATTTAATAACGGCGCTAACTATAGTCATACTGTCATTT
>Ga0164318_10005441_pt1 | contig 12306 bp, 12 predicted proteins | sample GuaBasSedimGuay9_FD_113734 | JGI IMG/M metagenome (GOLD analysis project Ga0164318, IMG submission 113734) | Subseafloor sediment microbial communities from Guaymas Basin, Gulf of California, Mexico - Guay9, Core 4571-4, 0-3 cm | ecosystem: Environmental > Aquatic > Marine > Hydrothermal vents... | reverse complement strand
TGCTGTAAAAAGGGTAGGCTATGGATGAAAAATTTGTAGAAAAGATGAAAAAACTGCTCCTTGAATCCAAGGAAGACATAATGCGGTCTCTGATTTCCGAAAGCAGGGAGTTTGAAGCAATTGTTGAAGATATGGATCCAAAGGACCTTGCCGATGTTGCAGCTGATGATATTGATAAAAAAACCCTGGAGGCTCTGAATGCCACTGAGGTAAAGCGCCTGAAACTCATAGAATCGGCACTTTCCAGAATCAAAAACGGCCGTTACGGTCTATGCATGAGGTGCGGTAAAAAAATCCCCAAAGCCCGTCTTGAAGCAATCCCCTATGCTCTCATGTGTATAGATTGTAAAAGCAGCGAGGAACGGAGCTCTAAATAAATAATCCCTAAACTCTTCTGATTCTTTTCCGAGAATTTAAGAAGGAAGAGACTATGGAAGGGATAAGCAATAACATACATAGTTCAGGGATCTCACTTTTCAGTATTATCAAGGCTACAAACGGTTCCGGGAGGATAAATGTTCCCGTTTCCAGTATTTCGCCTGCAGTATTAAGCCTTAAACATATCTCAACTATTCCTGTCCCGGGCAGCGCCTCTTCCGGCGGGTTTTCGATATCGAAACTCAGAGCTTTGGATAACCTGATCGATATGCTTACCAGAGCAGGTAAGCTTAAGGGAGAAGCGATTCCGGACATCAAAAAACTTGATGCTGATAATCTCAACACCCTGTTATCCGGGTATCTGCAAAAACTGGACAGGGTTGTTTCCTCAAATAATGTCTATAAGCCGGTGTTTGAAACAAAGGGATTATTTGTAAACGGATTAATTTAACCGTATAAAGGGATTGGTTTTCCTCTCCCGTTCTATGGATGTTAAAGGACCATGTCCCGGCAGTACCCGTGTTTCATCCGGCAAAACCATTACCTTATTATTAATCGATTCAATGATCGCATCGCTGTTTCCCCCGGGAAGGTCGGTTCTGCCGATATTCTCAAAAAAAAGAGTATCTCCGGAAAACAGGAATCCCTGGGTTTCACTATAGAGACAAATACTGCCGGGTGTATGGCCGGGAGTATGGATCACGGAAAGGGATGAATCGAATACGGTATCCCCTTCGGACAGGAGGATATCCACCGCCGGCAGCTGATGTAACGGGATGTTCAGTTCATCGAAAAGGTTTTCGGGGATCCCTTTAAGGCTTTCGATGTGTACAGATTTTGCTTCCGGTCCAAAGTAGCGGGCATCATCAATATGCGCAGCAACCTTGATCAATACCCCCTTTCCCAGATAGTAATCCTTGATGTGAAGTATTGCTCCGATATGGTCAAGATGCCCGTGGGTGCAGACGATCCCTCTCGGTGTAAGGTTCTTCTCTACCATGTGTGCTACTATCTTTTCGGCCTCTCCTCCCGGATCGATAACTATACATTCTTTTTTCCATTCAGAGAAAAGGTATGTATTTACACTGAACGGTTCTATAATTATTCTTTCTACCATGGTATTCTCAGTGTAAGGGAAATAGGGTGATTTTACAAGTTTTAGTTTATAAACATCTCGTATTAATAGTTCTGCTGGGAGCTTTGTTCTACGCAGTAGTTCCGGGATTGGGAGCCTTCTGGTTCAGGCATAAATGGCGTGTGTTCCGGAGTACACTGATAAAATCTGTTGCTTCTCCTCTGCTGGATTATAAAGGACTGAGGAGGGTGTCGGCAGAAGGCAGCCTGTTCCGGTTTTTCGGTGCTCTTCAGGCTCTGGAAGGATCTGACTGCATATGGCTCTCGGACGGTGTCATTTCGGTCAGGGTTGATCTGACCGGAGTACCCATCTATATCCTTCCCTCAGCTCCGGATCTCAAACATCCCATAGGAGAAACCGGTTATCCCGAAGAAATCCCGACGCGTACAAGCTGGAAGGAAATATTTTCCCTTCCCGAGGGGACCAAAATGTTCCTGTTTGGCAAGGTGGTTAATGATAATGGGAAAATCCTGTTTAAAGGTACTGCAGATGAACAGCTTTTTGCCGTAATGTATGACTGCAGCAACAGAGCTTTTTTCAGTCAGGCAATATGGACGGGAAGGCAGAGAAATGAGTACTGGAATCCCGCCACTCCCGGTTCGCTTACCGTCGGCTCTTTTTTGCTTTTTGTGTATTTCTATATACTTCTCCAGCAGCCATACATGAGTTTTCCCGCGGGAGTAGCACTTCTTTTCAGTCTGGTACCAATTCTGCTTTTTTCTCCGCCCGGACTGTTTTTTTATTATGTGTACAGGAATTTGTGGAAGCGGGCACGGATCTTCAGAGCAGAGAGAGATCTCCTGAAGCTTCCTTTAAGCTACTTCCCGGAGGGATGTTCCTCTACCGGTTACTGTGAAAAAAAGCTGCCCGGCGGCAGCATCTATGTAATGGAAGAGAAAAGTCCCTGCTCCTATCCCGAAGGGGTGGTTGTACGGAGCACTTCTCTGCCCAATGCTCCGGAAGAGGGGTCTGAGTGTTATGTTTTCAGCCTGAAAACCCCGGGAAAAGAAGGTAAGGGAGATCCGATGGCGGAAAACGTAGCTGTTTCCGGGAATCCGCTTTACCTTTCAAGAAAAAGTGAGGTAAAAGCTGTCAGGCTTGAGGTGCTTTCCCTTCTTGCTGTATGTGCAGATTTACTTCTGAATGGTGTTCTGCTCTTTTTTGCTATTAACTATTTAATCCGTTAGAGCAGCCCCGTTATTGTCCTTTTTGCGGGCAAAGTTAACGGTAAGCTTTTTCCCTCTGAACATCATGCCGTCCATCTTCTCCACAGCAATCTGAGCCTTCGGGGAAGCAATGTCTATAAATGAATAATTGCCCAGTACTTTGATCTGGCCGATCATCTCCCCGGGTATGTCAAGGGATTTCTGGAAAAGCCGGAACAGATCTTTTGGATAAACCCGGCGGTTTTTACCGATATTGACGAAAATCGTCTTCATGTCTCCTGTACCTTTCGGTGATTTTCTGGTGATTGGAGTTTTATCTCCGCAGAGACTCTTTAAAAGAAAACCGTAGAAGTAACCCCTCAAGTGGAAGGGTACAGCTTTCCTGATCACTCTTTTGTATTCCTTGAGAACCATCGGGTCCTCTGCTTCTTTAATAACCGAAATAAACTGCTCGATTTTTTCCTTTACCTGTTTTTCGTCCATGTTACCTCTGTTCTCCTGTTTGTATTCGGTACTCTTTCTGGTGGTTTTGAGTGACAGAACCGGCCTGTGCAGTATATCTCCAAGGGAATCCAGGCTGTTATAATCAGGCAGAAAAACTGACCTGCGCACCTTCCTGGACAACTTTGTGGATATAAAGAGTACATCCTTGTCAAATAAATCCCTCTCTCCGGTTCCGGCAATATCAACAACCAGATTCCCAAGGGTATTTAATTCTATGTTGTTTCTGCGTATATGATCAATAATCCTGGTGGTCGTGCCGACAATAATAGCGGGATTTCTTGCTAATAAATGTATCTCGCTCTGGATATTCCCGCTTCCGTTTAAAAAAACGGATAAAGTGCTGCCGTCTGCAAATGAGGGCAGCCTGCGCAGGGTATTCTTTATTTTTTGTGTTTCCTGCTCTGTGTCTGTTGCAATAAGGGTCCCCTTGTTCATAAGGGAAGGAACAAGGATCGAGAGGGTTTTCCCTTCTTTGGGGGCGTAGTCAGCTGCGAAATCCCTCCCTCTGAGAGCCGCACCAAAGGCTGATTTCTGGAGTTCGGTTGGGCTTTTGTATCCCGCTTGCCTTACTATTTCAGCTGCTTTTTTATAAGAGAGTTGATGACTGACACCTAGAAACACTATACGAACCTGCTGTTATTTTTAATATTTATAGGTAAAGATATAAGTAGTTATGTTATTTGTCAAGTTTATGTATATTTAAGTAAACCGGGGAGAGTCCATGGGTAAAAGAACAGGAATTCTGTTTGTACTGTTTCTGCTTAGCGTTTCGTTACTGAGTGCTGAAGTATTCAAGTACAAATATTTCAGAGGTGAAAAGTATAAAATAAAGTCAGAGGTCAATGAATCGGTATATATAAATGGGCAATACCATCATGCGGCAGAGATTCTGAACAAGATTGCTGTGGAGGTTGTCAGTACCGGAGAGGGGAGCGGAATGCTGGATGCAACCTTCTCCACTTCGGAAATAAGGAAGGGTAATGTCGATGTCTACGAGCTTTCACAGGAGTACCATTCGCTCTTCCAGAGAGATCAATACGGGAAGCTTAATATAGATTACCAATACTATATGCCTGTTGTCAGGGATGTCCCCCTTTTTAAAGAGAAGGATATCAGGAAAGGGGAATCCTGGTACGGTGACGGATGGGAGGTTCATGATCTGAGAAACGGATACGGGATTCAGGAGCCTTTCAGGTATCCCATTCACGTTAGGTATACGTATCTCGGGAAGGGTCAAAAGGATGGTAAAACCTACGATATACTTACCGCCTACTACTCTATCTCCTACAATACTCCTGATTCTTTCAGCCGTTACCGTCTGTATCCCGTTCAGGTAACCGGATATTCGGACCAGACAATATTCTGGAACAGCAAAGAGGGGAAGCCCTACGCTTACGAAGAGGAGTTCAGCATACGTTTTATTCTTTCTTCCGGAGATTCCTATACCTTTAGGGGAACTGCGGGGGCAAGGGTAACTGCCAGCGAGAAGATGAACAAGGAGCTTCTTGCCGACTCCCTCAAAAACAAGATAGAGCAGGAAAAATTATCGGATATGTCGGTTACCGTTGACGATAAAGGGGTGACCATTACATTGAGCAATATTCATTTCAAGGCTGACTCCACAGAGATTCTTGAGCCGGAAAAGAGAAAGCTGGATCTTGTAGCTGACAAGCTCAGGGAGTATCCCGGCAGAGATGTCCTGATTACCGGATATACAGCTTTGGCAGGAACTCCGGAAGGGAGAAAGCAGCTTTCCGAGGAGCGGGCCCGGGTTGTTGCGGGGTATTTTATCGAGAGTGGTGCTAAACCCCGGGAACAGATAGTTATCCGCGGACTGGGGGCCGAAAATCCTGTTGCCGATAACAGTACTCCGGAAGGGAAGCAGGAAAACCGCCGGGTGGAAATTACCATACTTGAAAACTAACGGAGGGGAATAGTGAGTGCATCGAGAATACTTTACAGAGGTATAGAGAAAGCCCTTAAAGAGCAGGATGAATCTCTGGAGAAGAGAAGAAAAAAAATAGAGGATCTGTTTATTAGATCCGTGCCTGATGTTCCCGCAGGGATGGTCAGCCAGATGTTTGCCTACTATCTTTCAAGAACCGGCGGTTCGGTAGAGAACCTCCGTAATCTTGCTTACCATCTGATAGATGTCGCTGATCTGTTCGCCGGAGAGTATGATACCAGAAATAACCCTCTTGATGAGGAGGAATGGAGAGCAATAAGGGATTTTACCAACAACTATGCGCAGGATATCGACGAAGATATTCTTACCTATGTTATGCAGCTGGTAATTGAAAACGGGGCTTTCGATTAGTCAGCTCCAGATCCCCAGTTCAGATAAGGTTTCGGTAACAATCCCGCTCCAGTTCCTGTTAGCGGCAGGATTTGCCGGACTCGGGTGGATAATGGAGGATATTACATAATCGCTTTCGTTAAAAACAGCGGTCAGCCTTTTTTCCGCAAACTTTCCTACCCCTATAAGATACCGTGGAGAGAGAATTTCTACAACGGTTTTGAGGTGTCTGTCACAGACTTCAAAGAGGGGAGTTCTTTCCTGCGAGGGGAGTTTGTCCGGAGTAAGATTCCTTCCCGATTCTTCCATAAAAACCAGGGGGCAATAATTGCCGACAAAATTGTCTTTAGAAAATTTCTGCGGAGATCCGTATCTTTCCCTGAAGAGTCCCCAGAGCCTTCTGCCGCTTACTTCGCTTCTTGCAGTATCCCATCCTGTAATCGGACGTTTTGGATGTTCGGTAGAGGGGGTAAGAATCTCTCCCTTTATTTTCATCCACTCTTTAACTGTCTGTATCTCTCCGAACGGGATCCCCGTTTGAGCCATACCCCATGGTCCAGGATTCATTCCCAGGAAGAAAACTGTTTTGCCGCCTTCTGCGAACCTTTTAAGATAATTGGTGTAGGGAGCACCGGCGTACTCCAGCGGATTGTAGACTGCTGCAGCTTTTCCGGTAAACGAAAGCTTTTTAAGTTCTTTGAGGAACCGTGCGGTCTCTTTAATCAGCAGCGGAGCAGTTTTCATTTAAGATAAATGTTGAAGAACAGGATCAGTGATGTTATCTCGCTCGAAAGAAGTTCTGTTCTTGAAAACCTGAAACCTGCTTCCGGAAGAAGCGGTTTCTTTATCCCTGTAAACCGGTATATAACTGACGCCTGGAAGGTGGAACCCGGTTCCAGTGAGCCATTGTAGGAAAGCTGTGTTGAGGGAATAAGGAGAGCGAATCCCCACCCTGTCTCAAGAAAAAGTTCTTCCATAAACGGGAGATCATACCGAATTGACGGATAGAGCTGAATAGTGTTAAGCATCAGGTTGCCGCCGGAGGATGTGTAAAAATTGAATAGGTCTGCAGCTGTTAATGTTATCTGAAAATTACTGTAGAGAGAGTACAGCCCGGAAAGATTTATGTACAGCGGAATGTTTGTGAAATCGGGATTATCCGTGTATCCGGTCATGGTATCGGTTTTGTGTGACGCATAAAAATTCAGGGCTGAACCGATACCGCCTTCAAAGGAGAGGTGAAAGGACCTATCCGTTTCCTCTCCCCAGGAAGCTGCGGCAATAATAATGACCAGTAGTAACGCGGAAATCTTTTTCATCTTTTACCGGCGATCGGATTTGAACCGATACAGGGTTGCCCCCGGTAGATTTTGAGTCTACTGCGTCTACCAATTTCGCCACGCCGGCAGTTTGATCAATGCACCGCTGTATGAGAAGCGGTTAGTAAAAGACTTCCCGAAGGAAGCTTGGGTAAAAGTTAGTATATAGTTGAAAAATAATCAATAGTAAGATACTTTGTTGTTAGTTATGTGGTGGCCATTTAAACGAAAACAGATAAAAAGTGATCCCGGTGATATAGTCTTTGAGCACTGGGAGAGTGATTTTTCAGGAAAACAGCCTTCAAGATTTTCTGAAGAGGAATCTGAAGGATATGCTTTCTCGTATCATGAAGAGGGTTTTTGCCTTGAGATGTCCAGGGCAGATCTGTTTGCCTGGAGTTTACTGGAGCCGTACCGATATACTGATTTTGTGCTGGATCTGGAGATACAACGTCTTTCTGAAGGGGGATATTCATCCGCCGGAACTATATTCAGATTTGCGGACAACAGTACTTTTTACTATATGGTGGTTTCAACTTCGGGTATGTTCCGGTTCGATGTTGTTTTTAACGGAACGCCCAGAACACTTATACCCTGGACCTCGGTTAATGCACCACTTGAAGATCGTTTTACGATTACCGTAGCAGCCCACAGAACTTTTTTTGCTTTTTTTATAAACGGCGTATGGGTCGGGGAAGTTGAAGATGAGACGATTGATGCCGGTTATATCGGGTTTGCAGGGCAGAACTATCATGAACAGGTTCCGGTAAGGTATTGTTTGAAGAAAGCGGTTGTGGAATCGAGGAGATTGAAGGTAGAGGACTTTTATGACAGCAGGGTTAAGGGGGAGGATATCCCTCCTGAAAACCGGAGAACCCTCTCCATGAGATTTTTTGACTCCGGTCAATACACTGCATCCCTTGTTCAGCTGCGGAAATCTCTCAAGGATCGTCATCCCGGTCCGGAGGATAACCTTCTTGCTGCCAGAATCCATAACCTGCTGGGGCTTAGGAACGAGGCTTTGGAGTATATAAACAGCTGCATTGAATCCGGCATGCTGAATGAAGAAACAGTTCTGGAAAAGTCGGGGATTCTGTACGGACTGAACCGTTTCCTTGAAGTTAAAAGCTTTTTGGGAGATTGTGCTGATGTGTGGAAGGATAATCCGGTTCTGAATGGTATTATGGGGAACTCGGAAGATGCCCTTGGTAATTTTGAAGAAGCTTTTCTGTACTATAAAAAAGCCGGGGAGCAGGACAGTAGTAACGGAATTTACTTTCAGAATGCAGGTCATTCTCTGGAAAAATCAGGGAAAGTAAATGAAGCTCTGGAATACTACAAGAAAGCTGCTGCACTGTTTTTTAAAACTGGCCGGAGATCCGAGCTGGATTACATCCTTACCGTAATAGACCGTCTGGATCCGGGGAATTCCTTCGGCCTGATATATGAAGGGAAGCTTCTCTTTGAAGAGGGGCAGCTTGAAAAAGCCTTTGCACTGTTTCAGCCGCTCCGGGAGCGAGGAGAGTCTGATGCCTCGGTAGACTTTCTCTATGCACTGATTCTTGCTGACCGGGGGGAAAGGGAAGCGGCAGATCCGGTCTTTGCTTCGGTAACGGAGCGGGAGCCTGATTATTATCTCTACTGGTTCAGATACGCAGAAAATCTCTATCTAACAGGAAAAGATGCTTCCGCAGCCCTTGAGAAAGCCCTGTCGCTGAATGAGGATGACCCCTGGGTGTTGAATCTGGCTGGACTGATTGCCATGGATACAGGGCAGATTGATAAGGCAATCGGGTATTACCGTTCAGCCTTGTCTGCGGATGGGAGTAGAGCGGAGATACGCATAAATCTTTCAGATGCCCTCTACAAAAATGGTTTGAAAGAAGAGGCGTTTTCTCTTCTCGTTGAAGAGGATAGGGGTGATATACTGAACCAGAAAGGCAACCTGTTTGCGTTGGACAGGGATTATGAAAAAGCTGCGGTCTGTTACTTCAAAGCGGTCAAGCTGGAGAACGGTAACAGAATCTACCGCCTTAATTACGCAGAAGTGCTGATTGAACTTGACAGAATACTGGAAGCAGAAGAGATTCTTGCCAGTCTCCTGGAGGAGAAAGAGGAGCCGGGGGTACTCAGCCGTATGGCTTTCATAGCCTCCCTCAGGGGGGAGTACCGGAGGGCGGAGGCAGCTTACCAGCGGGCACTGGAATGTGACCCGTCCAGTGAGGATGTAAAGATAGCCTATGCTGATTTCCTTGTTACCAGACATGATTTTAAAAGGGCGGAAGAGCTGCTTGATCGGGTAAAGGACAGCACGCAGGGGAAAGTGATGAAGCTTAAGGATTTAATCTATGAAGCTTCCTATGACAGTTACAGCTGCAGTGAGTGTGGTAGAGTGTGGCATGTGCCCAAGGTTTTTGATGCCGTGAACAGGATAGTTCTCAAAGGAGAGCCGGATCCTGCTTCTCCGGCAGGGAAATGTCCCTCCTGCGGGAAGGTATACTGTGTTGAATGCGCCATGAATCACCTGGAAGGTAACAGGTTTACCTGTGCCGACTGCGGAGAGCCGCTTAAACTTTCGGAGAATTATCTGAGGTACCTGGCTGCGGAGTTTGCAGCGAAGCATGGGGGCGGCAATTAACTTGACAAAGCCCTCTCAATAAGTAAGATGAGTGCAATGAAGAGATTACTTTTGTTTACACTTTTACTATCCTTTGCCGTTTTTACCTTCGGGCAGGAAATACTGACAGCATCGCAGTTTTTCGATTCCATATCTTCCGGGTATGGAACAGTAAAGGACTATACCGCAAGGCTTTCCATTACGACAAAAGATACTGAAATGGAAGGAATTTTGTTTTACAGATCTCCGAATCTGCTCCGGATAAATTTCTCTAACCCGAAAGATCAGGTAATCAACGTAGACGGAGAAACCCTGACTATATATATTCCCGACCAGAATGTTGTTATGGTGCAGCAGATCAAGAAACACAACGATGCCTCCCTTGCCGTTATGGCAAACGAAAAGGGGCTGCAGCTTTTAAAAAAGGGCTATAGTGTTGCTTATCTGAAAGGACCCGAGCCTATTCCCCTTGATGAAGGATCGAAGGAGATGGTGGTAAAATTGAACCTTGTCTGGAGGGGAACCGATGAAGGTTACCGGCAGATAATTATGTCAGTTACAGAAGATGGATTGATTCGGAGAATGAAGGGGATTACCATAAACTATGAAACCTTTCAGTACGATTTTACCGAAGTAAGAATTAATCAGGATCTTCCTGATGCACGATTTAAATATGATCCTCCGCCGTCGGCGTATATGATGAAAAATTTTCTTTTTGAACCGGAACCGTAACAATATGGAATCAATTGGCGATAGACTTAAAAAAGTACGAGAAGATAAGGGATATTCTATTGAGCAGGTCTCCAGGGAAACCAACATTGCCCGGAAATACTTAAGAGCTCTGGAGAATGAGGATTATACCGATTTCCCCGGGGAAACCTATCTTCTGGGATTTTTAAGAAATTACTCAGAGTATCTTGGGCTGGACTCAGATGAGATGATAACAACGTACAAGAATATCAAAATGCAGGAGCAGCCTGCACCGATCGAAGAACTTTTGGAACCGCAGGGACACAGAGGCGGACCCTTTTTTCTTGTTGCGTTGATCCTTGTTCTCCTTGCTGCCGGAGGCGGAGCATTTTATAAATTCCATTATCTTCCCTCCCGCACTCAGGGCAGTGAAGCCCGGACAGCTTCTGCTTCTGAAAAAAAAGAGGAAGGTCAGGATGCTGGAAAAATTGATGCCTTTGAACTGAAAGATTCAGTTGTGGAAAAGTACTTCAAGGAAGGTTCCGAGATAATAATTCCAGTTGGTGACAACAGCATGGTATCGGTCTTTCTGGAGTCTGTTGGGGAGGCAGTTCAGCTGACCACTCCTTCGGGGCTTATGAATTTAAAACTCTCAGTACGGCAGACTCTTGATCTTAATAATGACGGGAATGCAGATATCTACGTTACCGTTAACGATATAGATAAAAAGGGCAATGGTGCAGTTCTCAGGTTTGACAGATTTGTCAACGAATCGATCGAAAAAGGGAAAAATGAGGCTCTTTCAGCGGGTGAAACTACTCCGAAGAAGGAAGAGATTAATATTGGGACAACAAACAACAGTTCCCGTAAAAAACCTGTTAAAGTTATCCTGAGTCAGGAGGAAAAAGAACCCTACATTCTTGATATCCTGTTCAGAGGCTACTGCTTTGTACGGAACGTGGCAGACGGCGGAGAGAGGGATGAACAGTATTTTAACAAAGGGGAAACCCTTAGAATTGATGCTTCCAACACTGTGCAGCTATGGATATCAAATGCAGGAGCCTTAAGTGCACGGATAGCCGGAAAGGATATCCCTTTTGGAAAACCCGGGGAGGTCGTTTCTTACCTGATAGAATGGGGAAAAAATGATGAGAGCGGGAACTACGATTTAAAACTGATCCCTGTTTATTAATCGTAGAAAAACGTATGCCGACAGAAAAAAAGACAGTTAAATCCTTTTATGTAGAGAACCTGGGTTGTTCGAAGAACCAGGTTGATGCGGAAATCATGATTGCCAGCCTCATTAAAAAGGGGTGGTCCTTCAGTGATTCTCCCGATGATGCAGCATGTATTATTGTGAATACCTGCGGATTTATTGAAAGTGCAAAAAAAGAATCCATTGAGACAACCCTCTCTTACAGAGAGCTTTATCCCGGAAAAAAGATCCTTATGGCAGGGTGCTTTGCCCAGCGTTACGGGAAAGACCTCCAGAAAGAGCTGCCGGAGGTAGACGGAGTTTTTGGAAACAGGGATCCCGGCCGGGTGCCGGAAATTATGGATCTTCTGGAAGGAGAAGAACATGCTCTTATGATCCCCTCTGCCGGAAGTACATATTTTGAAAGGGATAAGCTTCTTTCCTTTCCCGGAACTGCTTTTGTAAAGATTTCCGAGGGGTGCAGTCACGGCTGTTCCTACTGTGCCATTCCCCTGATACGGGGGGCTCTCAGAAGCCGTCCTGCAGATGAAATTGTTCAGGAGATTGCATCACTCCTTGAAAAGGGAGTTATTGAGATAAACCTTATAGCACAGGATCTTGCAGCCTTCGGTACTGACAGGGGAGGGAGGAGCGAATTCCCCGGGCTTCTCAAGGAAATTTCAAAACTGAAAGGTGATTTCTGGATCCGGCTGCTATACATCTATCCTGATAATTTCCCTTTTGAAATCCTTGAGACACTCAGGGATGATCCCCGGTTCCTTCCCTACTTTGATGTCCCCTTTCAGCATGCAGACGGGAAGGTCCTTGAAGCTATGGGCAGAAAGGGGAATAAGAAGAAATATCTGGAACTTCTTTCAAAAATCAGGGAAGTACTTCCCAATCCGGTAATACGTTCAACCTTCATGATCGGGTTCCCCGGAGAGGGAAAAAAGGAGAGAGAAGAACTTCTTTCCTTCATCGGAGAAGCACAACTTGACTGGGCGGG
>Ga0164318_10005440_pt1 | contig 12306 bp, 11 predicted proteins | sample GuaBasSedimGuay9_FD_113734 | JGI IMG/M metagenome (GOLD analysis project Ga0164318, IMG submission 113734) | Subseafloor sediment microbial communities from Guaymas Basin, Gulf of California, Mexico - Guay9, Core 4571-4, 0-3 cm | ecosystem: Environmental > Aquatic > Marine > Hydrothermal vents... | reverse complement strand
ATTAACTACGAAGCTTTCACATTTAACAATATCAGATAATATAATTTATCTATATTCTGCAATCATTTCCATTATTTATTATATAGTACATAATGTATTTCTCTCTGGTGTTATACCACAATTTTTTGAAACATTATCAAAAATATTTCCATTAGCGATTTTTATATTAATACCATTTTTTTATAAAAAGTGGTTAAACAACAAAAGAACAGAAGAAATTTTGACAACATTGCCTTTTATAATAGATTTACTTGTAATCTGTCTTGAAGCTGGACTTAGTTTTACTGCAAGTATTGGTAAAATTATAAATGAAATGCAAAACAAAAGTAAATTTCTTGCTAAAAAACTTGAGCTTACTGTATACGAACTTAATGCCGGAATTGATAAAAAAACAGCATTTAAAAATCTGGTGAAACGCTGTTATAATCACCCTGATTTAAAAACATTTGTTTCTGCTATTGTTCAATCAGAATCTCTAGGATTTAGCATTATTCAAACTTTACGTGTGCAAGCAAGAGAAATACGATCCAAAAAAAGACAAATGATAAGAACTAGAATCTCACGTATGCCGGTTAAACTTCTATTTCCACTTATATTTTGTATTTTTCCAATAACATGTATTTTAATAATTGGCCCAGGGTTTATTCAAGTATTAAAGGCCTTGAGATGAAAAACGTCATTAATGTTAAAGTTGCAAATACGTTTGTAAAAAAACTCATAGGTCTTATGTTTAAAAAGGACTGCTCATATAATTTAATGTTTGAGGGCACCTCTGCGATTCACACCTTTTTTATGCGTTTTCCCATTGATTGTTTATGTCTTGATAAAAATAATAAACTCATTACCATAATAAAAAATATCAAACCATGGAGGGTTGTATTTGCACCATCAAAAACAAAATCCATAGTTGAACTAAAATCAGACAATATCAATCTTGAATCTTTTAAGATAGGGCAAGTAGTAACTATTCATAAAAATAATTAAAATTTATTTAATAACATATGAATAAATTATTTATTTTGTCATTACTTCTTCAAACAGCAACATTTGTAATATCGCCAAATATAGACGCCGAACTAACATCATATTCAGTTACTTCTCAATTTGAAAATAAATCAAATCTATCAAACTACCTATTTAAGCACAATAAAGAGTTTACAAAATATTATAAAAAAGAAAATAATATATTTGTTTTCTCAAATGATGAATCAACTTCAAACTTATTAAAACACGTGGCAAATAAATCATACAAACAAATAGCCCATGATCTAAATCTTAATATAATAAAACGTGATGATATAGAAGTTGTTATTTTTGTTATTAACAATCATCTTTGGACTAAACTAGGATTACCTGTGGACGTAAGTGCTTTTTATTACAAAAGTTTTAATGAAATATATGTTCGTATTCATGGAAACGAAAATGATGTATTTGTTTCACTTATACATGAAATGACACACCTTGTAATTGATAACATGGACAGAAAAGTTCCATTATGGTTTGAAGAAGGATTATCACAATATGAGCCCCAGATATATGAAAACAAAAAAAATCTAAAAAAAACGACATATTACACAAAATATGAATTAAAAAAAATAGCAAATGAAAATGATCTTGATCTCGAGCGGTTAGTAAATGTTTATGATTACAGCTATTCAAACAAAAAATTATTTTACGAATTAAGCTATCAACTTATAAAATTTATTCATACTACCGGCAGTCTGAAAAGATTCTCATACCTATATTTAATAAAAGGTGTAGACCTTTTATCCTCCTTGTCACAATCTACTGATTATGTATCAAAAGTTACGATATGATCGAAACTGAGCTTAGAAATCATATATCTGATTTCTAAAATAGTTTCTTCATTACACTATTCTACCTAATTAAACTATAAAAAATCCTTCTTTACACTAATACTAAATTTTGCTATAAATATGAACAATTCGATATAAAAAACACTAATTACTATAAAACTATACGATATATGCGCCTGTAGCTCAGATGGATAGAGCAACTGCCTTCTAAGCAGTAGGTCGCAGGTTCGAATCCTGCCGGGCGCGTTTTTGATTTATCATTTGTTATAATTTCGACAAAATTATATCGAGATATGAATACTTCATTATTGCAAAAATTTTGTTTGGTACTTTTCGGTTTCATACTTTTCATCATCATTGCCGAGATTATTTTAAATTTGAGCGGCTATCTTATCACAACGTTCGAAAATATTAAGAATATCAAAAAAATAAGTCAATGTAAGACTTATCGTATTATGTGTGTAGGTGATTCAATGACAGCATTCGGGAGTCCATTTTCTTACCCTGAATATCTAGAAAAGTATTTAAATGAAAAAAATATAGGGATTAGTTTTTCCGTCATTAACAAAGGAGTTCCTGGAATCGATTCCGAAAAAATACTTTATGATTTAAAGAATAATATTACTAAATATAACCCGCATATGATTATTACTATGCTTGGAATAAATGATAACAGGAGGGAGCTTGTTAGTTTTAAAGAACAACAAAATAAATTTAATTTAAACTTTTACAAAAAATTTAAACTATATAAACTATTTAAATTATTATTTCATCATATTTCACATTTTATACAGAACGATGAAACTGAATTTATTAATAAAAATAAACAAAATAACGTTAGAAAAATGTCATTAATCGAGAGTGGATTTTATTTTTTGGAATCCGGCGATTACGAAAAGGCTGAAAAAATATTTAGGATGACATTAAAAATACCTGAATACAAGGGAGATTCATTTTATGGATTAGGACGATGTTACCGTCTTCAAGGTTTGGACAAAATTGGTTATGATATGTTTTTAAATGCACTAAATGAAAAAATAAGCATAGACATCAAGTATAAAGTTTATGTTGAAATAGGAAGGACATTTTATGACAAAAATGATTACAAAAGAGCTTCAAAATACATAAAAAAAGCTATTGATATAAAAGATGACCATGAATGGGCATATTTAGAATTAGCAAGATGCTTACTAAAAATGAACGAATATGATGATCTGGAAAATATTTATCTAATAGCACTTAATAAAAATCCTAATAACCATTGGACATACATCAAATTGGCACAACTTTATATTTTTAAAAATCAAATTAAAAAAGCAGAGGACATTCTCATAAAAGGTATTAAAATTGATCCTCAAAACGATATGCTTTACGGTGCAATAAAATTACTTATAAGTTCTGATAGTTCTTCAAAAATTGTACAAGAATATATTGATATCTATGACAAAACAACAAAAAATACATTTTCAATGCAAACATATGTAAATTATAAAAAAATAAATTACATCGTTAAGCAAAAGGGTATTAAGTTAGTTTGTGTGCAATACCCAATGAGGGGTATAAATATTTTAAAAAATATATTTGAATTTGATGATGAAATAATATTTATAGATAATGAATCCATTTTCAAAAATGCTGTTAAAGATGGAAATTATAATGAATATTTTTCTGATATGTTCGCAGGAGATTTTGGCCATTGCACAGATAAAGGAATTAAACTTTTTGCCAAGAATATAGCTGATAATATTTATAATAAATGCTTTAAATAATTTCTTTAAAATTTTTACGAAACATAATAAAATACCTTCATAAATTTAGATTAAATAAATTACGGTGGGTGTAGCTCAGCTGGCAGAGCACCTGACTGTGGCTCAGGTCGTCGCGGGTTCAAATCCCGTCACTCACCCCTTTTTTAACAAAAATTATTAATTATCTCACCATTTTGTAAATAATCTTTTAAAATTTAAATTCAAACCAAAAATTCAATAAAATATGCAATAAGTGTATATATTTATTAATAAATTACATATTAAATCCACTTTTAACATTTTTATTAATAATTTAATTAAAATGACGTTAATAATATTGATATGACTAAATATATAAGAAAAAAATTAGCAGAAAGATTGATAGAGGCTGGTTTGATTACAGCTGAACAATTTGATATTGCCCTTAAAAAGCATCAAGAAATTAAAATACCTATAAGACAAATATTAATTGATTCAGGTTATATTAAAGAAGATGTGTTAGTTAAATTTATTGCTGACGTTCTTGAAATTAAGTATATAGAAAATTTACCCAAAAAAATCGATGATATAGAATTACAGAATTTATTCACTGAAGAATTTTGCCGGGAAAAATTTGTATTGCCATTATATAAATGGGAAGATTATTTGACAGTTGCAATGGCAGATCCTTTTGATGTATTTACAATTGATGATATAAGGTCAATAGCAAAATGCAAAATTAAAACAATAATAACCAAAAAGGATGAAATTATAAAATCTATAGATTCTTGTTATGGAAAAAAAGATTTATTAAAGGATATTTTTAACGACGTACAACAGGAATTTACTGATTTAGAAGTTATAAAAAGCAACGCTGAAGAATTACAAAGCACACAAAAAAGTTCTCAGGAAATCCCAATTGATGATGAAGGACCAATTATTAGATTAGTTAACAGTATGATAAAACAAGCAATAGATGAAAATGCAAGTGATATACATATTGAAACTGACGAAGAATCATTGCGTATTCGTTTTCGTATAGATGGGGTTTTAGAAGACGCAATGAGACCACCCAAGAATTTCCAACCTTATATAGTGTCAAGAATCAAAATAATGGCTGGCATGGATATATCAATTAAAATGACTCCTCAAGACGGAAGGTTTGGAATCAAAAATAAAAATTCTGATATCGATGTAAGAGTATCCACAATACCAACTGTATTCGGAGAAAAAGTAGTTTTAAGATTATTAAATCAAAAAAATATAAATTTAATTTTGGAAGAATTGGGTTTCAGTGAACACGATTTGACAATATTTAAAAAAACAATACGTTTACCTCACGGAATTATATTAATAAGCGGCCCTACAGGTAGCGGTAAAACAACAACTTTATATGTAGTATTACAAAATATAAATTCCCCAGGAAAAAACATTATAACGATTGAAGACCCTGTAGAATATCAATTAAAAGGAATAAATCAGATACAGGTAAACACTAAAGCAGGAGTAACATTTGCAAAAGGTCTAAGATCAATTTTAAGACAAGATCCAGATATAATTATGGTCGGTGAGATGCGTGATCTGGAAACTGCAGAAACTTCTGTTCAGGCAGCATTGACTGGACATCTTGTTTTTAGTACATTGCATACAAATGATTCTGCCAGCTCAATTGTCCGAATGGTTGACATGGGTGTACCATCTTATCTTGTAGCAGCATCTGTTTATGCGGTTGTTTCTCAACGACTAGTCCGGGTGTTATGTCCAAAATGTAAAGTACCATATGAACCAGAACAGTCGCTTTTAGATGAAATAAAATTGAAAGGTAAACCATCGGATTATACTTTTTATCACAAAAAAGGATGTGATTATTGTAATAAACATGGTTTTAAAGGTCGCACCATTATTGTAGAATTGATGATTATTGATAAAATGTTACGAAAAATGATACATGAAAAATCTTCAAGCGATGAAATCAGAGCTGTTGCACAAAATAATGGTATGAAGTTATTATGGGAAGACGGCATTGAGAAAGTTAAATCTGGTATCACAACCATAGAAGAGGCACGTAAAGCCTCATTTGTAGATAATGATTAAAAAGGAAAAATACAATGCCTATATACAAATACAAAGTACGTGATACATCTGGCAAACTGGTATACGGACAGATGGAAGCAGTAGATAATAAATCATTACGTAAAAAATTAGATGATAAAAATTATTTTCTAATTGAATATGAAGAGAAAACAACACGAAAAGACCGATTGCAACACTTTGCCCCTTTTTTAAGGAAAACAAAACTTACCGATATATCTATTTTTAGCTGGCAATTAAACACAATGCTTGATGCAGGAATGCCTCTTATTAATTGTCTTAAGATTATTAAAAGTCAAACTAAAGATAAAAAGTTTTGTTCAACTATTAATGACATAATAAAGAGAATAGAAGAAGGCTCAACATTTTCTGAAGCTTTAAAAATGCATCAGGGAGTATTCTCTAAGATATACGTACAAATGATTAATGCTGGCGAGGTGGGTGGGGTTTTAGATGAAATGGTTCGCCGATTAGCTGTTTACCATGAAAAGCAAACAGAAGTTAGATCAAATATCAAATCTGCGCTATCATACCCCATAATCTTATTTATTCTATCGATTTCTGTGGCAATATTTTTAGTTGTATATGTTTTACCCAAATTTGTTTTTATTCTTCAAGATATTGGAGCAAATATACCATTTACAACGCAAATAATGCTAAATTTGAGCCTTTCCGTAATTAATTATTGGTATATTATATTAGCCATAATATTTTTTATCGCAATATTATATAAATTTTACACACGTACATATTCTGGGCGTTTTACAATGGATAAAATCAAACTCAAAATACCTGTTATTGGTGAACTTATTAAAAAAAATTTAGTTGTTAGATTTTCAAATACACTTTCCATTCTTCTTAGCAGCGGCATACCTCTTTTAGTATCACTTGAAGTTGTTATGGATACAATTGGTAATTTGGTATTTATAAATAAATTACGGGAAGTTTCAAATAGGGTGCGTGACGGTAAATCTATTGCCGATCCACTAGAGAACACGAATCTTTTTCCAAATATGGTTGTTAACATGATTCGTGTAGGTGAAGAAACTGGTGAACTTGATAAGTTATTAGCAAAAATATCTGATTTTTATACAAGAGATGTAAACAGCATAGTTAATGCTTTTACTAAAGTAATCGAACCATTATTGATTGTAATGATGACAATAATAATAGGTTTTATTGCAATTTCAATATTTTTGCCATTAACAGACATAATGCATTCTTTACATCAATAAAATAAAATTAAAACAAAAATATTAATAAATGAAAGGGACAACTAATGAGACACAATAACAAAATTAATCGGGGATTTACCTTAGTAGAGTTGGTTATGGTAATTGCTGTTATAGCAATGCTTGCAGCTATCGTTGTACCACGTTTTGCAAGCCAGAGAGATTATGCCGCTATAGCAACAACAAAGGCTAACCTTGAGAGTCTCAGAACTGCTGTAGATGTATATTATGCACAAGAGGATCAATGGCCTACGGCTTTAAGCGATTTGCTTGTTGCAGCTCCTATTACAGGTAACATTTATTTACGGAAAATGCCTGAGGAAAGAATAACCCCAGGAGGATCTACTGCCGAAGTTGGAGCATACGATGGTACAGGAGGTTGGATTTACGACACTGCGACACAGGAAGTATTGCCCAACTTTTCCGGTAATGATGCAAACGGTGATGATTATACAACTTATTAAAAAATTAACTTTTATATTATTTAATGAAGCTTAATAAAGATAAATTTTACAAAATTAATTATGATAATGATGGGTTCACTATACTAGAACTCATAATGGTTTTAACTATCATAATTATGATAGGATTTATAATTACACCTCGTTTTTTAAATCTTTTGCATTCTAAAAATATTAACTACGAAGCACGTAAATTAACAGCTAAAATACGTGAAGTACAACAGCTTGCAATTTCTGAACAAATCACATACAGAATTACGTTCGATATAAATAATGAATTATACGAAATTTCTTATAGTCCAAGTTTTCTCCCCATAGAAACCATTAAATTGCAAAATAAAATAGATCTTAATGTAATAACTTTTACTGATATTACAAATTCAGTCCAGTTCGATGCGTTCGGTGCCCCAAACGAGCCAGGGGATATTATACTTCAGGACACAACAGGAAATTATTTAACAATAAGTATTACAGAAAATACAGGAAGAGTAACATTTCAATAATTAATAGCCAGAAGATAAGATATGTATAATAAAAAAGGATTTACATTAATAGAAATCGTAGCCACTTTAGTGATTTTAGGTATTACACTTGTTTCCATTGTATCATTATTTTCATACGGAACACGTGCAATGACTTTAAATAAACAAAATACCATTGCAACAATGTTACTTCAAAAAAAATATGAAGAATTAAAATCAACAAAATTTGACAATATTATAAATGTGAGTGGTGCCACATATTCTACATTTCCAGACTATAGTATTGATATTAACGTGCAATCATCATATGGTGGTAATCCATTTTTGAAAAAAGTAGAAATAAGAATAACATGGCTAAGTAATTTTGGCAGTAATATTAGTAAGTCAATATTAACATTCATATCTAACCATCTTTAGTTTATATATCATGTATCTAAAAAATAGAAATAAAAAAGGGTTTACATTAATTGAAGTAATCCTAGCTTTAACATTGGGTGCCTTAATTTTAGCCTCTTTAACAGTAATTTTTGAAATATCATCTACTAACTGGAGACAAATCAATCAGAAACGTGAGATTATACAACATGCGCGCATAGCAATGATAAGATTAACAGATGAATTGCGATACACAATAAGATTGAATGATTCAGGTAGCCCAAATATACTAGAATTCTATACAAGAAAATTAATAAACGATGATTGGTCACCAACATGGATGAAATACGAGCTTAATACCGCAGATAACTTATTATACAGAACTGCCGGTCCATATTCACCATATCCCATAGCAGGTTCAACAACTGAATATATTAGTGTTACTGGTTTTAACTATCAACCTCTTAAAATTGATGCTGGTGGTAACTTAGTGCAGTTAATTACCACTGATCCAATAGATAAAGCTGTTGCTGTAAATATCGGTTTAACATTATCCGACATTGACGGCGATACTTTCACATTAGAAACAACAGTTATGTTTAGAAATAGATTTCCTCGTGAAACAGTTTAATAAGTTATATTTTTAAAAATTAAATTTTTATCATAGTTCTAAATATATGAAAATAATAAACACTAAACAAGGTATTACGTTGGTCACAGCATTAGCCATGATGGTATTATTGTTTACAGCCGGCATTGCATATATGATATTTATCAGAACCGAAACACGTATTACAATTAATCAATTTGAATCTTTAAAATCCCTTGCTTATGCAGATGGTGGAATCGAATATGCAATTGGTGAAATAACAAACGGAACCTCTTTTGTAGACTGGTATATAGATTATAATATTGACTCATCAGATGATGTGTACGTTACGTCTGATTCTTTGAATAAAACCATAAACTCTGTTACAAACGTAAATCCAATACGAAATATTTCTATTAATTATAACGACAGCGGCTTTACAAGCGCACTTAAGTCCGGTCAACAATTTAATGATAACTCATCAACTTTAATCGGGTGGATAAAGGGTAACCTAGATGCCGGATACCTTAATGGTATGGATCAGTTAGATGTTGTCGGCACAGTTTCGGACCATCAACAAGATATATCAGGATATATTCCTATACCAGATTTTAATGCATACGAAACTAATGCAACTACTGTATATGGACCCAGTCCTTATACAATTTATACAGATCTTGGACCTGGAATACATTATATTAACGGATCATTTATCATAGACGGAAGTAATATAACTATAGACGGCAGTTTAGTTGCAACTGGTGATATAACAATACTTACATCAGCAGATAGTCTTACAATAAATCCTTCTGGAAACAACCCTGCTATTGTTGCAGGAGGTGATATTATTATTGGATCCACTGTAACTTTTTACACTCTTAATTTTAAAGGACTAGTGTATGGAACAAATATAAACATATCTTATTGCAACGGTATGACAGTTGAAGGTGCAATTGTAGCACAACAAAATCTTGATTTCACAGAAGTTCAGGGTTTTATTGTAAACTATGATCCGAATATTGACCCTCCATACTTTTCTGGTGGTGATAAAGGTAATATAGTCGTAGTTTCCTGGAAAGGGCATAATCAATTTTAACTTGGGATTTATGCAAATGGAAAAAATTATTGGCAAATATAAGATACTTCGTGAAATTGGAAGAGGCGGGATGGCAATTGTTTATAAGGCAGTAGAACAAAATTCAAACAAAACATTTGCTATAAAAATGCTTCTCCCAAATATGGTAGACCGTGCTATGGTCACAAGATTTAGTAGGGAAGCAAATGCTTTATCTAGATTAAAACATCCTAATATATTAGAAGTATATGAAATTAACATAACAGGTGGTAACCATTATTTTGTAATGGAGTTTATTGACGGTGAAAGTTTAAAAACAATAATAAAACAAAAGGGTCAATTACCAATAAATCAAGTTATTGAAATTGTTTTTAAAGTTGGAAGTGCATTACAATACGCCCATAACGAAGGGATGATACACAGAGATATTAAGCCAGCAAATATTATGATCTCACGAAATGGAGATGTAAAAGTTATGGATTTTGGGTTGGTTAGTGTTGCCGGCCTAACTAAAGTCACTGCTGCAGGATCAACTGTAGGGACACCAGAATACATGTCACCTGAACAAATTTCAGGAAATAACGTCGATTGTAGGACTGATATATATTCTTTAGGAACAATGATTTATGAAATGCTAGCAGGCGAACCACCTTTTACTGCTGACAATTATCAAGCAATTCTAATGAAACACAAATATGAGTCCCCAAAGCCGATAAAAAATATCCGTGCACAGATATCAATTGATTTAGAAAACATAATTAATAAAGCTATATCAAAAGACGTTTCTACGCGTTATCAGCATGTAGATGAACTATTAAATGATCTATCTAAAATATACTCACCCCATAAGACACATATAGATAATAGTTCTCATATAAAAAAGCAAGAAGTTGTTAGAGGAGAAAAAAATAATATTTTCTGGAAGTTATTACTTTTATGCATTATCATTGCTATTGCAAGTTGTTTGTTTATAGCCTATTATTCAAAAGATAACCAAATGAGTTTATATCTAAATAATTTTAGAAATACAGTTAAAAATAAATTCACCCTTCATATAGAAAATAATTTGGTTGAGAAAAGAAATTCATATCTAAGAAAACTTGAAATTGCTGATGAACACTATAGGCGTGGTCTTAATTTCAATGAAAATGGATACTTTGATGAAGCTATAAAAGAATATTTAAAAGCCATCCGATACCGCCCCGATTATGTGTTATATCATAAAGATCTTGCAATAGCTTATCAAGCTAAAGGTAATAAGAATAAAGCTATTGAGAGCTGGAATAAAGTATTAGATTATGACAGTTCAGGTTTGTATAATGAAGCAGCAAAGCAACAAATAGAAAAAATGGAAAAATGATATTATGTACAAATTATTAATCCAAAATGGCGATAGGAAAGGTTATGTTCATAGATTAGGTCTTGAGGCCATCACAATCGGCCGCGACCCAATGAATACAATAATATTATCCGATCAGAACGTTTCACGTTTTCATATACGTATCTTTTATGAAAGTGAATCATATATAGTTGAAGATATGGGAAGTACTAACGGAACATATATTAATTCTGAACAAATCGATAATCAAATCTTAAATCTGCATGATCAAATTACTATTGGTAATATAAATATATTATTTCTAAATGTAAATGAAACAGATTCAGATTTTTTAAGGGAAGATATATTAGCAAAACATGTATGTTTAGATGACAGAGATTTTACTGGATTTACAATAGAATGCTCCGTAATACCAGATAAAGTAACACCATTAAATATCTATGATAAGCAATGCGAAGATGAAAACATAAAAAAATCATATGAAAGACTTAAAACACTTTATAAATTAAATCATGATTTAGGGGCCTTAGATGAATTAAATAAATTACTAAATAAAGTCTTAATTCTTATACTTGATATAACAAATGCTGACCGGGGATTTATTTTAATATTAAATAATGATAATAACGATTTTATTCCTCAATACACAATAAAAAGGAAAGGTCTCGTAGATTCATCGCAAATACCAGTATCTCGTTCAATCATTAATCATATTATAAAAACACATGAATCTTTATTGATAACAGATACATCCATTGATGATAAATTCCAGAAGGCTGAAAGTGTCATAATTCACAATATACGTTCCGTTATGTGTGTACCTTTAAAATCAAAAAATAACCTCTTAGGAGTCATACAAGTTGATACAAAAGGAGATAAAAATCGTTTTAATCGTGACGATTTAGAGCTTCTAACTGCAGTATCTGAAGAAATATCTTTAGCTATTGAAAATGCTCAAATATTTCAAGATTTAAATCAAGCGTATAATGATTTAAAGCAAAAACAACTACAATTAATAGAATCTGAAAAAATTTCTGCTTTAGGTCAGATGGCAAGTGGAATAGTTCATGAGATAAAAAATCCCTTAACAAGTATAATAGGATATTCGGAGATGTCTT
>Ga0164318_10005439_pt1 | contig 12308 bp, 10 predicted proteins | sample GuaBasSedimGuay9_FD_113734 | JGI IMG/M metagenome (GOLD analysis project Ga0164318, IMG submission 113734) | Subseafloor sediment microbial communities from Guaymas Basin, Gulf of California, Mexico - Guay9, Core 4571-4, 0-3 cm | ecosystem: Environmental > Aquatic > Marine > Hydrothermal vents... | reverse complement strand
TGAAAATGCGCTGAAGTTATGTTCACCGATGAAGGCACGCTTTATCCTGGGAATGAGTGAGAGGTTTAGTTTATTGGTCAGTCTGACGGGTTGCACCGCCGGGTCAAGCGGCATCCTGTGGCTTGCGAGGGTGTAAATATACAGCTTCCCGTATGCAGAGAACCTCGCAGAGAAACTGTCCGGGACGACGACAGCATCTACTATATGAATATCCTTTGGCAGGAACGATTCGAGCACAGAGGAGAGCCTTTTGGGTGTGAAGTCACCTCTCGGTATCGAGAAGCTTGCCACCTGCCCCTCGGCAGACACACCTGCATCGGTCCTCGAGGCACCTACGACCTTTATTTGCAGGTTGAATAGCCTCTCCAGCGATGACTCCAGCTCGCCTTGAACGGTCCTCAGTTTTGGTTGCTTCTGCCAGCCGTGAAACCCTCTCCCGAGATAGACGAGTTTGATGGCAAACTTTGGCATGCTGATTTATGCTCCTCGCAATGACATTTCGTTTTTCAATACCGCAGGCGTTTCTTGTATATCTTCGTTAGCTCGGAGCCGAGATTCATTATACGGAGTCGGGCAAGCTCTAGGGTATCTCTCTCGAGTTTTTTCCTGATGTTTCTATCCGTATCGAAGGAATAGACACACATCGAGCGAAGTGCGAGAGCTGAAAAAGGGAGCATCTCCCTTGTAATGGAAAAACCGACCTTATACCCTGTTTCGGCTGCGATATCGATAACACGCTCATCCCAGTCGCCGAACGGATAGGAAACCGCCTCGACAGGCTTTCCTGTTATGTCCTCCAAGAGTTTTTTGGAGTAGCTGAGTTCATTGCGTATCTCACAAGCAGAAAGCGAAGAAAGAACCCTATGACTTCTCGTGTGTGAGCCTATGACAATGCCAGAATTCGATAGCGAAGAGATAGATGCCCGTCCGAGGTGAGGGAACCCCCTCAGGCTCGGCAGGTCCCAAGAATTCTCTTTGCCGATAAAATCCGTTATGACAAAGAGAAAAGCCCGATACCCGAACTCATCGAGAACTGGATAGGCATAATGTTCAAAATCCTCGTAGGCGTCATCGAATAAGAGAGCCACTTTCCCCTTTGCAAACGGGTTCTCAACGAGTTCATCCACAGAAGAGACAGAAAAAGGGCATTTTTTATTCACAATCTCAAGCGTTCTCTTGAAGCGGTAGGGTGATAGCCTTGTGAAACCGAACCGCTCAACTCTCGGGTCTATCTTGTGGTATGTCAGTATAGGGAGAAGCCTATCTCCCTGTGTGCCCGAGCCCACCTTCCCCCCTTTGGCTATCGGATAAGCTCTCTGTCACCTCGAATGTCACATCCTCACACCCGGAGAAGACCATCTGTGCAATCCTCTCCCCCTGACGGACAACAAACTTCTCTTTCCCGATGTTGAAAAGTATAACGAGAACCTCCCCTCGGTAGTCAGAATCGATTGTTCCGGGCGAGTTTAATATCCCTATTCCATATCTTGCAGCAAGCCCGCTTCTCGGTCGAATCTGAGCCTCGAAACCCTGTGGTATCTCGAGAGCAAATCCTGTCGGGACAACTGCATACCCACCTGTCGGAACAACAACCGGTTTAATGCTCCCGGATGTAATATCGTATCCCGACGAGCCACCTGTTACCCTCACAGGAATGGATGCTCCAGGACGGAGAAGCTTTATCCTGACATTTATCCCCATAATCAGGCTATCTCCTCCAGTTTGAAACCGTTTATGGGGGCAGGTTTTGCCCCCCATACGAGCATCATAAGATGTTCAGGGGACAAGAATTCACGGGCAGTGCCGAGGATATCCTCTGCCGTAGTCGAGCCGAGCATTTCGAGTGTCTCCGACAGAGGAACCCTCCTTCCGAGCATCAACTCATTCTCGATGAGTCTTGCCATCCGAAAAGATGGGTTTTCCATCTCTAACATAAGCCTTCCCTCTATTTTCTGCCTGGCTATCCCGACAACATCGGCAGAAAATGGTTTTCTCGATACAGCCTCAAGCTCGGTGAGTATAAGTGATATTGCTCTGTCGGTATTTTCTGGACTGACTGCGGCATAGGCGAGGAAAAAACCTGTGTCGGTGAAGAACTCAGCATAAGAATAGACCGAGTATGCAAGCCCCTCCTCCTCGCGGATTTTCTGGAATAGGATGCTCGTGCTGCCGCCACCGAATATCTCATTGAAGAGAGCCACTGCATAGCGTCTCTTATCGTTGTAGGCAAAAAGCGGAGCACCGAGGAATATATGCACCTGCTGGTTTTTCTGCGGCTTGTAGAAGACGGTTCCGATGTTGAGAAAATCAGGTTTTTCCCTTCTCGTCCTTTTCCCTGTTGAAGGGAGGCACAAATTCCTCTGGATGAAACTTAAGACAAAGTTATGCTCAACATCCCCAACAGCAGCAACAATAAGATTATCCGCTGTGTAGTGTGAGTCAACAAACTTAATCAAGTTCTCCCTTGTTATCGCCTCAACATTCTCCCTTTTGCCAAGTATCTCATCTCCGAGAGGGTTCTTCTCATACAGCTTCTCGAGGAAGAGCATTGCCCCCACCTGCGACGGGACCTCGAACAGTTCATCCACCTCTTCAAGTATAACCTTTCTCTCCAGTTCCATCTGTGATGGTTCAAAAATAGAGTTGGTGAACATATCCGTCAGGATATCTAAGGCTGTGGCAATATATTTTCCGAGTATCACTCCTGAATAAGAGACGCTCTCCCTCGTCGTGTAAGCCTCGAGGCTACCACCGAGGTTCTCCACCTCAGCGGAGAGCTCACGAGAGCTTCTCGTCTTTGTCCCCTTGAAGAGCATATGCTCGATGAAGTGTGATGCTCCACGCATACCCGGTGGGTCATCACGAGAACCAGAGCCAACGAGGAAGCCAAGGTAAGCTCCCTTAAATCCAGCGATAGGCTCGGTTATGAGCCTCAGTCCGCTGGGCAGTACACTCTTTTTGAACATTTGCTTGCCCCCAGCAAGTTGAAGAAGATAATATCGGGGGCGAAAAATGCAAGCGGAAAGATTAACCCGAATAGAGGTAGCCGAGCAGGGTTGAGATGGTCTTTTTAAGCTTGCCCCGAGGGACTATAACATCGACGAACCCATGCTCGAGGAAGAACTCCGATGACTGGAACCCCTTCGGCAGTTCCTCTCCTATCGTCTGCTGGATAACCCTCGGTCCAGCAAACCCCAGGAGTGCTTTCGGCTCGGCAACGATCACATCACCCAGCGATGCATAAGATGCCATAACACCGGCGGTCGTCGGGTTGGTGAGAACAGATATATACGGAAGCCCTGCCTCTTTCAGCCTGGTGAGAGTCCCTGCGGTCTTTACCATCTGCATAAGGGAGAGTATCCCCTCCTGCATTCTTGCACCGCCGGAGGCGGAGACAATGACAAGCGGAATCTTTTTCTCTATCGCTCGTTCTATCGAGCGGGTTATCTTCTCACCAACGACAGAACCCATACTTCCACCGATAAAGCGAAAGTCCATAACGGCGAGGGAGATGGGAACCTTGTCTATTTCTCCTATCCCACAAATAACAGCTTCAGTGAGTCCCGATTTTGCCTGAGCATTCTTCAGACGAACAGTGTATGGCTTGGAATCGCGGAAACCGAGCGGGTCCTCTGGGAAAATCTCTGTGTCAAGCTCCTGAAAACTCCCCTCATCACAAAGAATAGATATGTAATCCCAGCTCGTTATCCTTAAATGATACCCGCATTTCGAGCAGACAAACAGGTTCTTCTCAAGCTCCTTGCGGTAGACAATCTCCCCGCATCCATTGCACTTAAGCCACAATCCATCAGGGATATCCTTTTTCTTTGCACCCTTGTTGAAACCACCTATACGAATGTTATCATACCAAGGCATAATCCCCCCTATCAATGGAACAAATCTAATAAGATTTCAGGCAAAGTCAAGAGAAAATCAGACTATGCTCTTCATTATCTTAAGGACAACCTTGAGGTTAAACGCGGATATCTTTCTCAGCAGGTCGAAGAACTGGTACTGCTCGAGGAGCTTGAGTTTTTCGGCAGATATTTCTGTATAAAAATTCCTAGTAAATGAGAAGCTTTTGTCCCTCTCGAGTTGTTCGATAACCTGCTTGGCAACGGCGCTCGAGCGGGCATCATCCCCTGGTTCCTTGCCTGTTATAAGATAGTCAGTCGTGGTGCCGAAAAAATTCGCCATCCTCAGTACAACATCGATGCTTGGACGGTTTTTATCACGTTCTACGAAGGAAATAAGCCCCGGTGAGACATTTACAGCTTTTGCCAGCGCACGCTGACTGATGCCTTTCTTTCCGCGGAGCCGCCTGATACGCTCTCCAAAAGTTTCCATTTTGCCCCCCTTATATAATTTAATATATAGAATTTTTATCGAAAATCAACTTTTGACCATACTTTCTATGTTGATTTTGCACATCAGTGAACTATATTTATCTGAGAATTGAACTGAAAAGAGGGGGACAAAGTGAAGCTCGGAATACTGGGAGGTGGTCCAGCTGGGTATTCTGCGGCGTTTGCGGCAGCTCGAACGGGGTGCGAGGTCGCAATCATCGAGAAGAGGGAGCAGCTCGGTGGGGTCTGCTTGAACGAGGGCTGCATACCGACTAAAGCGTATGTGAAAGCAGCAAGAATCAGAAAACTGTTCAACAAATCGGCTGAGTTCGGGTTCGAGGCAAGCTCCCCGGATATAAATTGGGAAAAGCTGTTCGCAAGAAAAGAAAGGGTGGTCAGACTCCTGACAGCCGGGGTCGGCTCACTTGCAAGGAAAAGAAAAGTAGCAATCTATCGCGGGGAGGGAAAACTTCTTCCACCCGCAAACATCCTCGTCGACGGAGAGAACCTCTCGTTCGACAGTGTGATAATAGCGACAGGAACAGAGGCATCTGCTCCACCCATACCAGGGCTTTCTGAAACGGGCTACTGGACGAACAGGGAGGCTCTGAATACAAGGGCTCTCCCACACTCCATTGCAATAATCGGGGCAGGCGTTGTCGGTGTGGAGTTTGCCCATATATTCAGTGCATTTGGAGTGCCTGTGACAATCTTCGAGATTATGCCCGATATCCTTCCCGGTATGGACAGGGAGATAAGCTCAACACTCAAAAGAGCGCTACAGAAGGATGGGGTGAAAATCTACACATCCTGCCACATAAGCCGCGTGGAGAAGGATGAGCTCTTCAGGCTGCGTTTCAGAGTGGAAAATGGTGAAGAGGAATCTTTGTCGTTCGAGCAGCTGCTTGTTGCAACAGGCAGAGAAGCGAGCTTCCCCGAGGGTATGAAGAGGCTCGGAATAGAACAGGAAAAGAACAGAATTCTGGTCAATAACTATCTTGCCACAAGTAATCCTCGCTTCTTTGCGGCAGGGGACATCATCGGAGGGGCATTACTTGCCCATATAGCGTATTATGAGGGTGAACTCGCCGTCAGAAATGCCTTGGGTGCAAATGAAGCGGTGGACTACACGGGTATCCCTTCTGCCATATTCTCCACCCTTGAGATAGGAACTGCTGGATTATCGGAGGAAAGAGCGAGAGAGATTGCGGGGGATGGAATAAGGGTTGGTCGCTTCCCGTATTCGGCACTCGGCAGGGCAATGGCGGAGGGAAAGAGGGAAGGGTTTGTCAAGCTGATAGTGGACAAAAACGACAACATACTGGGGATACACGCAATAGGAGAAGGAGCCGGTGAGATGCTGGCGGCATTCTCCGTTGCCGTTCGGAACGGGATGAAGCTTACATCTATCCAGGAGACGATATTTGCTCATCCGACATACTCGGAGGCACTGGGGGAGGCAGCACTTGCCGTGGATGGTAAGGCTCGGCACATCTAAAACCATAATATGACCTTCGGTAGATACATAAACGCAGATTCTCCCGTCCATCGTGTCGACCCGAGGGCAAAGCTCGTCCTTCTTCTGGCGACAAGCATCGTTGTCATCTCGAGCAAAGGGATTATAGTAAATATACTGTTTCTCCTGCTTTTTTTCCTCCTTTCATCCTGCGCCGGGATAGGTCTAAAGCAGAGCGCAAGGACCCTCTTCGGGTTTTCGTTCTTTTTCCTCCTGACTATTCTTTTTCACCTGATTTTCACAAAAAAGGGGGCAATTATCGACTTCTGGATATTCCATCTTGGTTTCACTGGATTTGTAAGAGGAATAATCTATTCTGTGCGGCTTGCCAATCTTGTTCTTGCATCGACCGTGTTCATCCTGACGACCTCCCCTGTCGAGCTCGCCGATGGTGTCGAAAATCTTCTCTCTCCACTTACAAGGCTTGGACTGCCCGTGCGTGATTTCTCGCTTATGCTTATGATAGCGATGCGCTTTATCCCGACGATGCTCGAGGATGGCAGGCGCATCTACAACGCTCAACTCTGTCGTGGTGCTCATTTCCACGGTGGGATGGCAGAGCGAGCTGGGATGCTCCCATCTGTGATTGTTCCACTGATTGTGATGAGCTTCCACCATGCCGAGACATTAGCTTACGCAATAGCCGCAAGGGGATACAGAACATTCGGGGAGAGGACGCATCTCTATCGGCTCTCCTTCGGGAGACTCGACATTCTGGCGGTTGCTTTATCAATCACTTTTATTATACTTACAATGTGAGAATACTGTTATTGCGAGGAGCATAACTACTCGATAGACGAAAGGGGAGGTTTTTATGAAAAAGGTTGAGTTGAGGTCTCTCGATGTCTTATCCGTTATGAAGGTTGTATTTATCATCTACATTATAGTTGGTATTATCCTCGGTATCCTGTATGGGCTTATCTTTGGCTGGATACTGGGGATGCTTGGGTTTAGTGGTGGGGAAGAATTGCCGTTTTTGCCCCTGCTCGGTTTCGGTGTGGGGGCGTATGGTGGGGTCTTGATCGGTATCCTGTATGGAATTTTCTATGCCATCTGGATGACAATTGTAACTGCCATTGGAGCTTTACTGTTCAATCTTGTGGCAAGCTTGGTCGGTGGTGTACATATAAAGGTAGAACTGCCCGACTAAACAAGGTCGTCGAACCAGAGGGCATCGTCCTTCCTTGAAACAGTCAGAATCCGATAGTGGTTTTCGGGGTTTGCTGCCCTGTGATATTTGAGGTATATCTGCTTTTCGTCGCAGCCCACTATCTCAATCTTACCGGTTGTGTGGGACATAATATAGATTATTCTCCCAGCGAGACCTGATATACCGCGCTTTGCCTCCCTTATTATCCTTATCCCCTCCGTTATCGGGACGGAGAAGTGGTGGTTGCCGAGAACAGGTCTGTTCTGGAATATATAGTATGGGCTTATACCGATTTCTACGAGAGAGATAAAGAGCTCTCTCAGTGTGTCGGGATTATCGTTTATCCCCCTTAAAAGCGGTGTCTGATTGAGGAGAATTGCCCCCCAGGACAAAAGTTTTCTTACCGCTTCCTTTGCCTCGTTGGTTAGCTCTCTCGGATGGTTGAACTGCGTTACAATATACGCTCCCTTACCCGATTTCTTGAGTATAGAAACTACTCTCTCGAGTTCAGGGTCATCTGTTATCCTGAAAGGATTGAAGGCGGGTGTTTTTGTTCCGATGCGGATGAAACGGAGGTGCTCAATCTCCGATAGGGCAGATACCAGTTCGATGAGCTTCCTCGTTGATAAAATGAGCGGGTCTCCACCGGATAGTAGGACATTGGTTATCTCGGGGTGCGAGCGGATATAGTTCACTCTCTCCTTTATTCCGAGCGATACCTCGGTGCTTCCCTTTATGAACAGCCTCTTCCTGAAGCAGAACCTACAGTATGAGCCGCAGACCCGACTCGTCAAAAACAGTGCTGTGTCGGGATACTTGTGTTCGATCCCTCGCTGAACGGTATACTGTTTCTCATTGGAGGCATCAAGTTTTCCCCATTCTTCGAGCTCATCGAGAGAAGGGATTATAATCCGCCTTATCGGGTCGGTCGGGTCATCCCATTTGATGAGGCGAAGATAGTAGCTGTTTGCCCGGAAAGCAAAATGTTCCTCTACCTTCAGCAATCTTTTCTTTTCCTCTTCCGTGAGAAATGGAACCTGCTCTATCTTCGTGTAGTATCTTACCATAGCTGTTTACCCCTCCTTTTTCACTTTTCATTGAGCAATGACACATATCTCCTTTATAACGAGGAGCAACGAGAAGAAATTTAAGATAAAAGGACAGGGAGTCAGATAAAGAGGGGCTCCCGTGTTGAACGAGAACCCCTCAAAAAGATTGGATGCTACTTCATAAGAAGCATCTTGCGGGGAACAGAACCGCCAGTATCACTACTTATCTTGCAGAAGTAGAGACCGGACGGACAGCTATTTCCACTGTTATCTGTGCCATCCCAGGTGACCGTGTAACTACCTGTCCCCTTGAATCCGCTTGTCAGCGTTTTAACCCTTTTACCGAGAAGGTCGTAGACAGCAAGCTCAATCCCGGATGGACTGTTCACATCGAATGTAATCTCCGTTGCTGGATTGAATGGGTTCGGGACATTCGGATAGAGTGTGAAGGAAACCGGTTTCGCAGATTCCTCCTCCTCGATACCTTCTATAATCGTCCTCGTGGAGACAACATGGCAGATAACCGGGTTCAGTGTAGGCTCTCCGACATCAAGGATAGTTACGCCCGCATCCTTGTCGAGGATATAGAAGATATAAAGTGAATCGTTGCTTGCGTATTTTGCTGCCGATACATCGAGCTCGGATAGACATTCACCGGGCAGGCATCCGGGAGAATGAGAATCCGTGAGGTTCAGCGGTTCAGACCAGGTTGCACCATTATCTGTTGAATATGCCACATATACCTCGTTGTTTGGGATGCCTCCTGCCTCCCAGCCATCGCCGGAGTAATCCTCATAGAGTGTATCCTCGAAAGCACCATACTGATACCAGACACAATACAGAGTTCCATCATCGCCGAGTGTCAGGTTTGGCTTGTGGAAAAGCCCCGCATCTCTCATTCCACCCTCGTCTCTTATCCCTGGTGTGTAATACCACCCAGGAGGAGTAACCCGTGTAAGACCTGTTTCCTCAGACCAGTGATAGATATGGTTATACAGATAGTATGAGAACCCTGCTGTGTCTGATGTATCGAGTGACGCGGCAGCCCAGGTAATAGTTGTATAGACAATATGAAGGTTGTCATCGTCATCGAATATGGCGGCGGGGTCAGACCAAGGCCTCGGAACGACGACAACGGTATCGATGCCGCCCAGTGTATCCTCAAAAAACATCGTATCCGTTTCCTCGAGGGTGTATCTCTCATACCCGGTTGCATTTACCCTTTCTCCCCAGGTCTCGCCACCATCTGTCGATATGTGATAGTAGACATTGAAATACTCGGGCCAGTGATGCCCGTAATCCGGCTCGCCGTGGGTTGTATAGACGATGGCTATCTTGTTGGAAACATGGGAGCAGGTTATGGCCCTGTTCACACCATAGACGAAATACGGCACATTCACGGATTCGGGCGATTCGGAGGTTATGCCCATATCGGCATAGTGGCAGCGGTAGTAGTAGATTGCTCCACTACCGGCAAAAGCCTGACTTAACATATGGATTGTATCATCGATGCCGACATCGACAAATGGCCAGATAGCCTCCATATCGACGCTTCTACCACCGCCGGAGTCGCCCATTGCTGCCTCCATCTCTGTGGCAACGAAGACGCCTCTTGTTCCATACTCGGGACCAATGTCGGCTGCCAGGACTGAATGCGTTGCACCGGATGGCGTGGTCTGATGGTATCCAATGAGCGGAATTCCAGCTGAGTTCACAGCGATTGTTGTGTAGCCTGCTCTCGGAGAAGAATCCACCCGCATACCTGTTCCGGGCCACTCCCAGACGCCCTCGGGGGAACGGTAGTTGTAATAAACATGACGGGATGTTGAAGCCTCATCCTCGCCGTTCATCCAGGAGATATGCACTCCACCATTCAAATCGGTGGCTATGTTCGTTCCGTTGCCGTTGTGCTGCATATCGTAGTAGGACGTTCCGATGGTATCGATATGCCCAACAAGCTCCTTCCTCCCTTCGCTGGCGGCTCTCGGATACCAGTTGCCAAGCACCTTCCCGGATGGATAGACAGGCGTTATCTTCCCGGGAAGATAGCTTACAGCATCCTCGAGAGCGAACGCACTTGCCACGAGAAGAAACAGCATACTAACAACAAAAATACCTCTTCTCATTGCTCCTCCTTACTTTTAGGTTCGATTACCTATTTATCCTCTTTAATACTGGAATTTATTCAATTTTTGGGTTAAGTCAAGAGTTTTTATTCAAACTATATTGACTTTTGGGGAATTTTTTCATATCTTATAATTAAATCTTATAATTAAACAAAGGAGGGTATGATGAAACAGATTTTGGTTTTCTCACTACTTCTCGTTGTTTCGGTGCCTCTTCTCGCCCGGACAGGTGGTCCGGATGAATATGGTTATATGTTCACCGACGAGGTAGAGTTTTCCTGGATAGACGAGGAGGGTGCGGTTGCTATCGGGCTTTCTGGAGATGATAACTTTCTCCAGATTCCACTCCCGTTCTCGTTTGGCTTCTATGGTGAAAGATACGACAGCATCTTCTGCGGAACAAACGGACTTCTCTCATTCTTCGAGGAGGAGGCAGATGCATACTGGAACGATTCCATCCCTACAGCCTTTACTCCCAATGGGATAATCGCACCTTTCTGGGATGACTGCAATATAAGGGATGAATCGGAGGTACTTGTTAAGACAGTTGATTCGGTATTTGTCGTAATATACAAGGATGTGTTTTGTCCCTTCTCCTCGATGACGAACCCTTTGACCTTTGAGGTGCTATTGGTAAACCATCCGGAAGGTGATGGTGATATTGTTTTTCAGTATCTTGATGCGGAGGTAGATGATGTAACCCATACCCACGGTGGGAGTGCTACCGTCGGGATTGAGAACGAGGACGGAACAATTGGATTGCAGTATTCTTATGACGAGGCGGTCGTGGACAGCGGACTTGCCATCAGGTTCTTCTTCTCTGGAGGAATAAATAGTGTCTCAGCTATGGAGATACTCTCTCCTGCAGGTGTTGTTATTGGAGGAGAGGAAATTACACCAAAAGCTGTCTTCAGGAACCGTTCGGATAGTTCTGTCGACTTTACTGCATTCTTCAGGATACAGGATACAACAGGAGCTCTTGTTTATATAGACTCTTTCAATGTCTCATCGCTTGGAGCAGGGGAAAGGGATACCGTTGAGTTTGCTCCCTGGATGCCTGAGACGGGAGGTTTTATCGCTACTGCCTGGCACAACTTCGGGGGAGATGAGCTACCAATTGATGATACGACAACTGCCGAATTCAGTGTCTATGAACATATCTCGTCCGGTGGACCCGACGATTTTGGATACTCCTGGCGAGATTCTTACCACCCCGGTGGACCGACCCCCTTGCCTATCGGTATAGAAGGTGCAACGAGGATAGATATTTCCGGAGATGATGTGACAGCAGAAATTCCTCTCCCGTTTGAGTTCCCGTTCTATGGTAGTGAGTATTCCTCTGTCTGGGTCTCATCCAATGGTTTTTTGTCGTTTGAGTCGCTGACAAGTTCACATATACTCAACGATAGTATCCCGTGTGCCGATGACCCGAATGCAATCCTTGCGTTATACTGGGATGACTCGGATATCGATACATACTCTGACCCTGAGGCAGGGATTTATGTCAAGCGACCCGCGGATGATGAGTTCCATATCATATTCTGGCATATATTCTTGCCTTACTCCTCCACAACGGACAATGTTACATACGAGGCGATACTTTATGAATCGGGCAGGATTATCTTCAATTATGCCCAAACGGAGACACCGACATACCCCGAGCGCTCTATGGGACGCTCCGCCACCGTGGGGATAGAATCCCCCGATGGGACAACAGGACTCCTCTACGAATACAACGGTATGCCCCCTGCCAATCTCATATATCCTGATTTTGCAGTTGAGTTCTCCTCAGAACCCGTTGTGGATACGATACCGCCTGCTATCTCCCATACACCGCCTGCTGTTTTGTATAGCACAGAGGAGAATTTTATTGTTCGAGCTACCATAACCGACATATCGGGTGTGATTGCCGATACGCTTTTCTTCAGTGTCACGGGGCTTTTCACCCCTGTTTCACACGATAGTGTGGTCGGTTCGAACTACTACTACACCCTGCCGGTTCCGCCTGCGGGGATGAGCATCTGCTACAGGTTCTTGGCAGTCGATGGTGCAGAGGGTCATAATGTCGGCTATCTACCGGGGATGGATTCTACCTTCTGTGTCCCCGTTATAGACCCCCAC
>Ga0164318_10005438_pt1 | contig 12309 bp, 14 predicted proteins | sample GuaBasSedimGuay9_FD_113734 | JGI IMG/M metagenome (GOLD analysis project Ga0164318, IMG submission 113734) | Subseafloor sediment microbial communities from Guaymas Basin, Gulf of California, Mexico - Guay9, Core 4571-4, 0-3 cm | ecosystem: Environmental > Aquatic > Marine > Hydrothermal vents... | reverse complement strand
CGACTGCTAAGGGTTAATAGGTGTATTTGTCTCCGCCAGCTAAAATCCGTTCTAAAGCCGTGTTTAAGTTTATCATTCCTTCATTGGTTTTCGCTGAAACTGGAATCAACAGAAAACGGAGTCCAAGCTGGTATATGGCGCGCATCATGTTCCGACTGAGCAAACGCTTCGCGTCTTCAAGCTTCTCTTCTATCGATTGCTCCAAAACCTTTGGCTTAGCCGACCAGTCCACAATACGGTGCACGTCTTCCGGCGAAATAAGGTCGCACTTAGACAGCACATGAACTTGTGGGACAAAAAACCTGTGATAAACCGCTGCGGACAAGAAAAGGTTCGAAACATAGCCCAGCGGGTTCGAACAGAAAACGGAATCAAAAAGGTAAATCAACGCCTTAGGTTCCCGAGGAGCTAACTCGTGAACAATGTATGGTCCGCTTGCTCTAAAAGCGAAGAGCTCCATCTGCCCTGGAGTATCAACTAGAACCACGTCGGGATTCAAATCTTCAATCTCGCTGGAAATGCTTCCAGCCTCGTCTGCAATCAAGTCAGCAGCCAAGATTAAAGCGCCGTTCGGACCTAGATGATATTCCTCCATGACATCTTCTATTCGAATATAATCCCGTATATCAACATCCGGAGTGTAAGGCAGCCTAACCGCTCCCGGGTCTAAGCTAACTATCGCAACGTCCTGTTTAGCCAGCCTAAGCCATTCAGCAAAAGCCGAAGTGAGCAGAGACTTTCCAGAGCCCGCCGTGCCAATCACAAAAATAATAAACATCGCGCTTCACCGTCCGGTCGAGTTTTGCTAACTATAACCCTTTCTTACTAAAATCGTTTTCTGGTTCAAACATACCGTTGGTGGTATTTTAGTTTTTATCCATGGTTCATAACGAACTTTTACCTTTAGTGAACCTTTGATGGCGAGAACCCGTTTATTTTGGGGTTTTTGGAATTTTTACTTTTCCGCCTTTTTGTCGTATGAGCTCGGAGATTTGTATTAAAGTTTTTGTTATGCGTTTTTTTGCGGTGGTTGAGTCTTTGGCTGTTGTGGAGAGGTGGAGTTCTATTCGCGGTGTTTTCTCTGCTCCTTTTGGATGCGATTTGATGTAAACGTAGGGGTTATCGTGCATGGTTTTATCTATCAAAGGAGCGATTTCCGATTCCACTATGTCTTCCACGTTTACGCTCATTTCGAAGAAGGCTATGCCCCGGGCTTCCTTTTTTAGTATCGGGGCGACTGATTCTTCGAATATGGCTTTCATTTCCGCCGGGACTCCGGGCAAAGCTATTATCTTTGTTTCTTCTTTGTGTGTGAGCACTCCTGGCGCTGTTCCAACAGGGTTTGGCAAGGGTTCGCTTTTTTCTGGTAGTTTCGCCATTTTTACGCGGTGCTTGGTTAGCTCGAACTTTTCCAGTTTTCCCTCTTGGACGTAGCTTCGGTATTTTTCCTCTATCATTTTTAGCGCTTTCTGGTTTGTTTCGAGGTTGCGGTTCAGGGCTTTAGCTATGCCTTCAAGGGTCTTATCATCGAATGTCGGTCCTAACCCTCCGGTGGTGATTATGAATTTCGGTTTTCTCTGCAGTGCTTCTTGAAGTGCTGTGGCTATCTGGTCTACGTCGTCGCCGATTACGGTTATCCTCTTCACTTCTAGTCCCAGCGTTGTTATTCGCTTCGCTAGCCACTGAGCGTTAGTGTTTAGGGTTTTTCCTATGAGCAATTCGTTTCCGACACATAGAATTTCCACATGGTTTTGCAAGGTTCTTCTCCTTCCTTAGCCTAATAGGTGGTTTACGAAAAATAAGGTTTCGCGAAAACGCCTATAACCGTTCGGAAACAGCGTGTAGGCTAATATTTTCTCCACAAGACGGGTTGGCTTCCAGCTTTAGCCTTTCTTCTTGCTCAGCCACCATTTGAGGTATTCTCGGCGTTCCTTCTTTTTGCGTTCTGTTTCAGACTCAAAGTCTGGTCGTAACGCTATTTTGAGCTCTATGAGCTCCTGTTTCGTTAGGGTTAAGCCGCAGCTTTTGCAGACGTACTGTTTTGTGGAGATTATGTATTGCATTTCTCCTCCACATTCGGGGCAGTATGGCATTTTCTTTCTCCTGTCTTTAACCGAAAAGGAGCCGGGTGTTGGAGAAATAGTTTTTGGTTCAAAGCAGCGCTATGTTATGAAGTTTTTTAAACCTGCTCGTCTGGCGTATTCCACGGCTTTTTCCATTTCGCTTTGTGTTAGTCTTCTACGAAGCTCTGGGATTTCATGTGCTCTCCACTCCGGTCGGTATTGGAACATGACATTGGTCCGAGTGTTTTCACCTAGATTTTGTGCAATCCATTTGAGAATGGGTTTGGTGCAACATTCTAGATGTTCGGGTAAAACCAGCACGCGTATGATTAGTTCTCCATGTTTCCCCGCGTACAGGTGGTTTCGCGTGCAGTTCTCCCAGTATTTTGGCGCCGCGGAAATTCTTTCTGCGCATGTTCCTTCGCCGTATTTGAAGTCTAAGAGATAAACGTCGGCGAAGCCGGCTAGGAGTTTGGCTGTTTCTTCGCTGTAGTAGCTGTTCGAATTCCAAACCACGGGAACGTTGACGTTTACGTGGCTGAAGGTTTCGAGCCATTGTTGAAGCCAAGGCGTCGGTTCGCCGCCTACTAGATTTACGTTTCTACATCCTTCGCTTCTAAGCCTTTCAATTACCCGTGCTAGCTGTTTAGGCGTGTATAGCTCGCCGGCTTCCATCCATTGGGAAATCGTCCAGTTCTGACAGTGTAAGCAACGCATGGTGCAGCCTAACGTAAAAATTGTTCCGGAAGGGACAAGTTCAGGTTCTTCACCCATATGAGCGAAAAAGCTGGAAACCGTTATCTGGACGCCGCACCCGCAGAATCCCAGTTCGCCTTTCCAACGGTTTACGCCGCACCTCCTCGCGCATAAGTGGCAGTTCTCCATTATTCGACGTGCAATTTCGATTTTTAAGTCGAGAAAAGATTTCCGCGGAGTTTCGAGTTCGCTGAAAAGCTTTAGGCGGGAGTCTACATGTTTTTCCAGCTCGTAGTAAGCCCCGGTCAACTCGTCGTGAAGCTTCCACAGCTTTTCTGTAGAATCCGTTTCGCTGAATTCGGCTGGAAGCTTTTTGGCTAGCTGAAACTTCGCCGGCTTCGCGTTTTGCATAACGTCGAAGTATCTGCCTAGGCTTTTTCTCGCTTTTTTGTCGTGGAGTACAGCCTCTGCGTCGGGTCTTAGAAGCCTCCACATTTTCTCTTCAAGCCTAGAAAGGTTGAAAACGTCCTTATTAAAATAGGGCGTAGGGATAAGAGTACCCAGCTGGGTGAAGCTCACCTTTTATCGGGATTTGCTGTCCGCAAACTGGGCAGCGCATGTCTTTCGTGAGGTTCCAACGGGTGATTTCGAAGCCGAAACGTTTTATGAGGAGTTCCCTACAGCTTGGACAGTACGTGTTTTCACATGGATGTCCGGGAACATTGCCTATGTAGACGTAATGTAACCCCGCGTCTCGTGATGTCGTGTAGGCTTTTTCCAGAGTTTCCACGGGAGTCGCTGGAATCGTTGTTAGCGTATAATCGGGATGGAACCTCAATAGGTGGAAAGGAGTGTCTTCACCTAAGTTTTGGCATATCCATTCGGCTAGTTCGCGGATTCTGTCTATGGAGTCGCCTATTTTCGGCACAACTAGGTTTGTGATTTCGATGTGTATGTCGTTTCGCTTCATTTCTTTTAGAGACTCGTAGATTGGCTCCACTGATGGAACGGAGGAAAACTTCTTGTAGAATTTCGGGTCTCCTCCTCCTTTGAAGTCCACGGTTGCTGCGTCGAGGTATGGCGCTATGGTTTTCACTGCTTCTGGAGTCATGTATCCGTTGGTTACAAAGGTATTGAAGAATCCAACTTGTTTCGCTAGTTTAGCCGTGTCATACGCGTATTCGAAGAATATGGTTGGCTCCGTGTAGGTGTAGCTTATTCCTTGGCAGCCGTGTTCCCGTGCTGTTTTCACGACTTCTTCTGGTGGAAAATGTTTTCCTTCGATTTCCTTTTGTTGACTTATCATCCAGTTGTCGCAGAATTTGCATCGGAAGTTGCATCCCATGGTGGCGATGGACATCACTAGGGCTCCGGGATGAAAGTGGCTCAACGGCTTCTTCATTATCGGGTCTACACACGCGGAACAAGCTTTGGCGTAGACAAGCGAATAGAGCGTTCCTCCATCGTTTTTGCGGACGAGGCAGAACCCGGTTTTTCCCTCTTTTATTTCGCATCTTCGCGCGCAGAGATTGCATTTAACTTTGTTATCTGATAGTTTTTCGTAGAGCATAGCCTCATGAAGCATGACTTACGCCTCTATTGCAAAATGCGTCTCGAGGTTTAAATACGTTTTAGGCTACTGTGCACTTTTACATGCTAAAACATTTTATATGCGAACGTCATTCAATGTAGAAGACAGAGATGAAAGCCTAATGTCAGACGACTCGGACTTCGAGGATTTTGATGAACTTATCCGCCAACTAGACATTTTCTATAAGAAGCTCTCGAAGAAACTTTCAAAACAGCTTCGGGAACTCGAAGACATGGCTGAAAGAGAAGCAGCCAGCGGGGAATGGGACATCCAAACTTTCGACAAGCCTGGAATAAAGGGGTTCATAGCCAAGAGGAAATTCGGAGACACGAAAGCTCCCCGGCTTAATTTTCCGAAGGAAATTCTCGAAGAAGAGGTTGAACCCCTAATCGACGTTTTCGAAGACCGAAGAACTTTGAGAATCTACATAGAGCTTCCCGGCTTGAACAAGGAAGAAATCGAACTGACGATTTTCGATGGGAAACTAGAGGTGAAAGCCGGAGGCTTCTACAAGATAATCATTTTACCGAGCAAGAAAATTAACTGCGAAAAGGCAAGAGCAAAATACAAAAACGGCGTTCTCAAAATAAGAATCCCGAAGCTTGGAATACTTTCCCGTCAAAAAGAGGGAACATACAAAATAAAAATAGAATAGAAGGTGAAAACGTGGCAGAAATCTCTTTCAAAGAGTTTCAGAAGCTGGATATGCGTGTAGGAAAGGTTCTAGAAGCGGAGCATATCCCGGGTTCACGGAATCTGATACGCATGATAGTGGATTTCGGCACGGAGAAACGTCAAGCCGTCGCCGGACTACTACAATGGTATAAACCCGAAGAACTAGTTGGAAAAAAGTATGCTTTTCTGCTTAACCTAGAACGGCGAAAGTTTATGGGCGTGGAGTCGCAGTGCATGATTCTAGCTGCCGAAGACAACGAAGGAAACGTTGTAGCTTTGCAGCCGGAAAAGGACGTAGCGGTTGGAAGCAAAATCCACTAAAGGGTTTCCATATGCTCCAAAATAGCTTTTGCTTTTTCATCACTAACTATGTATTCAATCATCTCTTTGTCCAAGTCGAGCCAGCGGGCTATTCCAGCAGCCATTTCCACGTTGTTTTCGAAGATTATCTTAATGTAGGGCAAAACCTCTTTTGAAGCTCTATAGGCGGACATGTGAAAACGCCGCTTAATCTTTGTTCCAATCGCAAGTTCAAGTCTTCTTTTACCTTTTGTTCTGGAAAGCTCTTGTATCCGTTTTGGAAAACGGAACGGCGTCCAACCGGAAGGTCTGCTTTTCTGTCGAGCCATGGCTACTCCAGCTGTCATGAAATCTAGAAAATACCGCATGAACTTCCAGTTTCCGGTTTTACGGATGCGTCCGCGGTAGACGTCGGCTATGGAAAGCGCGTCCATGGCTCTGGCTAAATCTTGCGGATGCGTCAAGTGCTGTGGAGCGTTTTCGTATATCCATTCGAAAAGCATGTCCGGGTCAACTTCAGCCATGTCGACGGCTTGCTTGGCGCTCGTGCAGCTTCTCGCGTAGAAAATCATCTTCAGAACCGTGAAAATGTTTTCTTGCCGGTCTCGGTAGGCAAGCCAAGAAACATCGTCGTAGGTAAGCCTTGTTTTGCCTTGCGCCAACGCTTGTAGGTCATTTATAGCGGAGCGAACGTCTCCTCCGGAGCGTTGAGCGATGAATCTCAACGCGGCTTCTTCGGCGGCTATTCCTTCTCGTAGGCATATTTTCTTCAACAGTTTAACGACTTCGCTGACCGGGGGTTTTTTGAACTGTATGAGCATGCAGTATCTTCGTAGGTTGGTGAACCTCGGGTCATACGCGTTGTTTGCGATTAGCACGATTGGGCAACGCGTGGTTTTGATGATTTCCGTTAACGCTTTTACGCCGCCTCTGTCCTGCGTGCCCGTGATTCCGTCTAGCTCGTCGAAGAGTATCAAGCGTTTTTTGCCGAACAGCGTGGCGTACTGCGAGGCGATGCCGGCGAAACGTTTCACAGCGTCTTCGGTTCGGTAGTCGCTCGCGTTTTTCTCAACCAGCTCCATGTCCAAGTCGTGGGCTAAAGCCTCAACGGTTACGGTTTTCCCTATTCCCGGTGGTCCGTAGAGGAAAGCGGCTTTTTTCTTTGGAGCTGCCTTGTTCCAAGCTTTTACCCATTCTATGAGCGTTTGTATGGCTTGTTTGTTTCCTATAACGTCTTTTAGGGTTCGAGGCTTATGCTTTAATGTCCAAGCCGTGTACATGACGATTTAACCCTTTTCTGTCTGTTTCATTTCGTATCCTGCTTCTACCAGTCGGGCGAGCATTGCGCTCAGCTGGACTTCTTCGTTGGAGCCTTGTACAAGCCTAAAGTCTATTTCACCCACGGTGTCAGCTAGCCGTATTTTCCACGGTTCAGGTATGCTAAGGCGGAAGATTTCGGTGTGAATTTGCCGTATGATGTCTGTTCCAGCTACGCCGTACTTCTGTATCATCTCACGGAGCTTTTCCCTCGCGCCGGTAAAGTCACCGTTTAAAGCCGTCAACACCATTTTCTGCACATCCGCTGGATGAGCTCTGCCTACAACGGAGTACACGATTTCGGCTGTTATGGGTTTCCCCAGCGAAGCTGCTGCTTGAAGCGTGTTTATGGCTTTACGCATGTCCCCGCTGCATACGTCGAATATGGCTTCCAGCCCGTCGTCGAGCAGTGTGACGCTTTCGTTTTCGGCTATGCGCCTCAAGAAAGCGTCATGTTCGGCTTTAGGAAGATACGTGAAGCGGAAGGGTGCGCATCGGGACTGTATGGGTTCAATTATTTTTCCGCTGTAGTTCGCGATGAGTATGAACCGGCATGTCTCTGTGTACCGCTCCATCGTCCGCCTCAAAGCTTGCTGAGCGTCAGCGGTCATGTTGTCCGCCTCATCTAATATCAAAATTTTGAACGGAACCTCTCCTATGGAACGCACCCGAGCAAAGGTTTTCACGGTTTCCCTCACAACGTCTATCCCCCGCTCATCGCTCGCGTTCAACTCCATAAGGTGTTCACGATAAGCATCGCCGTACAAGTCTCGAGCCAAGCAAAGCGCAGCCGTAGTTTTTCCCGTTCCCGGAGGACCAGCGAAAATACAGTGCGGAACGTTTTTCGCCTTTACGAAGCTTTTGAGCCGTTCAACTATTTCCCTCTGGTTAACGATTTCGTCCAGCGTTTTCGGCCGGTATTTTTCTGCCCACATCTCAAAGCTCATAACAGACTCGTCCTTTCTAGATGATTGTGTAAAATAGTGTTGTATGCGTTAATAAATTAGTTCTTCTCGTAGAGAGCCGGAGAAGCTTTATAGAAAAATAAGAGGGAGGAGGGTTTATTCGAGTATTCTTTCAAGCGCGTCTTGTTCTGCTTCTTCCACGAGCGGTATTCCAGTTACTTTCGCTGCCCTTTCGGTTAGCGCCATAAGGTCGTTCCTGTTTATTAAGTCAAGCCGCCACTTGCGGCTTCCAGCGAGCAGCTGCATCAAGCCTACCCTTATACGGTCATGCAGATACCCGTATAGTCCCACCGCTTCGTAAGGAATCTCCTTCACTCTTTCGCCGTACTTTGCTTTCAACTCGGGCATGCTTATGAAGAACTTTTCAGGATTGTCTCCGTATCTTTCTTTGAAACTTCTAGGCAGTTTTCCTTCCTTTGCGAGTTCCACGAAGTAAGAGGCTTTCATTACCGCTGTTAACGGAGATCTTCCCATGAGCACGGCTTTTACGTATGGGCCGTCTCCATAGTTGCTCATTGCGATAGCTTTGAATATCTGCGTCTCGTTTATGAAGCCGCCTGCCATAGCAATGTCTGGGACGTGTCTGCCTTTTCGTTTGAGGATTTGGGCGCATTTGAGAACCAGTGCTTCAAGGTAAACCGTAGGTATGCTCATCTCGTCCATCATGGGCACCGGGCTCATTCCCGTTCCGCCGCCTGCTCCGTCGAAGGTTACAGAGTCTATCTTCGCCTCGGAAGCAATTTTCATGGTGTAAGCGACGGCTGAGGGTCTGTAGGCGCCTGTTTTGAGATAAACGTGTTTTGCTCCTTGCTGTCTAAGCCACTCTACGTCTTCTACAAAGTCCTTAAGTTTAGGTATGCCTACTCGGCTGTGTCTTTCGAATGATTGGAACACGCCTTCCCTGAATGCTTGCTGAACGTTGGGGTCTTCTGGGTCGGGTATAACGATGTATCCGCGTTTCTTGAGCATTATGGCTTTTTCGAGTTTTCGTATGCGGACTTCGCCGCCTATGGCTTTTGCTCCTTGTCCCCACTTTCTCTCGATTACGTTTACTTCAAGCTTTGACACGGCATAAACATCCACGCCTAGACGTTGGTCTTCAACGTTTGTTTGAACTACTATTTCGCCGTATTTTCCATCCCAGAATTTCCGGTAAAGGTCAACTCTGCGTTTGAGCTCTTCCGAATGCGTTACTTTTCCGTTGGTTATTATGGAGTTTTCGTCCATTCCGCAGACGTTTTCACCTATTATAAGGGACGCTCCAGATATAGCTGTGCCGATCGCCAAGCCTTCCCAGTTTCTACGCGCCACTTCTGTTGAACCTAAGGCTCCCACCATTATTGGGATTTTGAGCTTTACTCCGCCTACGGTTGTTTCAGTATTAGCGTTTTCAAATATCGCGTGGTCCGGGTCAGCTTCTATCCCGTGGACTTCAAATAGGGCTGATTGGATGTTGAAGTGCGACCAGTCAAGTCTGAAGTCTTTAAGTGCTCCCGCGGTGCTGGCGCCGAACTGTAGTGGAACCGGGTAAAGCGCTTCTCTTCCTCTGAATGCGGAGAGACCTATTTCGCACATGAAGGGGCAGTCGCGTATGCATATTGGGCACATTCCGCTCGTTGGGCTTGTGTCTTTGACTCGTGTTTGGGTTCCTGTTGTTGATTTGGCGTTTAGATACGAGGAGTTGGGGTGTACTCGTTCGGTCAATTTCTTCTTCTCCTTTACGTTTGTAAAGCTTAGAGTTTGAGGATACTCCGCACAAGCTTTTAAACATTACCGTTCTCCAAAACCTCGGAAAACATTTCTAAGGCAAGTCTTAAGAAACAGCTAGCCATAGCAGAAGGGACGCTCCAACCGCCCAGCAATAGTATGCGAAAACGTGGAATCGCCTTTTAGCAAGTATTTGAGCTAGAAGTTTAATAGAGAAATATCCCACAACGGCAGCCACTGTTGTTCCAACAGCAACTTCAAGCCAGCCTACACCGTTCAAGCCTATTTGACCAGCCTCCTCCAAAAACGTTTTAGCTAGCGCGCCTAAGACAGCTGGAACAAAAATTGCGAAGGAAAACTTGAAAGTTTCCTCCCGTTTCACGCCTAAGAGCAACCCCGCTGCGATGGTGAAGCCGCTGCGGGAAACTCCTGGGATAATCGCTATTCCCTGGGCTATGCCTATCACAAAGGCTTGTGTAAACCCTATTTTTCTGTTGCCTTCGCTTACACGCTCTGAAGCGTATAATATTGCTCCGGTAAAAAGCAAGGCAACCGCTACGGCAACCGCGTTTGAGAAAAAAGATTCGAAAATATCGCCGAAAACAACGCCGATGACAGCGGTAGGTATCAACGCCGCAAACACTTTCAACAAGTAGCCACCGGCGCCTTCACGACGTTTTTCTTCGCGGAAGAACTCGGCTATGTCATGGCGGAAAAAGGCTAAGACCACGAGAAGCGTGCCGAAATGCAGCATGACGTCGAAGAATAGAGGGGGCTTTAGTTCTAGAAAAATCTGGACGAGCGCTAGGTGTCCGGAACTTGAAACGGGCAGCCACTCGGTTACGCCTTGAACAAGCCCTAACAGCGCTGCTTCGTCAAGCCTCAAATCTTCCATGCACCTTGTCTCGAAATGTTTTCAGAATAATTTAGGCTACCCTGCTTTTAAGTTAACGTTTTCTGCTTCTCGCCGGAAAAAAGGTTGGAAACCTTAACTCCCACGAGACGAATTCTCTTTTCGCTTTCCAAGTAAGGCTGCAACAGTCTCCGCGCGTTCTTCTCTATGTCCTCTAAACGATTGGTCAGGAAGGGCAACGTTTTGCTATGAGTGTGGGTTTCAAAATCTTCGTATCGCACTTTGACAGTAACTGTTTTGAAATACAAGTTCTGCCCCACCACTTCGTCGTGAATCTCCTTCGCTAGCTTGCTCAAAGTCTCGAAAACCTTCTTCACGTCGGACGTGTCTTCCTCGAATGTACGGTCTCGGCTTATGGATTTCACGGCTCCGAAGTCGCCGCCTACCGGCGAATCGTCTATGCCCTTAGCCATGAGGCTGTACTGAAAACCCATAGCCCCAAACTTTTCCATGAGCAATGAAGGGTCACAGTTCGCCAAGTCTCCAATGGTATTTATGCCCATATCCTTCAGTTTTTTCTCCGTTTTCCGTCCAACCCACAAAAGCTTGCGAACGGGCAAAGGCGCAAGAAAGCTTCGAACTTCCTCTTCTTTAACAACTGTTAAGCCGTCGGGTTTTTGAAAGTCGCTGGCTATCTTTGCCACCAGCTTGTTGGGCGCAACCCCTATGGAGCACGTTAACCCTTCAGCTTCAAAAATTTCACTCTTTATCTTCTCAGCTAGCCTTCGAGCTTCCTCGTAATCCGAAACTTTCGAGCTCACATCTAGGAAAGCCTCATCTATGCCAAACTGTTCGAAACTGTCCCCGTAACGCTTCAATATCTCCATGATTCGTCGAGAAACCTCCAGGTAAAGCTCGTAGTTAGGTCGCAGATAAACCGCGTGGGGGCAAAGCTTCCAAGCTCTGGAAATGGGCATTCCAGATTTCACACCGTATTTCCTCGCCTCGTAATTGCACGTGCTTACAACTCCCCGTCCCTTCCCCTCTTTCGGGTCGGCACCGACGATTACCGGCTTACCCTTATATTCGGGATGAAACCGTTCCTCTATAGCAGTGAAAAAATGGTCCATGTCAACGTGCAACACTATTCTCCGTTTGCGTTCGCGCATAACCGCACTTTCCCCGTATATTGATAACTGCGAGAACGTTCTATTTTAACAAAATGTTGCGGTGCATTAAAAGGGGTAAACTTAAAACTGCAACTTGGTAAATTATTTGTTCTCGGCACGGCTGAAGGTGAAACTTCGTGATAGATAAAACCGACGTGGAAAGGCTTTCTGACCGTGAACTGCTTCGTAAACTGGGTGAAGAAAGGCTTTTCGACATTTTCTTTCTTCAAATCCGTAACTTGTGGCGTGTAGACGGCTTATACTTCCTCGGGATAGAAGCAAAATTCGGAACAGAAGCCGCAACCGAAATAGACGCAGAATGCTGGAAAACCATGGCTATCCTCGAAGCCAAAAGCCTACGCAAACTGTTCCAAATAGAAGGAAACGTGGACCTAACCACTCTCATGTTTCTTCTACGGAACACAAGCTGGGCTCTCGACCATCAAGAAAACAAGGAAATAGAGATTACGCCGACGAAGGCTATACTGCGGATAGTTAAATGTAGAACACAGGAAGCTAGGCTCCGAAAAGGACTAGGCGAGTTCCCATGCAAAAAAGTGCGGTATGGCTATTTGAAAAACTTCGCCAAAACCCTAAACCCGAACATAGAGGTAACGTGCAAAGTTTGCCCACCAGACAAACATCCCCCGGACCTATGGTGCGAATGGCACTTCAACCAAAAACAAAATTCTAAATAACAACTTTTACGTTCGGAAAACTATTTTCATAATTACCCATGTCAGATTCTAATATATGACAAAACTTATATAGGACTTAGATCAGAGCTCGAACGGAGGGTTAAATACGAACCCATTTCCTGAAAAAATTACATTTTTTATCGGACATTTTCATCCCGCAATAAACAGAATAGTCATAGGGTCCGTTGAACTCGTGTATATCGTCTCTTCATTGGAGGCGGTGAACACTGAGATGGTTCCCGCATACATTGTTAAGGGAAGCTTAGAATTCTATG
>Ga0164318_10005437_pt1 | contig 12309 bp, 11 predicted proteins | sample GuaBasSedimGuay9_FD_113734 | JGI IMG/M metagenome (GOLD analysis project Ga0164318, IMG submission 113734) | Subseafloor sediment microbial communities from Guaymas Basin, Gulf of California, Mexico - Guay9, Core 4571-4, 0-3 cm | ecosystem: Environmental > Aquatic > Marine > Hydrothermal vents... | reverse complement strand
TTCACTCATTAACTTTTTTCCTTCCCCTCTGCCTTCGGCATCTCCCCCCAAGGGGGAGAAAAGGGGTTTTCCAAAATTCTTAAAAACAACCCCCAGTCTCCCCTTGGGGGAGATGTCTGCCCAAAGCAGGCAGAGGGGTTTTTATCTTTCACTCATTAACTTTTTTCCTTCCCCTCTGCCTTCGGCATCTCCCCCCAAGGGGGAGAAAAGGGGTTTTCCAAAATTCTTAAAAGCAACCCCCATTCTCCCCTTGGGGGAGATGTCTGCCCAAAGCAGACAGAGGGGTTTTTATCTTTCACATTAACTTTTTTTCACCTTCCCTCTCTTCACAATCACCCAAACCACAATGGGCGCACCTATTATTGAAGTGACTGCATTGATTGGCAGAGAAATATCGTAGCCCGGAAGTTTGGCAATCAGGTTACACAATAAAGTAAGCACTCCTCCCATCAGGATAACAGCAGGCAACAAAATCCTATGATTCGAAGTGCGGTAAAAACTACGTGCCAAATGCGGGACTGCCAGTCCGACAAATGCAATGGGTCCGGTAAATGCCGTTGCCAAAGCAATTAAAAATCCAGCGACAAGAATGAGCACCAATTGTATTTGTTTGGTATTCACTCCCAGACTCCGTGCATAATTATCGCCAAGCAAAAGTGCATTGAGTTGCCGCATAAAAAGAAGGCTAAATAAAACTCCTGTCAAAGTCGCGATTAGCAAGAATGCAGACTGATCGGTACTGGTATTTGAAAAACTACCCAATCCCCAGATCACGTAGGCATGTAATTCGGTGGAACGGCTAAAATATTGCAGCACACCCACTACCGCCGAAACTGCGTAGCCAATCATGATTCCGATAATTAACACAGTTACGATATTACTGATTCGGCCAGAAACAAAAAGGATAACGCCTAATACCAAAAGCGAACCTGCAAAAGCCATTAGTACCACACTCAATTCGCTCATTATTTTTAGGGATTCCGGCCAATAAATATTGAATGCCCCTCCCAATAAAACAACCAGCGCCACACCTAAACTGGCACCCGAACTGATTCCCAATACAGATGGTCCCGCTAATGGATTCCGGAACAAAGTCTGCAACAACAATCCCGCAACACCCAAAGCCATGCCCACAGCAAGAGCCGTTATGGTTTGCGGCAACCGGTATTCCTGTACAATTATCTGTGCTGTTTTGGATGTTTCGCTGCTGTTTGTTAGTGCCGCCCACACTTCCTGCCAGGAAATAAGCACCGAGCCGTACCACAAATTCGTAAGGAACAGAGCAACAAGTGCGACTGCAAAAAACAGAAACCAGAAACCCGTATTTTTTTTTGATTCCATTAATGAACAAAAATAGAATAGTATTTCATGTTAAACGGGATTGGCAAATGATTTTATTATCCCCGGGCTAAAGCCCGGGGCAACTGATTTCTGATAACAACTTTTGTAATGATTAGCCACACTAAAAGCCACAGATTCACAAATTATTAACAATTTACCTTTTGACTAGTCTTATAAAGAATTACCACTAAAATATCTGTCAAAGACAGATATAATTAATCTGAGGAATTTTTAGCAGGTAGATGTTCATAATTATTTCAACAGAATTAATCTGTGCATCTGTGGCAAAAAACAAATCAATTACTATGCCCTTCATGGCAGGGTCAAATAATATCTAGGCTCATAATCTGGCAACAATTGCGGATGAAAAACCTTGATAAAATCAGCCAGCACTATATGTGGTTCGAGGGATGATTTTTCAAAATAGGCTGTTTTCTGTGCATCGCACCAAATAATTTTACGGTTTTTAAAAGCTGCAAAATGTGTATAAAGTTCATTCTCTGTGGCCAATTTATCATAAGATGGTTTATCATCAAAAGAAAGCACAATCCGCCAAAAATCAGCATTGTGCGCCTTTGAGAAGACGGTTTCATAATCCAAAGGAAAGCTGGCATTGTGGGTATCGTCTTTCCAAAGATAATCAGCCCCCGCATCTTTGAACAACGTAGCAATATAACTTTGTCCACCAGCCACATACCATTGACCACTAAAGTATTTATCAGAAAAAACCGTGGGCTTCTCTTTTGCTTCACTGGCAAGATTCTTATACATTTTGTACTGCTTTACAATTGTATTGAATTGCTTTTCTGCTGCTTTCTCCTTCTCCTTCCCAAAAAATACGGCAGTGAATTTCAACCATTCTGCCCTACCAAGGGGGTCATTTTCCATAAAATCGAAAAAAGGAACCATCGGAATTTTTGTTGCAGCCAGTGGATTGCTTTCGTTAGCCTGATAAGGCGAATGAAAAATTACCGACGGACTCAACTGCAAAGTGCGCTCCACATAAAAATTACCGTTGCTGGCCAATTCGGTAACATATCCATCAGTAATGCGTTTTCTTATTTCTGCATCCAAAATATAATCTGATTCTGAAACGCCCACAAGTTTTTCCAGCAGATGCAGATTTTTCATGGCATTGAGTTGTGTTCCTGAAAATACGGCAACACTATCTAAGGGGACAACAGTAAAACCCTGAGCAAAACCAAATTTATCAACAGTTTCATTATCAGCTAAAAAGTAAGTCTTCAGCACTTCACTATTCGACTGTGGTTTGTAAATCACCAGTTTTGTAATCCCGTCAGCTTTGTAAATATCGAAACCTTTGGCATATTGAACCTTGGAAATCGAGTTAGAATCAGCCAATTTTTCAAAAATATCAGCAGCATTTGAAATTTGCTTTTTTTCTTCACAGGATGTGAAAAACAGGCCAATAAAAAATATTGAGGAAAGGAAAAACTTATTCAGACAGTTCATCGCGTTCGAGCAGTAGAATGGAATGTTGGGGAACAATAAAATATTTCTCTTTGTGGTATTGAATTTCCACAGCACCCTTCTTCAGAAAAATAGCGAGATCGCCCACTTTTGCCTGAAGCGGAATGTAGTTAATGGCGTCTTCTTTCTTTTTCCAGGGTTCATCAATATCATCCGATGGCAAAGGAATTGGATAACCCGGCCCGGCTTTCACCACAAACCCGCTTTGAATCTCTTCTTTTTCTTTATAACCCGGGGGCAACAGCAATCCACTTCGGGTTTTGCCAGAGTTGCTTTTGGGTTTAATCAGCACCCGGTCACCCACTACAATCAGTTTATTTATTGGGTTTGGCATAGTTTGACAGAATTATATTTACTGATGGCAAAGTTAAGTTATTTGTTAAAGGTTCGTGCTTATAAGTTAGACGTTTTAAGTTTTGCCTTCAAAGTTTTTTAGCTTTTGTTTATCCCTGACCTAAAGGACAGGGTAACTGATTTACAATAGACTTTTCATTTTATTGTTTTGAGTTTTGCGATTTAAGTTTTATGATTTGAATATTGGGTTTCCCCATTTTAACTAACTTGCGCCTTCTGCGAAAAGCAACAATATGAAAGCACCCAAATGGAGCATTAAAAATGCAATTGGTTTTATTTTAGGACCGCTTGCCTTTATCGGCATTGCCTTTTTTACCGACCTGAAACCCGGGGAACCCGCAGTAACTTACACACTTGCCATCGCCCTGCTGATGGCTATTTGGTGGATAACCGAAGTTGTTCCTCTAGCAGTTACAGCTTTGCTGCCTGTTGTTTTGTTCCCCCTTTTCGGGGTGATGAATGGAAAGGATGTTTCGGCAACCTATTTTAACCATGTTATTTTTCTGTTTATTGGTGGATTTTTGGTGGCACTGGCCATGCAAAAATGGAATCTGCATAAACGAATTGCCCTGAAAATATTGATGTTCACCGGAACAAGCCCTGCACGAATATTATTGGGATTTATGCTGGCAACGGCTTTTCTTTCGATGTGGATTTCAAATACGGCAACTGCCATGATGATGGTTCCCATTTTGCTGTCGATAGTCACAAAACTGGAAGAGTTTGTTGAGAAGAAAGAGCTGTCAAAATACTCTGTCGGACTACTGCTAGGAGTCGCTTACAGTGCTTCCATTGGAGGCATTGCCACATTGGTTGGCACACCCCCCAACTTATCATTTGCACGAATTTACCAGATCATGTTTCCGGGAGCTCCTGAAATCAGCTTTTCTGACTGGTTTATTTTTGCACTCCCTATTAGCGTGTTCTTTTTCATTTTTGTTTGGGCTTACCTTTATTTTATATTTAAACCAAAATCAACATGGAAAAAACTGGACAATGCACATTTTAAAAATGAATACAAAGCATTGGGCCCGGCCAGTTTTGAAGAGAAAGTCATCCTGATTGATTTTACCTTACTGGCTTTGTTGTGGCTGACAAGATCAGGAATTGCTATTGGTGATTTTACAATTCCCGGATGGAGCAGCCTTTTTCCCAATCCAAAATACCTGAATGACGGAACTGTTGCCATCGGAATGGCTATTATTTTATTTCTCATCCCTTCCAAAATGGAGCAGGGCAAAAGATTAATGGACTGGAAAACAGCCGCTAAATTACCCTGGAATATTATCCTGCTTTTTGGTGGGGGATTTGCCCTGGCGAGTGGATTTAAGGAATCAGGATTATCGCTCTGGTTTGGCGAACAACTCAGCGGAATTGCAGATTTTCATCCCATAATCATTATTTTCATTATTGCCATGGGAATGACATTTTTAACGGAACTGACTTCCAATACAGCCACTACCGAAATGTTACTGCCTGTACTTGCCGGATTGTCAGTTGCGGTGGATATTAACCCTTTACTTTTTATGCTCCCTGCCACCATCAGCGCATCCATGGCATTTATGCTTCCGGTTGCAACGCCACCCAATGCAATTGTATTCGGTTCAAACCGGATTACCGTCATGCAAATGGCCCGAACAGGACTCATCCTTAATATTATCGGGGCAATAGTAATTACACTGTTCACCTACTATTGGGGAAGCTCCATTTTTCATATCGATTTGAATGTAATGCCGGAATGGGCGCATTGAGGAATTTGAATCCCAAGTTTAATGTTCGAAGTTTAAAGTCCAAAGTTTCGGGTTTCATGTGGTCAGACGTAATCCGCCAAATCAAACGGTCGTCCAACCACTAAACAAAGCCCGAACTAAAGTGGTCGGACGACGAGTACGTCCTGGCTTATAGTCGTCTGACCACGAGTAAAAACTAACATCTAGTCATCTACTAATTCCCCATTTTAACCATCTTTCCCCTGATAGTTTCATCACCAATCTGAATCGTAAAATAATACATCCCCGAAGACTGTCCGTTTGCATTCCAAACTACTTGCTGTTTGCCCGGTGTTTGTGTTTCCTGAATAACATCCACCAATGCGCCAAGTTGGTCATAAATTGAAATTTGGACGGTTGATGGTTGTTGAAGTTCGTAGCCTATTGTTATTGAAGTTTTAAAGGGATTGGGATAGCTTGAAAGTTGCTCAGAAAACTTCTGCTCTTCTACTGAAACCGTGCAGGCTGCTTCAACTTGTTCTTGATTATAACATTCAGTTTTATTATCGTAAATTTCAACTGTACCATTTGGAGTGGACAGGTAGTCGCAAATGCTTTGCACATGGCAAGTTGATAAATTTGCATTGTCATAAATACTCAAATTGATTATTGATTCTGCATCAATATTATCTAAGCCTGTTAAACTTGTCAGTACATTATTATGTTCAATCTCCAGGTCACCTCCAATTGAAGTCAAATTGTCTAGTGCAATCAAATTAGATAGACCAATGTTATGATAAACAAAAAGTCTCCCCCCAACTGATGTAATATTATTCAATCCCATTAAATTGCTTAAAAGGGGATCACCAAAAATCTCAAGACTTCCAACAATATGAGTTAATTTTTCAAGGCCTGACAAACTGCTTAATGAATGACTGCAACAAATACTAAGGCTTCCCCCGGTGTAGACCAGGCTTTCTAGATCCATCAAGTCTGTAAGAAAATCGTTATCACTAATCATAAAGTCTCCATTTACGGAATCCAAATTATTCAAGCCTATTAAGCTGCTTAATGGATGATTATCAAGTAGGGAAAACCGTCCAGAAACCAACTTCAAACTATCCAGGCCCGTTAAACTACTCAAAGTGTCATTTCCTACTATCTTTAATTCTCCATGGACAGCATTCAATTTATCCAAACCTGCTAAAGTTGTTAAGCTATTATTGTCATCAATCCATAAATCTCCACCGATCGAAGTAACGTTTTGAAGTCCTGTTAAATCAATCAGTGTGTCATTACCCCTAATCCAAAATAAATCTCCAGGTGAACCAATTGAGCTTACATTTTCCAAACCACTTAAACTTGTCAGGAGAGGATTATTCTGGATATACAGATAGCCCCCAATAACAGTTACAGCACTCAACCCGGTTAAGTTGGTTATATCATTTCCTTTAATTTTTACAAATCCATTTAATTCAGTACAATCCTGATAATCACTTTGGAAACTATCAATTTCATCTTGAGTAAAAAAATAAAAATTACCATAAGGCAAACACGAAAGAACAAACCCACCAGCCTCGGCAACTTCAGGTGGGTTATTGCATCCGGTGGCATTATCGTAAATACCTATCGCACCTGTAGGATTAGATAAATAGTCGCCAACGCTTTTGGCATCACAATTTGAGAGTGAACTATTTTTAAAAATAGATAAGCTTCTAATGCTACCGGCATCAATATTATCTAAACCAGTTAAACTTGTCAAAGTGCTGTTATTCTGAATAATGATTGCTCCCTCAACATAAGTCAGGCTTTCTAAACCCGAAAAATCAATAAACGAATCATTAAACCTTATTTCAAAACTGCCGCCTACAGAATCAAGATTACTCAGACCGGTTAAACTAAACAATGAATCACAATTGTTAATTTCAAGCTTTCCTCCAATTGAAGTCACAACACTTAATCCATTCAGATTAATTATTTCGTTTCCATGGATAAATACATAGCCTTCAATCTCTGTACAACCTGGATAATTCGTCTGAAAATTGTTTATTTCTTCCTGGGTGTCAAATGTAATTCCATACGGAATGCATTGAGAAAAAATAGTTGCATGAACAATAATAATTAATGCGAATAATAGACTATACTTTTTCATAATATTGGTTTGTTTGGTTTAGATTAATGCACTTTGGTCATTACATTTTTCCAAAGCCTTAAAGATATGACACTTAATCATGGGATATAGTTGCATGGCTTTTTCAGTAATCAAACAATGACAATACATGACAACCAATGACCAATTATCCCTAATTCACTATTTTCGCCTTCTAACCCAAAACCGTGAATAAAATCTCCAACCAACAAAAAGCCTATTTATTTGCCCTGCTCGCTGTCCTGTTCTGGTCAACAATGAGTTCGGCTTTTAAAATTACTTTGCGGCATATTGCTTTCGATCAATTGTTGCTCTGGGCTTCTTTTACAGGAGTAATCGTTTTGGCAGTAATTAACCAACTTGGCAGCACACCCTTGCGAATTAATCATATCAAACACAAAGATTTATTTGCTTCTGCAATAATGGGTTTCTTTAATCCCTTCCTTTACTACCTCGTACTTTTTAAAGCCTACGACTTATTGGAAGCACAAATTGCCGGCACACTCAATTACGCCTGGCCCATTGTGCTGGTACTGCTTTCGGTTCCATTTCTCAAACAAAAAATCCACCCTTTAAGTATCCTCGCCATTTTTATCAGTTTTTTTGGAATTGTTGTTATCAGTACCCACGGTAATTTGGTGAGCCTTGAAAACATCAATCCTTTGGGGGTTGGTCTTGCTGTTGGCAGTGCGTTTTTCTGGGCTATTTACTGGATATTGAATATGAAAGATAAACGGGAAACGACCGGGAAAATAGGGATGAACCTTTTGTTCGGCTTTGTTTACATTCTGATTTTCCTGTTGGTGACGGGCAGAGGCATTCAATTGCCAAGCGAGAAAGCCATTCTCGGTATCGCATACATTGGCGCCTTTGAAATGAGCATCACTTTTGTGATTTGGTTGAAGGCTTTGAATTATTCTGAGAACACGGCCAAAGTCAGCAACCTGATTTACCTCTCCCCTTTCTTCGCTTTGTTCTGGATCAATCTAGCAGTTGGCGAAAGCATCCGCACTTCAACCATTGTAGGATTGGTTTTAATCGTGCTTGGTATTGTTTTTCAGCAATTTTTGGATTTGAAACAAAAAAGATAAATTGGACTTATCCGCAATTTGATTAATTGTATTTTTGGGACGAATCTAGCAGGATGAAGGTTGAGGTTTTAGGCTAAGGTTGATGTTAAGATTTGGATTTTGAACTATCCCGTTTCGAGCGTCTACGCTCGAAAACCCAAAATTTGATTTAGGGGTTTGATTTAAAACTTCAAGCGAAGACGCTTGAAGCAGGAGCGTTAAATTTCGGATTTTATTTGAGATTTACGCTTTGGACTTTGGAATTTACACCATCTTTGTCTTGAAAAAAAACAATACCAAAAAAATATGTATCCAAAATTAAGCGACTTAATTAACGACTGGTTTGGCACCAACATCGTTTTACCCATACAGAGTTATGGCTTTTTTCTTGCCCTGGCATTTATTTTTGGTGCTTTCTTTCTATACCGCGAACTCAAAAGAAAAGAGGAAGAAGGATTTATCCAGCCACAAATAAAAAAGGTTGAGAAAGGTAAACCAGCAACAATTGTTGAATTGATTACCGTTTTTGTATTCAGCTTTCTCATTGGATTTAAGCTTATTGGTGCGTTGTTGAATTACAATAGTTTTGCCGGCAACCCTCAGGATTTTGTCATGTCGCTCGAAGGTTCCTGGTGGGGAGGAATTGTTGTAGCCAATATTTATACTGCCTGGTTTTACTTTTCAAAGAAAAGGAAAGAGCTATTTCCTCCCGTTTGGGAAGAAGTTACTGTTCATGCACAGGATCAGACCTGGCCCATCGTTTTTGTGGCCATTATTTTCGGGATTCTCGGAGCGAAAGTTTTTCATTGGTTTGAGAATTGGGAAGAATTTACCCGCGATCCATTGGATGCGCTTTTGTCATTTAGCGGAATGAGTTTTTACGGCGGTTTGATTATTGCCGCAATCGCAGTTGGTTATTATGGTAAAAAACAAGGAATAAAATGGTGGTTCCTGGCGGACAGTGTTGCGCCTTCCCTCATTCTTTCTTATGGCATTGGCCGGATTGGCTGCCATGTTGCCGGTGATGGAGACTGGGGGATTGTCAACACCCTTGACAAACCCGGCTGGCTATCTTTTTTACCTGACAATTTATGGTCTTACAATTACCCGCACAATATTCTAAACGAAGGCATTCCGATTCCGGGATGTGTTGGTGCGCACTGTTCGCAACTGGCCGAAGGTGTATTTCCGACACCGGTTTACGAAACCACCATGGCCATTCTTATTTTTCTTTTTTTATGGAGTATTCGTAAGAGCATTAAAATACCGGGGATTTTAGCTTCCATTTACCTGATGTTCAATGGTGCAGAAAGATTTCTTATCGAGAAAATAAGGGTCAACAATGTATTCGATTTTTGGGGGATGAATGTGACGCAAGCCGAGATCATTTCGACTATTTTGTTCCTAACGGGATTGACGCTTGTTATCGTACTTTGGCGTAATCACAAAAGAGCATCGGTGTGATGGATTTAAGAAAAATAACCCACGAAGTTGTCGAACTGAGCAAAACTGTCGGACAATTTATCCGTCAGGAAGCCGGCCGGATTACTACAGAAAATATCAAAGAAAAAGGCGTACACGATTTGGTTACTTATGTCGATCTTGAAGCAGAAAAGCGACTCGTTTCAGCACTACAAATAATCGTTCCGGAAGCAGGATTTATCGCCGAAGAAAATCAAAAGTTAAAACGAAAGGAAGGCTTAAACTGGATTATCGATCCGCTTGATGGCACGACTAATTTTATTCATGGTGTTCCTAATTATTGTGTTTCTATTGCACTGGCAGAAAGAGAAGAAATCATTTCGGCAGTGGTTTACGAAATCAATCTTGACGAATGTTTTTATGCATGGAAAGATGGCCCGGCTTTTCTGAATGGCAATGAAATAAAAGTTTCATCTACAAAAGTTCTGGAAAAATCGCTTATTGCAACCGGCTTCCCTTATTCCGATTACTCTTTACTCAAACCCTACCTTGGCTTGTTTGAAGAACTCCTGAAAGATACACGGGGAATCCGCAGACTTGGCTCTGCCGCCCTCGATCTGGCGTACGTTGCCTGTGGCCGATTTGATTTGTTTTTCGAATACGGATTAAAACCCTGGGATGTAGCTGCCGGCTCACTCATTGTTGAACGTGCCGGTGGGCTTGTTACTGATTTCAAAGAAAAAGACAATTACATTTTCGGAAGGCAAATTATTGCTTCCAATAAAAAGACACATGATGAATTTTCTAAGAAACTAAATAGGCATTTTACAGACCATATTTAATTACTTAGGGCATCTGTTTTTTTACTAATATTGTATACTAAATCTCTTCAGAATTATGACAGCAAAAAGCAATCGCGTAATTGTCAAAGAAAGTCCACAGAGGAGTATTCTCAAAGCTATCAGTTGGAGGATAATTGCTACATCTGCAACCATGGTGATTATCTATAAAGTTTCAGGCAGTTTAGACTGGGCATTAATTGGAGGTGTCTTTGACATTATTGCAAAATTGGTTTTGTACTATTTGCATGAACGATTGTGGATAAATATAACATGGGGTAAGGTATGGAAACAAAAAGCCTGGAGGAAAAAATACAACAAGATGCGTGCAATTCGAGACAAAAATAAAAGTGGTCATGAAAAGTAAAATTCCTATTTTTATCACGGCAATCCTATTCACATTCGTTTTTGGTTTCAACGCTGTTGGACAAGTAGATGACTCAGCTTCGAGTTCATATAAAATCTACACTTTCAACATCCACGAAATGATTGCACCACCTGTTTGGCGAACGACAAAATTAGCTATTGAAAATGCAGAGGAAGAAAATGCCGACCTCATCCTCATCCACATGAATACATACGGGGGAATGCTTGATGCAGCCGATTCCATCCGCACCAAAATATTGAATACAGATATACCGATTTATGTTTTTATCGACAAAAATGCAGCCTCGGCCGGCGCACTGATTTCCATTGCCTGCGACAGTATTTATATGGCTTCGGGCTCAAGTATTGGTGCAGCAACTGTTGTCAATCAGGAGGGCAAACAAATGCCCGATAAATACCAGTCGTATATGCGTTCGATGATGCGCGCCACTGCCGAAGCCAAAAATCGTGACCCGGATATTGCACAGGCGATGGTGGACCCAAAAATCTATGTTGAAAGCATCAGCGATACCGGACAGGTACTGACATTCACCGTTTCAGAAGCCATCGAATTTGGTTTTTGCGAAGGCGAAGCAAGCAGTCTTGAAGAAGCACTGGAACTCGCAGGGATAGAAGATTATATTTTTGTGAAACACGAAATTTCAGCCACCGATAAAATCATTGGCTGGCTTATTAACCCAATGGTTAGCGGTATTTTAATCATGGTTATTATTGGTGGGATTTATTTTGAATTACAAACCCCCGGTATTGGATTTCCACTGGCTGCAGCAGCAATTGCTGCCACGCTTTACTTTGCACCTCTATACCTGGAAGGTCTGGCCAATCACTGGGAAATAATGCTTTTCATTGTCGGACTGGTTTTGATCGCTATAGAAATATTTGCCATTCCAGGATTTGGAATAGCTGGTGTTCTGGGTATTGCATTTACCATCACGGGCCTCACACTCAGCATGGTTCAAAATATGGGAACTGGTATTTTCGATTATGACCTTACCAATGTCGTTAAAGCATTTTTTGTGGTTGTGATTGCGTTTTTCCTATCTATTGTCGGATCGATTATTCTCACCAAACAACTTTTCGGAACCACCCATTTTGGCAATCTGGCATTGGCCAAAACACAAAAAACTGACGAAGGTTATACTTCGGCAAGCAGTGCCTACCAAAATATGCAAGGACAGGAAGGAATCGCCAGAACCATTCTCCGTCCGACTGGAAAAGTTTCCATTGATGGAGATCAGTACGATGCCACTGCCCTGACTGGTTTTATTGAAAAAGGCGTTAAAATAATTGTGGTTGGCTACCAGACCGGACAGTTGGTGGTGAAGAAAAAATGACCCCGTTTCAAGCGTCCACGCTTGAAAATTATTGGCAATGTATTTAAATCTTCAAGCGTGGACGCTTGAAGCAGAGAACATATAAAAACAATGCTCAAACTAGCCCAAATACAATTTGCCCCCCAGTTGGGTGGACAGCAGAATAACCTGAACAAAGTTGAAGAACTTATTGGAAAAGCTGAACAAGCTGACTTTATTATCCTTCCCGAACTG
>Ga0164318_10005436_pt1 | contig 12309 bp, 11 predicted proteins | sample GuaBasSedimGuay9_FD_113734 | JGI IMG/M metagenome (GOLD analysis project Ga0164318, IMG submission 113734) | Subseafloor sediment microbial communities from Guaymas Basin, Gulf of California, Mexico - Guay9, Core 4571-4, 0-3 cm | ecosystem: Environmental > Aquatic > Marine > Hydrothermal vents... | reverse complement strand
GAATGCGCCTCAAATCCTCCGCCCCCTAATCCCACCATGACATCCAATTTGTCCACCACAAATCCTGCTTGATTAAGCTGCTGTCTGAGAATATTGAGGTTACCTTCCACAATCTCTTTTGCCAGGGGATGTTCTGTACCTAGCTGAACCTGCAAGTGCCCTTGCTTAACCAACACCCTTAGATCCATCTGTCCGAGTTCAGGGGTGTTTAAAAGCAACCTGCTCTCATGCTGGCCCTGTGCAACCATGAATTTCAGGTGCTGAAATATCCTGGATACAGCCTCATGCACATAATCAGCCCCGCCATGATGGCTCAGTCCGGGTATGCCGACATCCACACTGTGCCTGTACCCAAAAGGTGATGCAGTAGTACTGTCCAAGCCTAAATTTAGTGAGCTCGATCTCGATTCCATCCCAGCTTTAATCCCCGCAGTGGTGGAAATCCAGAGATCCTTTTGCACACCCTGTCCAGAAGCACCTTTATGAGCACCCCTTTGAGCCCATGTATCCGTGGCACCTCTACTGGATCCCATGTTCTTGAGCAGCGTGGTTCCCTTAAGCGATACGTTCGAGTCTCCTTGTGGAGAGCTTGCCACTTTGCTTTTCTTGGCATTTGGCAACACCTTCAGCTTTGAAATAATCTGCTGCCTCACCAGAGAAACATCGTCCCGCTCCTTTGACTCAATCCTGAGGTTTTCAATTATCGTCCTGATTTGATCCTCACTGATTGTGGGAGGCCTTTCGTACCGCAGAGCTGTCTCACGGATTGTACTCACATTGAGACCTTCCAAAATTGTTTTTATCTTATCGCTGGGCACTCCTTTCTCTTGTAAGGCCTGGGCCAACAATGTCTTAACCGTGGTGTTAGCGGCCTGGGAATTTACTTGTTTTTGCAAGGGTTGAATCTGGGTCAGCGCTTTGATGGCCGTATGATACTCAGCCAGCAGCCCATCCAAATTCCTGGGCTCCAGGGGAATGCCAAACCGCTCCAGCGCTGTCCTAATCTCCTTGTCTCCCACACCAACTCCAGGGGCCAGCTCCTTGACCATGGCCTTTATATCACCTAGCCCTAGGCTTGTCTTGGAATGGACGTGCCTCTCAAGTACTGACGCAACCTTATCTGGACTTGCGCCTATTCTTAGAAATAATAGACCCAGCTGCGGCAAGAACCTTATATTCATTGCAAACCGGGCCTGTCCCCCTTCCTTATTCGACAGTGCATGGCTTACAAGCCTCCATAGCTTATCAAGGTGCACAAGGCCATTGGCGTCTGTTGCCTGCTTCATTGTCGTATCAATCTCATTGGCTTTTAGTCCCAATCCGGCAAGAATGTTTTTTAGGAGGTTATTGAAGGATGAAGGTACTATTAGAGTGCACCCAACCCTCGAAAAAAGTCCTGCAAAATGATCAATACCTTGCTCCCATGATCTGTGTTCCGCGCGCCAGTTCCTTTTTAATCCAGTCTTTTCCTGCCCCAAGGTCTCCTCGGCCAAAACCCTGCCAAACAGCTCCCCGCTCACGCCTTGGGCGGTGTGTTTCGTCCCATCTCCTCGGTGATGAACCGCATCCTGGAAAAGGTTTATTAGCATAGTTTCTTTCATCTCTCGCATCTCCACAGACAACGCTACCGTGCCGTGACATAAGCAAGGCGTGTGCCACGGGGAATGAATTTTTTTTGGCTTAAATATCAATATGTTATGATGACATAAAAAATCCGAGCCCAAAAATTAGCTCATTACGAAGGAAAAATATGCCCCATTGAAGGGCACAAGGGAAAAAATTTCCGACTCTCTTAACTGAATGAAAAAGGTAGACATGTGGGGCGTTAGGAAAGCAAAGGTTAAGGGATAGTCTATTCAGGCCGGCGAAATACCAAGCCATGCACCTGGCCGTGTTTCTTTAGGGCTGAGGGGCTCAGCTCGTCTATTTCCTTTTCTCTTTGCACCAATATGACAGCCACAAGTACTGAGATACCCCCTGCGATTTGAGGAACAGAAAGTTTTTCTCCCAGGAACAAAAACGCTATGATTCCAGCAGATATGGGCTCGAATGTGGCGATTATTGTGGCCCGAGTGGACCGGAGTAATTCCACCCCCAAGGCGAACAGGCCGAAGGGGACTATGGTTCCGAGGCTGGAACAGAGGAATATCAGAGTCCATGATGTAAAATCCCAGCCCATCTTCGGCAGGGTAGAAGGGCCGAGGGCCAGGTTCCAACCGAGACTTCCGAAGATAAGGGCGTAAAGGAGGATGGTCCAAGGACTGTAAACCCTGAGAAGGTATTCCGAGTAAACTATGTAAAAAGAATAAGTCACCGCTGCTCCTAGGCCCCACATTAGGCCTGTGAAATTCATATTGAAGAGATCTACGTTGTAGCCACCGACCACAAAATAGCAGCCTATCAATGCAAGGAACAGTGCAGCCCACCTGACAGGCCCCATGCGTTGGGACATAAAGAGGCGGGCATAGACAGCAATCAAGACAGGTGCTATGTATTCAACAAGGATCGCCGCCGCCGTTGCAATCTTAGATATTGCTTCAAAATAACAGGCATTCACCCCTGCCATACCTATGGTACCTAGAAGAGCAAAATGCCACACATGCCCTAATCTGATGTGCAAGGCCTCTTTTTTTCTGAGCGCAAGCCATATCACAGTGATTATTGAGGCTATGGTCAACCTCCCCTGAGACAGAACAAAAGGCGACAGGCCCATATTCATCAAGTACTTGCTAGCCACACCATTTGCACCCCATGCGGCAGCCGCACCCAAACAGGCAATAACACCCCTCGTGGTTGTAGAGGAGGATCTTATTGACATAGCCCTCTTGTTTCCGCTTGTCTCCAACACAGAAGTGGGTCCTTACACAAGTTTTAATTGTTAACGGGACTGTTATGAAGAGAATAATAATTGAATATTAACCTGAGAGCAACCTAGGGATAGGTTTTCATTGCTCCTTTGATAACTCCTCGCTTATCTTGGCACCTCTCTCCGGCTTCATCATGGCCACGATTCTCCCGGCAGCCTTCCCTTTCATGTTTCTGAGAATTTTGACAACTGTTTCCAGCTTAAGCTTATCCATAATAGCAGCAGCTTTATCCGGCTCCATGGCCGTGTACAGGGACACCAGGTGTGCCATTCTTGCATCCTTCAGGGCCTTTTCCCTCTCAGCCAATTTCTTTGCATACCGCGCTAGCTTCAGCTGTAGCTCATTGAGCTCTGCCATCTTTGCTTCGGTCTCTTCCTTCAAGGCAAGATATTCTTTTTCCTTTTTTGCTATCTCTTTTTCCTTTTGCCGTAATGCCTCCTCCTTCTTTCTCAAGGTTTCTTCGGTGACAACTGGAGCTAAGACCTGTGGTGTGGACTTATCTTGTTTTGCAAACGCCTCGGAGGAAAAGAAGTAGGAGGTTATAAAGACCCCACTAAGGACCATTTTGGCAAGCATACCCGCTGCTAAAAGTACCAGCAGGATTACTAGTGGGTTTCTCCATTTCAACGAAAGGACCTTCCGTGTCGCAGTATGGCCATCTCGCTTAATGCCTTCTGTTCCCTGGATTCTTGCTCTGCTACCCATCTTTCAAAATCCTTGTCTCGCAGTTTGTCAATGATTTTGAACTCCCGATCTTTTTCCAAAAGAGCGCTTCTCTTTTTCTCCACAAACTCTTCCCACTCGGCGACCTCAAGCGCCTTCTGGCTTATTTCCTCTTTCAGGCGACTTAGATAGGAACTGAAATCCTGAAGTCGCTGTGCAGTGATACCTTGCCTGAGCCTTGTTGCAAAACCCAGCGTAGCCTTGTCGTATTCTGCTGTAAGCGACTCCAGTGTTTCTTTGGCAACAGCCAACTGTTCCATTGACCTTGCCAGCTCCACCTGAGCCACCTCTTTTAAGTGCCTTCTGTAGTTAAGGAGGCTTTCGTACCTAAATTTAAAAACCATATTGATCGTCCCTTTCTTGAGTATCAGGCCGTCGTCTACTGCCAGCTGCCCCTGCATTCCTAGCGAGAGGCAAAAAGCTCCTTCAGCTGTCTAAAACCCTCTTCCATAGTAGCCTTGGTTTCCACATCTTGCCTCAAGAAAGCATTTAGTTTATCTATCATTTCTACTGCGTAATCTGCTTTTTCATTATTGCCTCTCTTGTATGCTCCAAGATTCACCAGATCCTCTATTTTCATGTAATCGGCAAGTACCGCTCTAAATTTCTTGCAATATTCCAGGTAGTCAGAATCCACTACATCGGTCATAAGTCGGCTCACACTCGACAACACATCAACAGCAGGGTAGTGACCTCGAGAGGCCAAGGCCCTGTCAAGCACGATATGTCCGTCTACTATTGAGCGTACCGCATCAGCGATGGGTTCATTCATATCATCGCCTTCCACCAGCACGGTGTACAGCCCGGTTATGGATCCTCTTCTCCCGTTTGTTCCAGCCCTTTCTAGTAACCTAGGCAAGTGCGCAAAGGTGCTTGGAGGATAGGCCTTGTTGCTTGGAGGTTCTCCTGAAGCCAATCCTACCTCTCGGGCCGCCATTGCAAACCTTGTGATGGAATCCATCATCAAAAGTACGTCCTTACCTTGATCCCGGAAGAATTCTGCTATTGCCGTGGCCAAATAGGCACCTCTCATTCTAATCAGGGGGGATGTGTCCGAGGTGGCGACCACCACCACAGAACGCTTGAGACCTTCCTGCCCCAAGTCCTTTTCTATAAATTCTTTTACCTCTCTACCCCTTTCCCCTATAAGGGCTATAACGTTAACATCCGCTTTGGGGAAACGAGCCATCATTCCAAGCAGCACACTTTTGCCAACCCCGGACCCCGCCATTATTGCTGCCCTCTGTCCTTTGGCAAGGGTAACCAGGGTGTTGATTGCTCTTATGCCCACGTCTAGAGGTTCCTTTATCCTGGCCCTATTCAAAGGGTTGAGAGGCTTTGCGTACAACGGCATGGTCTTGGTGTAGTGAATGGGCTCTCCCTCGTCTATCGGTTCACCCAATCCGTCGATCACCCTGCCGAGCATATCGAATCCCACATGGACAGCCGCTTGGTACCTCTTGGCAACGATCCTGCTTCCGGGTTCTATACCGTCGCAAGAACAAAGCGGCATCAACAAGAGAGATCGTTCTCTGAAACCTATCACCTCCGCCAACACCGGATCCGCGTAGCGGGGAGGATACACCTGACATATCCCGCCAAGAGGCATGGAAGGCCCGCTTCCCTCTATCACCGTACCAATGACCTTACTGACCCTCCCCTCCAAAAGGATCGGGTCAATGGATGCGATCCTATCAATGTATCTCTTAAGGGACAGTTGCATTGTCTTGACCGCCGCTTTTGAGCTCTTCTTCTAACTCCTCTGAAATTGCAGATAATTGATCTTCAATGGTTGCGTTGACGAGCCCAAATCCTGATTCAAGGATGCAGCCACCCCGCTCCACAGCAGAATCTTCAACTAGTTCCACGTCCTCTATTTTTTTATCAGCTCTGATTTCAGACAAGACCTCAGCGACCTTGTTCATGTCTGAAGGATTAAGACGAATCCTTACATTACTTCTATCATTCAAAAAGGATATGGCCCGGCGCACAGTGCGCAGGATAGCCGTATCATCGAGTTCGAGCTCCTTTAGCAGGATTTTTCTTGCTATTTCTGTGGCAAGCTCAACGAGTTCCCTTTCGGAGTTTCTATAAACTTCTTTTTTCAACTGAGACAAGCTCTTGATGAGGGCTTCAAGCCTCCTGGCTGTTTCTTCCAGCCGTTTTTTCCCCATGACGAGCCCGTCCTTTTGCCCTTGCTGAAATCCCTTCTCATAGGCCTCCATCTCGATTTTGGACAGATGATCTTCTATTTTGCCCCCTATACCGTCACTAGGTTCTTCACTCTTTTTAGTAGGGTTGACCCTGTGGGCCTCAAACTCTCGTACCCGGAAGCTTTCTATCTTAAGTCCTTCATGCTCCTCTCTCTTTAGTAGATTAGACAACTACGTCATCACCTCCCCTGCCCCCGAGAACAATCTTCCCCTCTTCCTCAAGCCTCCTGGCCGTCTTTATAATGCTTCTTTGAGCCTGTTCAACTTCTTTCACTCTCACCGGTCCCATAACCTCCATATCTTCTTTCAGCATCTCCGCGGCCCTCTGGCTCAGATTACCGAAGATTTTCTCCTTAAGAGTATCAGAGGCGGTTTTTAGGGCCAGGAGCAATTCATCATTGCTGATTTCTTTGAGCAGTGCTCGGATAGAACGGTCATCGAGGGTTACGAGATCCTCAAAAATGAACATGGACTGTCTTATGTTATCAGCGAGTTCTTCTTCTTCTTCCTCTATCTTTTCCAGTATGGCCTTTTCTACCTTCCTGTCTATTTGGTTTAGTATTTCTGCTGCCACCTCGATGCCGCCCATCTTTTGGGGACCTGATTCGCCAATACTTGATACCTCACTTTCAAGCACGCTCTGTATCTCGTCTATTATCTCGTCAGGCACTGTGTCCAGCTTCGCTATCCTTACAACGACCTCGCTCTGGATATTTTCCGGTAGCAGCTTGATAACCTCTGCTGCGGTATGATGGTCTAGGTTTGCCAAAATAAGGGCGATCGTCTGAGGGTGCTCGTTTGCTATGAAGTTAACAATCATTTCTGGTGCCAAGGTCTTTAGCTTCTCAAAATAGCCCCGCTTCTTTGTGGAAGTAAGCTCTTCCATCAGTGTGCTTGCCTTTTTTGGATTTAATGCCTTTGACACTGTTCGCTCAAAAAACTTATCTCCCGAGCCACCTATGATAGCCCCGCCCTTGAAGGTCCCCAAAAATTCATTCATTACAGAGGATATGACCTTTGGGTCCACCTGGTCGAGCTTGGTCATCTGTTGCCCTATGGCCTTTATCTCGTCCTCACTCAGGTGTCTAAACACATTAGCTGTGAATTCTTCGCCCATAACCATTAGAAAAATGGCCGCTTTTCTTGTTCCGGTAAGCTCCTCTCTTCCTTCCAACTTAACTTCCCTCTCTCACCCAGCTTCTGATTACCTCTGCGATCTTTTCCGGTTCTGTTCTGCTGATCTCCAAGATCTCCTCTTTCCTGATGGCACTGTCCCCACTCCCTTGGCCGCCGGCTGACAGTTGGGGAACCTCTGTACCTGGCGGCAGGGCCGCCGGGCCGACATATTGCTTCGCTTGACTCAACCAATTCTTGAAGGGCTTGATAACAAAAAAGAAAAATAGGAAGATCAAAACAACATTGAAAAACGGCCTTACGCCTTTCTTTAGATAGCTCATCCAGGCAGGAGCGGCAGCCACATTCACCTCTTCTTCCTTCTGAATCGCAAAAGGAACATTGGATATGGTGACCTGATCCCCCCTTGCTTCATTAAACCCTATGGCCTTCTTCACGATTTCTTCGAAGTTTTTCATCTCTTTGCGGCTCCGTGGGACAAACTTCCTTTGGGGATTGCCCTGCTCATCCTTCACCGTGGTATAAGGTCCGTCAATAATCACTGCCGCTGTGAGCCGCTTAATCTCCCCAGAGGAACTCACAATTTGTTTTTCCACCTTATTAATTTCATAGTTCACTATAGAATTTTCTTTTTCCACCTTCTTAGTTGTTGCGCTGCTCTGGCCACTTGTTTCATAAACTTGATATTTCGAATCGGGTGACCCACTGGGCAAACTTTTCCCATTTATCGCCTTTTCCTTCTGCCTGTGTTCACTTCGTATTACCATGCTGTCCGGATCATAGGTTTCCTCGGATATATTTACCTGCTTAAAGTCTACATCGGCTGAAACCTTGGCAACCACTTGATTTCTGCCTATGACCGGTTCGAGCATGCTGACTATCCTCTTTTCTAGTGTCTTCTCTAATGCCCTTTTGTATTCAAATTGATCCGCCGTCATGGCACCCACGCCATTGTCCTCTCTGGAACCTATGAGTAAACCCTGGTTCACATCCACTACGGTCACATTCTCAGGCTTCAAGTCTTTCACCGCGCATGCCACTAGGTTGACTATTCCCTGAAGTTGCTTACGGTCCAAAGCCCTTCCTTGGTACAGCTTGAGTACCACGGAAGCCGTAGCTTGCTTCTCTGGTTCGACGAACAGCGAGTCATCAGGCTGAACGATATGTACCCTCGCCTGAGCCACTGCATCAAACTGCATTATCGTTCTTGCCAGCTCACCCTGAAGAGCCTGCTGATATTTCAACTTTTGTACAAATTCCGTAGTACCGAATGGCATTTTGTCAAAGGTCTCGAATCCAACGTTCCCGCCTCTAGGCAGTCCCTGGCTCGCAAGCTCAAGCCTCAAGTCGTAAACCTTCTCCTCAGGGACCAGTATTGTGCGGCCCCCGTCCTCTAGGCGAAAGGAAACCCTTCTCTCCCTGAGTTTGTCCGCGATCTGGGCCGCATCGGAGGTCTCTAGGTTGGCGAACAATATCTGGTAGTCTGGTCGATTGGTCCAACTCATCAAGGCCACAAAACCTCCGATGAGCAAGCAGGCGGTTATTGCAAAACTGATCTTCTTGCCAAGAGGAATATTTCGGATAACCTCCACAAGGGGCATCGTTGATCTGTTTTCTGCCTCAGCCATATCCGGACTCCTTTATTAGGTGGTAGGCATTGGGCTTTGGGCGGTCGGCATTGGGTCTAAAGAGAAACAGTCTCCCTTTCCTGACACCTGCCTTGCGCCTTCTGCCTGCTGTTACACCTGCATCCTCATGATTTCTTGATAAGCCTCCACCAGCTTGTTCCTGATCCTCAGAAGAAGCCTGAGCGACAAATCTGCCTTTTGAGTTTCGATCATTACATTTTGAAGATCCGCCCTTTTCCCAACCGCGAATTCGTTCATCATACTGTCTGCGCGTTTGAGTTGTGTATCTACATCAGCGATGAAGCGCTTCAATGTCTTGGCGAAGTCGCCATCTCTGTTTTCGGCAACCTTTGGGCCCATATCTTGCCCGCTGCCCCTTATGTGTGATTGAATGCTCCGTATCATCTTAACTCCTTGTACTATCGCGCCAGATCAAGGGCCTGCAGGGCCATCTCTTTCGCTGCCCTGATGGCAGCCGCATTTGCCTCATACCCTCGGTTGGCATTCAGCATAGATACCATCTCCTGGACTAGATTAACGTTTGGCAAATACACATAGCCCTGTCTGTCTGCATCCGGGTGGGAAGGATCGTAAACCTTCCTGAAAGGTCCTTTTACAGGCGCTATCCCTGTCACTCGTACTCCATATACTTCCTCGGTCTCCATCGAGACTTTCAATTCCTCCTCAAAAGACCTCGAAATGGGGGCAGTTTCGAATATCACCGTCTTTTTCCGATAAGGCCCCCCGGAAGCCGTTCTTGTAGTGTTGGCGTTTGCAAGGTTCATTGATATTACATTCAACCTCGCCCTTTCTGCCGACATCCCGCTTGCCGCAATGTCGATAGCCTTTATCAGGTCCATTTCACTATCTCCTTCCTTCTTCTATAACCATTTTCAGTTCATCAAACTTCTTGGACAGCATCCTTACCGTGGCCTCGTATAGAAGATTGTTTTTGGCCATCTTGGCCATCTCCTTGTCAAGATCTACTTGGGAGTCTCTCTGGAGCCCTTTACCAATTTCCTTCATTGGAAATTCCCCTTGTCCAGGCGAAGGAATAGAGGATCTAGCGGGCAAATGGCCCTCGTGGGTCACCTTAAGCTTCAGATCCGACTCTTTAAGGGCCGCCTTCAAGGCGTCATCAAAATCTATATCCTTTGGCCGGTATCCTGGTGTGTCAATGTTCGCTAAGTTACCGGCTATGACCCCATGTCTCTTGGCTCGATAGTCCAATACGTGGGCCAGGAGCCTTGAGGTCTTATCCATAATTCCTTTGCCGATCACACCCCCCATGTCAAAGACAACCTCTCCTTTCTACAAATCCTTTCATGCAAAACAAGTACCAACCCGAACGGATACTTTCACGGTCACCTAGGCTGGCCAGTGTTTGTCAGGCAAAAACGGCAGCTCAAAGTTTCATTTCAGCCTTGTATTCCTTTAACTTGTTCCTTAACGTCCTTACGCTTATCCCTAAGACCTTGGCCGCATGCGTCCTGTTCCCGTTGTTACTCTTGAGGGCATTCATGATCATCTTTTTTTCCATCTCCTTGAGAGTCACCACATTGGCATCCGTCAGAACCTTTTCATTATTAACCGAGCCAAGGTCAATGAGCCTCTCCAGATCCTTTTGCCCTACCAGGTCCGAATCAACAAAAATAGAAACCCTCTCCATGAGATTTTCTAGTTCACGTACATTCCCGGGCCAATGGTATTTCTCTAAAAACACCCTGGCATCTGGACGAAGTTGTTTCAAGGAACCCCCATACCTGGCAGCTTGTCTTGCAAGGAAAAGTTCTGCCAGTGGTATAATATCCGCCTTTCTAGACCTTAAAGGCGGGATTCGTAGGGGTATCACATTGAGGCGATAATAGAGGTCAAGGCGGAAGTTACCGTTTCTCACCTCTTTTTCAAGATCCCTGTTGGTCGTCGCAATGACCCGCACATCAACTTCAACAGGATACCGACCCCCTACCCTGTCTATCACCCTCTCCTGCAAAGCTCTCAGCAGCTTAGCCTGGATTGCAGGGGCCATTTCGCTAATCTCATCAAGCAGTAATGTACCTCCATCGGCCAGTTCGAATTTCCCTTGCTTTCTGGCCGTAGCCCCGGTAAACGCTCCTCTTTCGTGGCCAAAAAGCTCGCTTTCGAGAAGATTCTCCGGTAGGGCCGCACAGTTGATAGCTATAAGTGGTCCATCTCTTCTAGCGCTGTTTTGATGTATGAATCTAGCAACTATTTCCTTGCCTGAACCACTTTCCCCTTCCAAGAGCACTGTGGCGTCTCGTTCTGCGGCCCTTCGTGCGAATTCAAGAACTTTCTTCATTGCTTCGTCGCAAGCAACAATTTCCCCGGGCTCAATACTTCTGCGGATTGTGGATCCTTTTGAGCGTTTCTTGCACCGCCCATGTATCACACACCTTTCAATTGCCCCGAGCAATCTTTCGGGCTCTATACTGCAGGCCATATACTCTGACGCACCTGCCCTAATGACCTTTACGGCCTCCTCCACAGTGGGCTTCGCACTAAACACCAATACCGAAATGGACGGAAATCTGACACTAATATCTTCTAAAAGCCTTATGAACTCCGAAGGCTTCCCCCCTACATCAGTCACCCAGACCTTGGGCAGCAACTTCTCTATTGCCTCCGAAGGCACGTCTCTTGCTCCGTCTCCCATTAGTATTTCGCACCCCAGGTTTTTAAGGCTTTCTAACAACCTCGGGTGTAGTGAGACAGAAGAAGCAGTCCACAAGATCTTTTGTTTATCCATCCCTGCCTACCTATTTGCAACCTCGGCCCAGTGGGGCAGTTTTTTCAGGTTGTCGTACAGTACTATGTCACCCAGCCGCATCTGAGCCCTTGCCTGCAATATCGGTGGTCCTTCATCTCCTACTTCTGTGTACAGCTCTTTTGCTCTCTGGTTCCTTCCAAGCTGCTCGTAATACTGCGCTAGCCTAAATTTGATCTCCCAGTAGTGTTCCCCTTCCGGCCCATAGCCCTGCTTGAAGAGATCCTCCAGTATTTTCACTGCCTCCTGTAAGTTGTTACTGGACCCATATGTGTCGGCTAGTTCTACCAAGGCCGAAAGGCGGATTTCATCATATTCCTTTGCCTTTCCAGCTAGCTCTAGGCACCTCCTAAGCGCCCCTTTTGCCTCTAACGTGTTACCCATCCTGTTTTGTATCTTGCCCACCTCCAATAGAACCTTCAGCTTCTCCTCCTTGCTCAGCAAAGGAAAATTGGCAATACCATGCTTGTACGCCTTCAATGCCTCAGAGAGCAAACCCAACTCCTCATATGCCTGACCCAAGAACAATGAACACCTGGCTTTGAACAACTCATCCCTTATCCTACCTTTTTGTTCTTCCAGTATCCTGACTGCCCGTTTTACATGGCCGGCTGCACGCAATGCCTTTGCAAAGACCATGATGTAGCGCGGCCTGAGCCGAGGCATTAGGGAATCGGGGTCGAATCGCCCCAGCACAGCTAAGGACTGATCTGCCGCCCCTTCCTCAAATAGCGCCTCTGCTACATACAACCTGGTTCGCATTCCCAGCTTGTCCGCTACTAGGGCCTGGTTTTTCCTATATAAATCGATGCAATCTTGAAATCGTTTCTCTTCGCAAGCCTGCCTTATGGCCTCCTCACATGCCTGATAAAATAGCGCCCTAGCCGCCTTCCCGGCTTCATCTTTTGGTGGCTTCAAAACCAGTTCACGCAAGCTCTCCATGGCCTTGTCATATGCCT
>Ga0164318_10005434_pt1 | contig 12310 bp, 12 predicted proteins | sample GuaBasSedimGuay9_FD_113734 | JGI IMG/M metagenome (GOLD analysis project Ga0164318, IMG submission 113734) | Subseafloor sediment microbial communities from Guaymas Basin, Gulf of California, Mexico - Guay9, Core 4571-4, 0-3 cm | ecosystem: Environmental > Aquatic > Marine > Hydrothermal vents... | reverse complement strand
TTCTCCTCATTTCTTCCTCAATTCTCTTTTTTCTCTCTTCTTCTCTTCTTTTTCTTTCTTCTTCTTCTCTTTTCTTTCTTTCCATTTCTTTTCTTATCCATTCCTCCTCCATTTTTCTTCTTTCTTCTTCTCTTTTTCTTCTTTGTTCTTCTTCTCTTTTTCTTATCTCTTCCATCTTTTTTCTTTCTTCCTCTATCTTTCTTTGTTCTTCTTCCTTTTTCTTTTGGGCTGCCAATTTTTCTCTCTCTTTTTCAGGAAATTTGCCCAATTTAGCCATCTCGATGTCCTTCTTCATCGTCATTATCTTTTCTCTGCTTAGAAATTTTCTATCTCCTTTGTCTTCTTTTTGGGCCATATTTGCTTCTTGTTGGGGTTATCTTTTTTTGTCTGAAAAGAGAAAGATTAATTCTTCCTTGAGGATCTATTTCAGCTACCCTTACCATAACTGTTTCGCCAGGTTTTAATCTTCTTCTTAAGCGAGAAGAATGTATGAGCCCTTCTCTGCCTGGTAGAAATTCAACCATAGTACCGAAGTCAAAGATTTTTGTGACCTTGCCCTGAAATATTTCTCCCACTTTTACCTCCCGGGTAATATTCTTTATTAATGCAATAGCTTTCTTGGCGTTTTCTTCTTTTTGTGCAGTGACAAATATTTTTCCGTCTTCTTCAATATCAATTACTACTTCAAAGTCTTCAGTGATTTTTCTAATAGTCTTTCCGCCTGTGCCGATAAGTTCCCCAATTTTTTCTGGATTAATCTTAAGAGTGTAAATCCGCGGCGCCCAGGGAGAGAGATGGGATCGAGGACAAGAAAGAACCTGTTTTATTTTCTCTAGAATTTCTAATCTTGCTTTCTTTGCTCTCATCAATGATTCTCTTAGAATTTGGTCCCCGATTCCTGGAATTTTTACATCCATCTGTATCGCAGTTATTCCTTTTTCTGTACCTGCTACTTTAAAATCCATGTCTCCATGATGGTCTTCTACTCCTTGGATATCTGTGAGAATTTTATATTTTTGTTGATTTTCCATCATCAATCCTATAGCAATTCCTGCAGCAGGTCTTGAAATAGGCACTCCGCCATCCATTAAAGCTAGAGAGGATGAGCAAACCGAGGCCATAGATGTTGATCCATTTGAGGAAAGTATTTCTGAGACTATTCTTATGGTATAAGGAAACTCCTCAGAGGAAGGGATTAGGGGTGAGAGAGCTTTTTCTACAAGCATTCCGTGTCCTATTTCTCTTCTTCCTGGCCCTCTTAGTGGTTTTATCTCGCCTGCACAATAAGGAGGAAAGTTATAATGATGCATAAATCTTTTCTTTCCTACAATTTCCATTCCTTCTATAATCTGTTGGTCACCAGGTGCTCCCAAGGTTAAAATTGAGAGAGCTTTTGTTTTGCCACGAGAAAAAAATCCAGAGCCGTGGCTTCGAGGAACAAGCGCTACCGCTGCTTCCATGGGTCTTATTTGGTCTAGTTTTCTTCCATCTGGTCTTTTTTCTTCTTCGATAATCTTTCTATGGACTAGGTTTCTTGTTTCCTTTTCAAAACTCTCTAAGGCAAATCTGAGTTCTTGAATGTCGGTATATTTTGTCTCAAAGAAATGTAAGAAATCTCTTCTAAGATCATCCAAGGTTTTTGGATGATTACTCTCTTCTGAAAAAATAGCCTTTTCTAATTTATCCTGCAGCCATTTTCTTACTTCTTTTTCTATTCCTATATCTTTGAAGGGCTCAATAAGGACTTTCTCTTTTCCTAAAAGGTTTTTTATTCTTTTTTGAAAATCAATTATTTCCTTTAGATATTTCTTACTAAATGAAAAAGCTTCGAGAATTGTTTCTTCCTCAACCTCTTCAGCTCCACATTCGATCATGTTTATTAGAATTTCACCGTTTTCTTCTATCCCTGAACATACAAGATCCAGATCTGATTCATCTCTTTGACTATAGGTAGGATTTACTACAAAATTTCCATTTACTCTACCTATTCTGACGCTTGCTACTGGTCCTTTCCAGGGAATATCTGATAGAGAAAGAGCAATTGACGCTGCATTAACTCCTAAGACATCTGCATCGTTTTCGCTATCCCAAGAAAGACAGGTAACAATTACTTGGACTTCTCTGTGAAGATCTTTAGGAAATTGAGGCCGAATGGCTCTGTCGATTAATCTTGAGTTTATAACTGCTTCATCAGAAGGTTTTCCTTCGCGTTTGATATATTTTGGCCCTCTGATTTTTCCAGCAGCATAATATCTCTCTTCGTAATTCACGCTTAGAGGAAAAAAGCCAGTTTCCTTTGATTCTTCCTGGCTCATTACACAGGTAGCTAAGACAAGAGTATCTCCGTAACGAACTAAAATCTCTCCGTTTGCCCTTTCAGCTAAGTTTTTAACTTCTACTATTAGATCTTTATTTCCTACCTTTAGCCTAAATTCTTTTGTCTCCATTTATTTTGATTTTTTCCTTAGAAGATATTTAGAAGGATTTTTGTCTAAATCTATAAATTCATCGCTGATTTCTCTTAGTTTGGAAGAGGTAGTCTTTCCAAAAGCAATAATTTCTACTCTTTTGCCTTGATTTTTTAGATATTCTACAAGAGGAATAAAATCACCATCTCCTGAGCAAAGGACTATTACATCCAAGCTAGGAGCTGTTCTTATAGCATCAATGACTATACCTACATCCCAGTCTGCTTTTTTCATTCCTCCGTAAAATTCTTGAAGATCTCTTACTCTTGTCTCTATGCCTAGTTTAGTGAGAGCTTCAAAGAATGGTCTTTCTTCTCCTGTTTTAGTTCGGACTACATAAGCAAAAGCCCTAATGAGTTTTCGTCCTGAAACGGCTGTTTTGAGAACTTCCCCAAAATTAACTTTTGCTCCATAAAGATTTTTTGCTGAATGATAAAGATTTTGAACATCTATCAGTACACCGACTCTTTGTTCTTTATGTCTCGTGACAGAAATCATATCTCTATTTTTTGAGTCCAATTTTTTTAATTAGGGCCTTATATCTTTTTTGATCTTTTTGTTTTAGATAATCCAGCAGAGCTTTTCTTTTGGAAACCATACGAAGTAGCCCTCTTTTGGAATGAAGATCTTTTGGGTGTTTCTTTAAATGTTCCAAAAGTTGTTTGATTTCCTCAGAAAGCAAAGCAATCTGGACCTCAGGAGATCCAGTGTCGGTATCATGAATTTTATATTTTTTAATTATTTCTTCTTTTTTCTCTGGGGTAAGCATATTGTTTTATTATTTTACATTAAAATTAAAAAACAGAAAAGATCTGTTTTTCTGTGCGTCCAGCAGGAGTCGAACCTGCAACCTTGGGCTTAAGAGGCCCCTGCTCTACCAATTGAGCTATGGACGCAGAATTTTTATATCATGGGGATACTTCTAATACTACAGGACATTTTATCTCAAACCATCCTTTACCGAAACCGACCCAATCTGCCACCCCTACTGCAGTGAGTGTGGTGTTTACTATAATCCACGAAGTATAAATAATAACAAGACCAATAATTGCTGCTGTCAAAACAGATTTTGCTTTCTGGAACTGTCCAGGATTTGCTCCTGCTAAATAGAAGGAAACTCCACCTGCTATAAAGATGATTGTGGCAATAGGAGGGACAATTGTCAAGAGAATAAAATCAATTATCGAGTCAATCATGATAAAAATGTGACAGGGCTGGCAAGGAATAAAATATTGATTTGCTGTTCCTTCGCACGGGCTTAATCCCAATATAGGAGGAGTGGTAACAAGACATCTTCCGCAGGGAACAAAACCCTCATAGGTTACTGTATGACTAGTTCCGGCCGGCTTTACTGTTATAGAATAAGTTTTCGCTTCTGCCAGGGCAAACAAAGGAGAAAGTAAGAAGATTATAAAGAATATAAGAAATATTTTTTTCATAATTGATATAATGCCCTCGCCCCGACTCGAACGGGGACCTACGGTTCCGAAGACCGTCGTTGTATCCATTCAACTACGAGGGCTTTCTGTATTTTATCAAAAATGTTGAAAAAAACAAGCTTCTTGGCTAAGATAAGGTATAATGGAAATTCCTCAGGAAGTCAACTCTATCATAAACAAGCTTGAAAAAGCAGGTTTTGAAGCTTTTATTGTAGGAGGATGTGTGCGAGATTTATTGAGAGGAACCAAACCAAAAGATTGGGATGTAGCAACTAATGCTAAACCTGAGCAGATCAGGAAGGTTTTTCCTAAAAGCTATATTGACAACAAGTTTGGAACAGTCACTGTTTTAACTGAATCTTCTGATCCTACTCTAAAAGAAGTTGAAATTACACCTTATAGAATTGATGAAAAATACACTGATAAGCGTCATCCAGATAAGGTACATTGGGCAAAGACAATTAGAGAGGATTTAGCCAGACGCGATTTCACTATTAATGCAATGGCTGCTCGAATATCAGGAAAGAAAAAAGCATTAGAGATAATAGATCCGTTTTTTGGGCAAAAAGATTTGAAGGAAAAAATTATTCGAGCAGTGGGAGATCCTCAAGAGAGGTTTTCCGAAGATGCTTTACGAATGATGAGAGCAGTGCGTTTTGCTACTATTCTTGGTTTTGAGATAGAAAAAGATACGTTTTTGGCGATTAAAAAAAACGCCTCATGGCTTAAGGTTATTTCTAAAGAGAGAGTCAGAGATGAATTTATGAAAATCATTATGTCAGAGAATGCAGCGCAAGGAGTAGAATTGCTAAGAAAACTAGGACTTCTTAGGTATATTATACCTGAGTTAGAAGAAGGATATGGAGTTACCCAAAACAAACACCACATTTATGATGTTTATGAGCATTCTCTTCGATCTTTAGATTATGCTGCTAAAAAGAATTTCAACAAATATGTGCGGTTAGCTGCTTTATTGCACGATATTGCAAAACCTAGGGTAAAGAAAGGAGAAGGGCCGGATGCAACTTTTTACAATCATGAAATAGTAGGAGCCAGGATGACTCGCGAGATTTTGGAGCGTCTTAGATTTCCCAAAAAAGATATAGAAAAAATTGTTAAGTTAGTAAGATATCACTTGTTTTATTATAATGTAGGTGAGGTGGGAGAATCTTCTGTAAGAAGGTTGTTGCGTAGAGTTGGGAAAGAAAACATAGAAGAGCTTGTTCAAGTAAGAATGTGTGATCGCATTGGGTCTGGATGTCCTAAAGCTCTACCTTATAAATTAAGACATTTCCTTTATGTAGTTGATAAGGTTTCTCAAGATCCTATTGATGTAAAAATGCTCAAGATAGGAGGAAATGAAATAATGCAGACTCTTAAAATTCCTCCCGGCCCTATGATTGGACAGATACTTCAAATTCTTTTAGGAGAGGTTTTGGATGATCCTTCAAGAAATAAAAAAGAATACCTTTTGAAGAGAGTAAAAGAATTAGGAAAGTTGGACCAAGAAACTTTGAAAAAAGAATCGCTGGAAGCCAAAAAGAAAATAAATGAAGTCATTATCAAAAAAGATAAAATGACAAAAGAAAAGTATTGGGTTGCTTGACGGGATATGGTGTAGTGGTAGCACGCACCCTTCGGGAGGGTGTAGCCCCAGTTCGAATCTGGGTATCCCGAAAAAATATGAAAGAAAAAGAACTTAGCAAAATGAATGAGATAAGGAAAATAGAAAAAGCGGTTAACGCAAAACTTTTTCTTATATGCTCTCTAACGACATTTCTATTAATGGGAACTATTGCGATAGAATTTTTTACAAGAGGCAATTTCCCACCGAGCCAGATGAATATTTTTTATGTAGGAGTTCTTCTTATCTATTCTCTTCATAAAGAGATGTTAAGATGGATGGGAGAGAAAGAAAAAGAGAGAAAAGGAGAATGGTTCTTGTATGCATGGATTATTTTTGCCGTTTCTCTTTCTTTTATAAATTTTATTACTAAAGGGTATTTTTCCTTCTCAGAAGAAGGTCATCCTTTAAATACTCTTGCCGAAGTTCATACTACTGCTTTAGAAGTAGGAGCAGTTTTTCTTTCTACAAGATTTTCTAAGATGCTAAGGTTTTGCTTCAAAAGAAAAAGGGGCCTGTAGCTCAACGGTAGAGCATCCCGTTCGCATCGGGAAGACATGGGTTCGACTCCCATCAGGTCCACCAGAAAGAAGAAGTTCGAACAGATAAAACAAGAAAATCTATCGCTTAATGAGAGCTTTGGGATTTTTAATATCGAGATGGTTGAATAATATCAAGCATAATTCTCAATAATATGAATTCTTCTCAAGTAGGAAAGCTGGGAGAAGAGATTGCTGCTGTGTATCTTAAAAAGAGAGGATACAAAATTTTGGAGAGGAATTATTCTCCCAATTTTATTTCAGGCCCAATTCAAGGCGAGATAGATATTATAGCTCAAAAAGAAGATACGCTTTTGTTTGTTGAAGTAAAGACCGTGGTCTGTAAAAATTCTGAGGATTCTGAAGAAAAGGTTTTCTTTCCTGAGGATAAGGTGAATTTTCTTAAACAAAGAAAGATTATTAAAACCTCAGAAAGTTATCTTCTGGAGAAGGCTTATCCTCAGGAAACTAAGTGGCAAATAGATGTTATAACTGTGGAGATATTTCTCAAGGAGAGAAAGGCAAAAATCCATCATATAAGAAATGCTATCTCTGACTCTTGACAGTTTTTCTCCTTTTCCTATACTTAATTAAAAGGTCGTCTCAAGAGACCTTTTTTAAAATATAAAGGAATAAATATTAAAGAATAAAATGGATTTGAAGACATTCAGTTCGGCTGTTGCTCAAATTGCGGAAGAGAAAGGAATACCTGAGGAGAAAGTTATTGAGATTATCGAGCAAGCAATAGCCGCTGCTTACAAAAAAGATTATGGAAAGAAGGGACAAAAGATCCGGGCGAAACTCAATCCCAAAACCGGCGATCTTAAATTTTGGCAGGTTAAATTAGTAGTTGATAAGGATATGTTGCTTACCGACAAAGAGATAGAAGAATTAAAAAAGAAGCCCAAAGACTCGACCAAGCAGGAGGAATTAAAGGAAAAAAAGAAAGTGCGTTTCAATCCAGAAAGGCATATTATGATAGAAGAGGCCAGAAAAATAGATCCTAAAATAAAGGCAGGAGAAGAACTCCAGATACCTTTGAAGACTGAAAAAGATTATGGGAGAATTGCAGCTCAGACTGCCAAACAGGTAATTTTGCAGAGAATTAAAGAGACAGAAAGAGAGACTATTTTTGAAGAATTTCAAAAGAAAGAAGGCGAGATAGTTTCAGGCATTGTTCAGAGAATAGAAGGAAAAAATGTTTACCTAGATCTAGGAAGAACTCTGGGTATTCTTCCTCCTGCTGAGCAGACGCCGGGAGAGTTTTACCGTGTTTCTCAAAGGCTTAAGGCTTACGTTCTTAAAGTAGAAAAAACTCCGAAAGGTCCTTTAGTTTTTCTTTCCCGCGCTTATCCTAAATTTATTTCAAAATTGTTTGAATTGGAGGTTCCAGAAATTGCCTCAGGAGAGGTAGTGATAAAATCTATAGCAAGGGAACCGGGCTCTCGTTCAAAGATTGCTGTCGCTTCTACTGTTGAAGGGATTGATCCTATTGGTTCTGTAGTTGGTCAACGGGGGACAAGGGTTATGGCAGTGATTAATGAACTAGGAGGAGAAAAGATAGATGTTATTGAATGGTCAGAAGATCCAGAGAAATATATAGCTAATTCTCTAGCTCCTGCAAAAGTCTTGGAGGTGAAAATAGAACCCAAGAATAAAGCTAAGGTTATTGTGCCTGAAGATCAATTATCATTGGCTATTGGAAAGAATGGTCAGAATGTACGATTAGCGGCAAAATTGACTGGTTGGAGAATAGATGTTCAAGCTCAAGAAGGTGATAGTATTGAGACAGCCCAAGGAAACGAAGAAGAAGTAAAAGAAGAAGTAAAAGAGACAGAAGAAGACAAAAACCAGAAGGAAGAAAAAGGAAATGATAAAAAATAATTTTATTTTAAACTATGACTAATCTCTTTAAAGATATACATCCAGGAGACAATCTACCTGAAGAGATTAATGTTGTGATTGATATTCCTAAAGGTTCAAAAAGCAAGTTCGAATACAACGAAGAAAAAGGTTATTTTGAACTAGATAGAGTGATTTATTCTCCTTTGTTCTTTCCTTTTGAATACGGGTTTATTCCTCAAACATGTTCTGAAGACGGCGATTCTCTGGATGTTGTACTTTTAGCTACTTATCCAACTTTTTCGGGTTGCGTAGTGAAAGCTCGTCCTATTGGTGTGCTTTTGATGAAAGATGAGAAAGGACCAGATAACAAAATTATTGCTGTGCCGGTTGATAAAGTAGATCCACGATTTAAGGAAATAAGAGATATTGAGGATTTGGGCGAACACCTAAGAGAAGAAATAAAACTTTTCTTTTCTGATTATAAAAAACTAGAAAAGGAGAAATACAAGTATGTAAAAGTAGAGGGATGGAAAGATCGCAAAGAAGCATTTCAAATAATCGAGAAGGCCGCAAAAGCCTGGCGCCAGAAACAAAAAGAAGCGTGCTAGGACGCTTATAGAGAAGGAAGAAGTTGATAAATAGTTGCTACCAATACAAACGTTCTGAAAAGATTCCCTGTCAAGAGGATAGGAAGTGCATATTTTATTTTCATTAGTCGAGCTGCTATGATGGTTATGGTTGGTAGTTCAGGAATAAGAGGAACAAAAGTAAGTACCATCACAACCCATTCTTTTTGCTTTACTAGCCAGAGAATACATTTTTCCCTTAATCTTTCTTGGCTTTGGAGAAGTACCATTTTTTGTCTCCACCAGCCTGTTGCTGAGCTGATAAGAATATTGATATATTTCCATTTTCTTATTCTTTTGGCTATCCATCCTGTCCCATAGTAGGTAAGGAGTAGTGTGCACGACCAGTATACAGTCACAATGAAAAAAGTAATATGAAAAGGTATTCCAAGCAATCGATAGGCGGTAACTCCTCCTATTCCGTTGAAGCAAAGGAGGACAAAACCGGCTATTAATCTCCTAATCATTATTCACACCTCAAAGAACTATTCAGATGCTATCATATTCCAATGACTCAGTCAATTAAAAAAATATCTAATTCTGAAATTGAAATAAAAGTTGAAATTCCTTCAGAAGAGTTTGCTTTATATTACAGAAAGGCAATTTCTGATTTAGGGAAAGATATAGAAATTAAAGGTTTCAGAAAAGGGCATGTTCCTCAATCGATAATAGAGGAGAAGATAGGAACGCTACGGATTCTTGAAAGGGCTGCTCAAGAAGCGGTAACTCAATATTACATAAAGATTGTAAAGGAAAACAATCTTCAGGTAATTGATAGGCCAAAGATCGAAATTCTAAAGATGGCTCTCGGAAGTCCGTTTAGTTTTAGAGCCAGAGTGACAGTTCTACCAGAAATTGAACTGCCAGATTACCGGAAGATTGCATCTTCTCTGAAAAGAGAAAAGGTTCAGGTTAGCGATCAAGAAGTTCAGAAGACAATAGATTGGTTACGTCGTTCTCGAGCAAAGTTAATCGCTCTCGGCAGAGAAGCAAGAAAAGGAGATTTTGTTGAAATTGAATATTTTTCTCCACAGATAGAAAATGGAAAGAAAAGAAAGGACGGTTTTATTTTAGGACAGGGAGGTTTTATTCCTGGATTTGAGCAAAAAATAGAAGGAATGAAAGCAGGTCAAGAAACAGAGGAATTTTCTTTAACTATTCCTCAAAATCACTTCGTGAGAGAGCTAGCAGGGAAAAAAGTAACTTTCAAAATAAAACTGATTTCTGTATTTAGAATGGAATTGCCTGAATTGAATGACAGATTTGCTCAATCTCTTGGAAATTTTCGGGATCTCTCTTCTTTGAAAGAAAGTATAAGAGAAGGAATATTGGCAGAAAAAGAAAATAAAGCAAAAGAAAAATTCAGACAGAAAATTTTAGAAAAAATCATTAATTCTATTAGATGGGATATTCCTCAAGTTCTTATAGAAGCAGAAAAAAATAGATTATTCTCTGAATTTAAAGAAAGTTTTTTGAATAACTCTAAGATGTCGTTTGAGGATTATTTAGCAAAAACAAAGAAAACAGAGAAAGAAATCAAAGATAGTTTTCTGGAAGCAGCACTCAGGAATATTAAGATCTCTCTGGTTCTTAGAGAAATCAGTAAGAGAGAAAATATCACCGCTTCTCCTCAAGAGATAGAAGATCAGATTAATCAGTTACTTAAGAATTATCCAGATATTGAATCTGCTAAGTCACTTGATTTGGAGAAGTTAAAAGAGTATACTAAGGAGAGAATTATTAATGAGAAAACTCTTCAATTGCTGGAGGGTTTTGCTGAGAGAGTTTGATACCAACCTGATATTTCATCAAAAACTATGCCTTTAGTCCCAACAATAGTTGAGAAAAGTCAATTCGGAGAAAGAGCTTATGATATTTATTCACGGCTTTTGAAGGAAAGGATAATTTTGCTAACAGGACCAATTACTGATGGATTGGCTAATTTGATCATTGCTCAATTATTGTTCTTAGCTTCTCAAGATCCTAAAAAAGATATTTATCTTTATATAAACAGTCCAGGTGGGATAGTTACTTCTGCTTTAGCTATATATGATACTATGCAATATGTAGAATGCGATGTTTCGACATGCTGTCTTGGACAAGCAGCCTCGGGTGGAGCAATTTTGCTTGCTGCTGGAGCCAAAGGCAAAAGATATGCTTTACCAAATTCTGAGATACTTCTTCATCAGGTAATGGGAAAAGCTGCTGGTCAGGCAGTAGATGTAGAAATTTGGTCGAAGCATATGATGAAGATCAAAGATAAACTTAATCGGATACTCTCCAAGCATACAGGTCAACCGATTAAGAAGATTGAAAAAGATACTGATCGTGATCTTTTCCTTTCTGCTCAAGAAGCAAAAGAGTATGGTATTATTGATGAAGTTTTGGAAACCAAAGAAAGTAAACTGAAAGCAAAAGAATAAGAAAAAGTTTTAGCGAAGAAATAATAATCTTGAAAGTGTACCAAACCCACCTAAGGAGTGGGTTTGTTTTTGTAAATATCACTAAACTCCAGAATTTAGGCCCTTATCATCGAGGAGATGTTAAGTGGCCAAAATTCTGAAATAAAACATGGAAATGGAACCTTTTTCACTAATCATTGTAGCAACAGTTTGTTTAGCGTTAGGTTCTCTGGTTGGATATTTTACTCGTCAATCCATTGCTCGAAGGAAAATTGGTTCAATTGAAGAAACGCTTCAAAGAAAGATCTCTCAAGCCAAGCAAGAAAGTGAAGAGATTTTAGCGAAGGCAAAGAGAAGAGCGTCCAGTATTATAGAACGGGCCCAGAGAGAAGAATCTCAGAAGAAGGCAGAGCTTTTGAAGATCCAAGATCTTCTCTTGGAAAGAGAAAAAGTTCTAAATGAAAAATCTAGTGAGCTTGAGAACAAAGAGAAGGAACTTACAGAAAAAATAGAGAAGGTTAAGAAAATAAAAGAAACCTTGGAGAAACTAAAGGAGGAAGCTGTGAAAAAACTTGAGAGGATTTCAGGATTAAAGAAATCGCAGGCCAAAAAAGAATTGTTTGCGAGTCTGGAAGCAGAGTATCAGAAAGAAATTCTAGAGAAGATCAAGAAATTAGAAAAAGAAAAGGAAGAAAGGTTTCAGACCAGAGCCAAAGAAATCCTTGCCACTGTTATTCAGAAGTTGGCTGTTTCTCAAGCTCAAGAGCTTACTACTACCACTGTTACTTTACCAAATGAAGATATAAAAGGTAGGATTATTGGAAAAGAAGGGCGCAATATTCAGACTTTTGAGAAAGTAACTGGTACTGAGTTGATAATTGATGAAGCGCCGGAGACTGTCATTATCTCTGCTTTTGATCCCATTCGTCGCCAAATTGCTAAGATTGCTCTAGAGAGGCTGATTGCTGATGGACGAATCCAACCAGCAAGAATTGAGGACACTGTTCAAAAAGTAAAAGAGGAAATAGCTGAAAAAATAAAAGAACTTGGCCAACAGGCAGTTTATGATGTAGGAGTAATAGGGCTCGATCCTCGCTTAGTTAATCTTTTGGGAAGGCTTTATTTCAGACGGAGTTATGGTCAGAATGTCTTGCTTCATTCAATTGAGGTAGCTCATCTTGCTGGCGCTTTAGCTGACGAGTTGGGCGCAGATTCAGAAGTAGCAAAGAAAGCAGGTCTCTTACATGATATTGGAAAAGCCGTTGATCACCAGATTGAAGGGTCTCATGTTGACATTGGGATAAGAATTTTAGAGAAATTCGGGGTGGAGAAAAAAGTCATTGATGCAATGAAGTCCCATCATGAAG
>Ga0164318_10005433_pt1 | contig 12311 bp, 14 predicted proteins | sample GuaBasSedimGuay9_FD_113734 | JGI IMG/M metagenome (GOLD analysis project Ga0164318, IMG submission 113734) | Subseafloor sediment microbial communities from Guaymas Basin, Gulf of California, Mexico - Guay9, Core 4571-4, 0-3 cm | ecosystem: Environmental > Aquatic > Marine > Hydrothermal vents... | reverse complement strand
TTAGTTCCAGACATTCGCAGATTTTCAATATTTTCAAGATAAGCAATCGCTTCAAGATTTTCAATATTAGTGGACTCAAATGAAAAGCTTTTCAAACTATCCATATTCTCCGTGCTACTTATGTTAGAGACACCTGTATGATTGATGTTTAGCATCCTAAGATTAGACATGTACTGCAAAGCATTTATTGAATCAACTTTGGTATTGCTGCAATTAAGCATCTCCATTTTATTTAGGTTACGAAGTGGATATAAGTCAGAAACACCCGTATTACTAATATCCAACTTTTTCAGCTGGTACAAACGATTTAATGGCTCTATGTTTTTTATTTCTTTACCGGATAAATCAAGTTCTGTAATTTTTATCACCCCTTTTAATTGTGCATAATTTAGAGGTTCCTTCACATTGGTTGTTTCTAAAAAAACAGTTTTCCAAACAGGGCTTAATTCACTCCACCAGCTTTTTAATTCAGCTTCAACATTTAACTTTGTGGTATAAATACTTGCAATTTTCAGGGTTTGCTCATCTTCATTAAAGTTTATTTCAAAAAACCGATCTTTAAAAACATCAATTTTCTCATTGCCAATTGTAGTTCCTTTTATATTACTAATAGCCGTAACTTTATAAACAGGAATATTCTCAGCATTACTAAATTTATCAACACTTTTTATTTCAAAGTTAAAACTCACTTCTTTAAAGAAAAAATCCACATCCTGTAAATAGGCTTGCACACCTTTGTATGTAACCATATCCCGATTCTCATCTAAATCATCCTCAATCTGAACTTTATCATCAATAAATATTTTATTGAAACTTTGGTTAATCATTATCTGTTTTTCTTTTACCGGGGTATATTTACTACCTAAGGCATTTAAAGTTCCTTGTAAAAAACGCACAATCTGTTCGGCCTGAACTTTATATTCATCAACAGTAATAGTATCTACCTGTGCCTCTTCATTTTTCTGTGCAGAAATAAATACGGGAAATAACAAAAGGGTAATTAAAATTAAGTTTAAGGTTTTCATAATATTAGTTTTTTTGGTTCTACTACCAATTTAATAGATAATATGTTTTAGCATGATTTTTTAAAAATTCATTAACTGTTGATTTGGTGATTTGTTTAACTGGTTAACCAAATAAACGAATAACCAATATTTTATTCTACACCCACTAAATTCGTAGTAATACCGTTTTTTTTAATATAAATCCACACGTTGCGGGCTAATTATCATGATTAATCAACTTTATTAGGGCAGTTTTTTCCTTTTCAGGAACTTTCACAAGGTTTGATATTAGCCAGCCTGAATTATTACCTTTTCGATTAAAATTTTCTATTTCGAAATACCAATTTTTTATCTGAAATACATGAAATTTAACATTCGACACTGATTGAAATTTAAATTTCCCATTTTTCAATTCATATAAGAATAATGTTAAATAGTCTGGCGAAAAGCTTTTTTCAGTATAATATTCCATTTGTTTATAATGCTTAAACGCCTTTCTAAGATTCATAAATTCAAGCTCGTGACTCATTGGGTGTATAAATTTGTATTCAGGTGCCGGTTTTTGATAGAATAATTTATCAAATCCATGCCAATAAGCATTTATCATTGACCATTTATAACCACCTGTTTCTTTTTCAATACGAAAATAGAGAATGACATTTTCTTCCCTACCCTTATGAAGAAATTTTGCATTTACTTCAGCAAACCATTTACTTCCATAAAAATCAAAATACTTAGAATCACTTGTACGGGTGACATCATTTACAAATGTCGTTTTTTGGCTACTGCTAATTGCGTAGTTTTGATTATCAAAAAGGACATCCAAATACCTTTTTCTCAGTTTTAAACTTCTATATTCCTTATCCTTAGGATAAAGACGTTTCCCTTTTAAATCCTCCTCACCATTAAACCTTCTAATAAATTGATTTACCTGTTTTGTTGAGGCGTAAAGCATTGACACATCATCGTCATTATAGTTTTGTGCATCAAGCTGAAATATTGGAATTGCTATAAAGAACAGGATTATTAAGATTGTTTTATACATGATAGAATATGATAAAATATGTCAAGCTATGAATAAGAATAATGGAACTCGTTTCAAAATAAAGGTTTCAAGCAATAATAACGCATGAAAAACCCAACTTAAATTTTGAAACTTTTAATTATTTAGTTGTTTCTTTCACACGAATATCTCCAAGAAGAACATCCCAAAAACCAATTGGAATACCATCTATTTGAGTTTGCTTTCGTTCAACATAAACGGTAATATCCTTTTTAGTTGTATCAACATATTTTAGGCCTTCTTTTGTAACACCTTCAAACTTTTGATAAATGGTGATTACACCTACATACCTACCATCAGGCTGCCTCACTAAATCACTAACATACTGAATATTAAACCAGGTAATATTTACTTTTTCATAATTCAGACGCATTAATCTTTCAAGATATGCTTTAATTGGATAATAATTTACTTTTTTTCGGTACAATGAAGAAACACCCATTTCACTGCCTTCCATAAAAAGCTCTAATGTACGCTCAATTACCCTGTTTGCCTCTGACCAGGCTGTCTCTTTATCACCAATAATACTAATATATTTACTTAAATCACGCACTTTTTCAAGCGCTAATGAATCAACAGCCGCTTTTCTTTCAGGGCTTAAATCCCCCTGGGCATATATACTTGGGCCAATCAGAAAGGCCAAAAGGACTAACAATATTTTATATTTACTCATCTGCTATATTTTTAATTATTTTAAACTATCAATTATCCGTATCAACAGTTAATCCTGCTGATACGGGTTCATTATAAATCACCCTATGGGTGTTAATTCTTCTTTAAAATTAATGTTTTAATTTTTTTATTTGCATCCCACTTAATTTCATTAATACTATTTGTATTATTTTTTGTGTCTTTTAGATAATTCAGATACTTGCTTATATTCGTTGGTTTGTCATAATCTTTCATATGCGCATCTTCAGCAATAATAATTAAAACCGTTGATTTATCAGAGGTGAACATTGTTAAAGCATCTTCAATATGTTGGTTTGCATCATCCTCATTTGGTGCTTTTACAATTTTATTAAAATAGCTTTTAAGCATATTTTCAGGTTTTGCAGCTTCTTTTTTCCTTTCCAGCTCTTCTTTTTCTTTGGCAATTTTATCTTCGACCTGAGCAATTAAATCATTTAACTCCTCATCATTTAAATTTAGCTTTTTAATGTCATTTAAAATCTTTTCTTTCTCTTCAATTGACATAGTACCATCATCGTCCAATATTTTCATTAAAGCAGTTTTACTTTTCATAATATCAGGATTAACTACTTCAATATCATCCTCCTCAATATCAATAATCTTCTTTTTTGATTTACATGATGACGCACTAAGTAAAAAAACAGAGATGACAAGAATAAACATTTTATTCATTATACTTGAAATAGAATAGTTCAGATTTTTTTTTGTTTTCATAGATGAATTTTTTAAATTATTAAAAATTAAATTGACTTATTATTATTTGGACTAAATTAAGTACTTATATGAAACGCACAAAATTTATTTATATTGATTGTTGAATTGTTGTATTTCTAAATTATTATATCAGCATATACAACACGACTATTTTAACACCTGATTTTCTGAATATTACATACTTTTATTATATGATAAAATTTTCTTTTTTTTCTATTATTGAGTCTGCTCCGAAAAGTGTGTTTTTCTGCATTTAGCCGCTAAGCGGGTTTTCGGAGTGCCGTCATTATTTAAAAATTAAATGTAAGTTGTACCGGCTGACCAGTAATATTGTCATACTGAAGGTTTGAAACAGACAATCCCAATAGGCGGACTTTTCTATTTGTAAAATCAAGCAAATCAAAGATTTCACTACTCAATTTCCAGAGTGTTTCAAAATCATTAATTTCAAATTTTTCAGTTTTACTACGTGTAATTTGTTTAAAGTCAGAAAACTTAATCTTCAAAGTTAATGTTTTCCCAAAAGATTTAGATTTTTCTATTCGCTTTATTAAAGTTTGTGCTATTAAGAGTAGCTGTTGTTTCATTTCATCAGGATTATCAATATCATATTCAAATGTATTTTCTGCACCAACTGATTTTCGAAGTCTATCCGGTTTAACTTCTCTGCTATCAATCGCCCTGGAAATATGGTAATAATAGCTCCCTTGTTTTCCAAATTTACGGATAAGTTCAAATTCAGTAAAGTTTTTTAAATCTTTTCCATTAGAAATTCCCAATTTATGCATTTTTCGAGCAGTTACTTTGCCAATTCCAAAGAATTTTTCAATTGGTAATTCTTCAACAAAAGCCTTAGCTTCGTCAGGTTTAATTAAAAAAAGTCCGTTTGGTTTATCATAATCTGAAGCAATCTTAGCTAAGAATTTATTTATGGATATGCCGGCTGATGCAGTCAATCCGGTTTCGTCTTTAATTCGTTGTTTTATTTCTTTAGCTATTAGTGTTGCTGAAGGTTTCCCCTTTTTATGTGTAGTGACATCAAGGTAGGCTTCGTCCAAAGAAAGAGGTTCAACTAAATCAGTATATTCTAAAAATATTTGTCTTATATGATTTGAAACTTGCTTGTAAGCCTCAAAACGTGGTTTAACAAAAATCAGGAATGGACATTTCTTTTTAGCAGTTTTAGCTGGCATTGCAGAAAAAACACCATATTTACGAGCCTCGTAACTTGCTGCTGCCACCACACCCCTATTTCCAAGTCCACCTACGGCAATTGGCTTCCCGCTTAATTCAGGATTATCCCTTTGCTCAACAGATGCAAAAAAAGCATCCATATCAATGTGAATTATTTTGCGGATATTGGGCAACATCATTCAGATAAAGTTATTTAACTGAATTTCAATGTATTCAAAAACTTCAATAAGAACAATAATATTGCTATCATGAATATTTTGGTCTTCTTTTATATGTACATGATGTGGAAAAGTGCTTACACTTTTGTGATGTGGTGCATTGTCCCATCTCATTATAAGCTCCTTATTATCAGATTGCCAATGATATGAATAATTTCTACTTTGGGTATCAAAATATTCTTTAGTGAACAAAACAGAATTGTCAATAAAAACGACTCTAAGTTTTAAGAAAAAGCTTGAAAAATTTTGTCTAAATTCAATTACATCATAACTTTGTACAAGCGGATTATTTTCAAGCCACTTTAAAATTTCCAAGTCGGACATCTTCAATCGTTTTTGTTATATTTTGATGAAAATTCGTGTATGCTTTCCAATCAATATAGTCATCCCACTTTTCAAAAAGTTCTTCAGAACTATCATTAATTTCCTTTTCAAACTTAGTGAAGGTTATTTTATATTTTTTTTCAAAAAACAATAATTTGTCATAAAAATACTTTTGCTCCGATAAGTAAGAAAGTAACATCCACTCTGCAACTTTATTCTTGTTTATTGTCAACATTTTAATATAATTTATGTATTATATACAAATATAATAAATTTTAGCTATTTATGTTTCTTATGCGTATCAATACCGTGAAGCATAAATATTAGGTGTTCCAAAGTTTTTAGTATTTCACCCATGTACTCACGAACTGCTTTTACGCTGCCAGGCAAACTATAAACCTGACTTTCGCCCATAACACCTGCGACACCTCGACTCAACAATGCATTAGGGATTTTTTGGCCAAATTTCAAACGAATATTTTCCATAATACCGGGAATTTCTTTATCCAGTACCTTTTTCATTACCTCAGGTGTAAAATCCCGTGGACCAATACCTGTTCCGCCTGTTGTAAAAACAATATCCATTTTATCCTCTTTTGCTTTCAGCAAATTCTTTCCTAATAATGAAGCATCATCAGGTATTATTAAAGAATCAATGGTAAACGCCCATACTTTTCCTTTAAAGTAAGTATCTAGTGATTTTACAATTTCAGGGCCACTTAAATCAGCATATTCACCACGGCTTGCACGGTCGCTTAAAGTGATTACTTTAATTTTTAGTTCCCTATTTCCTTTAAATTCTTCTTTTGTCATTTTATTACAATTATTAATGGCTCTGTTTTAAATATTCTGAGATACCGATAATTATCTTCTATGTTTTAATTTACAGGCATCGCCTACGGCAAGCCTTTGGCGACCGTAAGTAATTAGTCATTAAGTTATTGGTAATTAAAATAGATATTAATTACTATAGATTACTAATGGCCAGTATCTAATTACTTGCCAGACATATGCATTGTAGATATTAAAAACATCCTAGACCCGCTTTCCAAAGTACAAAGTACGGCGGACAGGCAATCTAAATTTGAGCGTTATTAAACAAGCTAAACTTACCAAGTCTTAAAGACTTTGCAAGTTTCATTTATAATTCTTTTTTCATTAATCATTATACAATAATCAATATTTATTTTCTTAAGTGGTACATCACTGATTTATCAAAAGGTGCCCAAAGAGCATTTTTCACTCCTGCCTGTTTTAAACCAGTATTCACCCAATTATTACAAGTGTTAAATATGCTATAGGTTCCATTAGCAAGATAGAACTTTTCTTTAAAACTGTATTTGTTACTTGGGCTTACTTTGACAATTTGATTTTTGCCATTCTGTTTAAAAGATTGAGCTACATAATTACATATTTTCAGAAATTGTTTATCATTAAGTATAATTTTAATAACTCTTTCACTTTCCTTTGGTTTTGAATTATAGCTATATACTTGCATGATTGTTTGAGTAGGTAAGAAAGCGGCTTTAAAAGCTGTTGATATTTTCAAATCATCCCAGCTTGGTGTATTCAAATAAAACTCTTTATCACCCCACCCAAAAGCAAAATATTCATAATTTTCCTTAATTTCCAAAAAATCATTCCATTTAATAGCATTGGTTTTTGCAGGTAAAATGATGTTTGTATGAACGCCATTAGTGCTTATAAATATTTCAGTACCACCGTCTGATTCAATAAATTCTGAATTTACCGGGATTATGGCAAGCAAAACTGCAAAAAAAAGATATAAGAGGACTCCAATAACAAGATATACTATGCTTCTGTATATAATTTTAAAAACTTCCTTTATCTTTTTCATTTTATTAAGGACACAGGTACATAGTATCTCAAAATTATGATTATATATCTGTTTTAGTTTTTTCAACTAATCTCGTATCATCAATAATCATATTTTTATCAACGGCCTTGCACATGTCATAAATAGTTAATAAAGCAACTGAAACACCTGTTAATGCTTCCATTTCCACACCTGTTTGTCCAATACATTTGGTTTCTGAAAATATTTTCACACCGGTTTCATCCAGTTCGGCTTTTACTTTTACCTTGGTTAATTGCAAAGGATGACATAAAGGAATTAGTTCACTTGTTTTTTTTGCACCCTGTATCCCAGCAATTTCAGCAATGGTCAACACATCGCCTTTTTTCATGCTGTTTTCATTAATCAGACTAATCGTATCAGCATGTAAGGTAATATGACCTTCTGCTTTGGCAACTCTTAATTGCTGTGGTTTATGCCCAACATCCACCATGCGGGCTTTGCCTTGTTCATCAATATGTGTTAGTTTTTCCATTACTTTATTATATTCTTTTGTTTTAAAACCAGAGACTCACCCCCTAGACACTAATACAAACAGCTCAGAGAGCTGTTCTACTACCCGCCAACATTACTAAATTTAGCAACAAAGCTTTTAGTTCCGGCTTTTGGTTTATTACCTACGGCCAATGAAATTGCTTTTTCAGCACCTAGTTTGCGTACATCGTACTCTAAATCACTAAAAAGACAAGGACGAATTTTTCCATTACTGGTTAAACGCAAACGGTTACAAATTTTACATTCGCCACCATCGCCACCCTGTACACGCCAAAACTGTCCGGTTTCTAAATCCATTTCACGAATAAAACGAACTTGAAGGTCATTTTCCTCACAAAATTTAGCTACATCTTGTGCATCTGGTTCCATTTTCGATTTCTGAATTACACAGTTAATCTTAACCGGATTTAAACCTGCTTTTTTTGCAGCATTTATCCCTCCAAATACCTGATTAATATCACCCAAACGGGTAACTTCTTTGTACTTTTCAGGATCCATTGTATCTAAACTAATATTCACCCTATGCAAACCTGCATCAGCTAATTGTTGTGCATATTTTGTCAGATATATTCCGTTGGTAGTCATTCCTAAATCCTTCACCCCATCAAGTGATGCAATCATTCTAACCAACTCTACAACATTTTTCCGCACCAAAGGTTCACCACCGGTAATTCTAATTTTATCCACACCCATTGAGACAGCCACTTTGGCTACTTCGTAAATTTCATCAAAACTCAAAATCTCTTTATGAGGAATAAGTTTAATTCCTTCAGCAGGCATACAATATACACAACGCAGATTACAACGATCAGTAATCGAAATGCGCATATAATTAATTCTTCTATTATATTTGTCTAACATTTATCAATTCTCCTTCTTTAAGTTCTGTAACACCAATTGGCACAGCCATTATTCCATCAGCCGGACCTAAACCATTAATATGTGCTGAGCCATGATACTCTACCGGGACAACTGTCCCTTCCTGTGTAAATATTGCAGGAACCCATGATAAACGTTCAGCCTTTCTTCTTCTATAATCCTTACCGAGGGGTAACTTAAAATTAAAAGGCTTATATTTTTGTCCCATCAATAGATAAAGCAAAGGTTTTGTTAATAATTCAAACTGCACGAAGGATGAAACAGGGTTTCCTGGCAGGCCAAAGCAAAATTTGTCTCCTCGTTTTCCAAAAACTGTAGGTTTACCAGGCTGAACAGCAATACTTTCAAACAGTAGCTCAAACTTAAGACTTTTTAATATTTCTGGCACTAAGTCAAAATCACCCATTGACACTCCTCCGGTAAGAAGGACTACATCATTTTCCTCATAAGCCTTTTGAATTAGATCCATGGTTACATTTTCTGTATCACGGGCTATTCCAAAATAATTTGCTTCAATTCCCATTGCTTTTAATTGTGCAACTATCTGAGCACCATTACTATTTCTTATTTGTGAAATATTCGGTTTTATATGTGGTTCAACAATCTCATCACCTGTAGGAATAACCGCAACTTTCGGCTTCCGGTAAACCAAAGGTTCAATAGAACCCACTGATGCCATAGTTGCAATATGTTGGGCTTTAATCAATGTTCCTTTTTCAAGTACGACATTCCCGGTTTCTATATCTTCGCCCAAATAACAAATATTAACATTGGGTTTATTCTCAGATTCTACTTCACAAACATTTATTTCGGGTATTATTTTAGTATATCTTATTTTATTGTTTCCAGTTTCCTCGGTATGCTCAACCATTATAACGCAATCTGCACCTTCAGGTATCATTGCACCTGTCATAATTTTAGCACATTGATTTTTACCTATCGTTTTTTCAGGTATTTTGCCTGCCGGAATTACTTCAACAACTTCCAGTTCATTAGCCATGTCAGCTTCTTTACAAGCATAACCATCCATTGCTGATTTATCAAAAGGTGGCATATTCATATCAGACTTCACGTCTTCTGCAAGAACACATCCCAAAGAATTATTCAACAATACCTTTTCTGTACTAAGTTTAATACCTGCTTCAGACACTATTCTATATGCTTCTTCAAATTTTATCATACTCTTTTTTTAACACAAAGGACACATAGAACACAAAGGTCTCATTTTATTGTTGTATTGCCCACTGCCCATTTTTTATTATAATATTCTCAATATCAAAATCATGCTTTTCACCATCTGTAAAAATAATTTTATCCGCTAATGGTTCCATTTTTTTTGCACTTGGTTTTATTTTATTTGAGTTTTTATGTTTTATCATTAAAAATAAAGCAGGTTTAAGCACTTTTCGTAAACTGTTTGATTCGCACAAAATAAAACTATTTTCAGGAATTTGCTGAAACAATTCATTAAAAGCATCTTTGATAAATTCACTTTTTACTTTTATTCTGAAAACCTGTTTTGCACCTGCTTTAAGCATACGCATAGTATCCTCATCACCACTATTGTCAAATTCTTCAATTATACGATAATTTCCCTTTAAAGGATTTCTATCTTTACCATGAAAAAACATATCACCTTCGTACAAAGTTTTTATTTTTAAACCAATAATTGAGTTTATTTTACTCAAGTTCTCTATAATAGCACATGAAAAGCTTGTTTTACCAACATTTCTGGTAGCACCGCCAATAAGTAATATTTTTTTTTGTTTTATCATATTTTTCAACCACAAAGGGCACAAAGAAACACAAAGGATTATTTGCAACTAAATCATAAATTACTTCTACGTTTTTAAAAACCTCACCGCTGATGCTTTAAAAGAAATCCACACTTTTTTCCCTTGTTCTAACTCCATTCGTTCATATGACTCATGTGTAATTAACACAAAAAAAAGCAAGGATGCCTGTATTGCGACTTCCATTCCTAAACGGGCAGGTATCGCTTCTTTTACTATTCCTTCAAAATTATTCATTGCACTGGATTCAGGTCTTTTATCATAAATAAGAATATCCTCATCACGAATCATTACATAACCTTCCCCCTCTTCGTCATCAGACAATAAACAGATTTCTGTTTCACCATTCACTTTTGCAAAAGTTCTTTCCTTATTTTGATACAGAATTGATTTAAAGAAATTTTTCATACCAACAAAATTGGCCACAAATTCTGATTCAGGATTTTTAAAAACAGACTGAATTGTGCCTGATTGAATAATTTTTCCATCATCTATAACAGCCACTTTTTTGCCTAAAGCAATTGCCTCATCATAATCATGTGTAACATGAATAATTGTTTGTCCTTTTTTATTAATTTCTTTAAGCAGAGCACGCAATCCACTTCGCAACTGTACATCAAGAGATGAAAGAGGTTCATCAAGCAATAGAACTTTTGGCTTTTTTACTAAAGTTCGTGCAAGTGCCACTCTTTGCGATTCGCCACCGGATAATGTTCCTGGCATTCTATTTAACAAATGCTGAATATTCATACGTACAGCAATATCATTAAGTTTTGCTTTTTTTTCAGTGTTTCCCTCACCTGAGACATTCAATGCATACAAAATATTTTCCTGAACTGTTTTATGTGGAAATAGAGCAAAATCCTGAAAAACCAAGCCAATTTGTCTTTTCTGGATTGGTTTTTTAGTTAAATTATCACCATTAAGATAAATTTCACCTTCTTTGGGCTGAATTAAACCAGCAATAAGCTCTAAAAGTAATGATTTTCCAGAACCAGAATTTCCTAAAAGCACAAAGTAATCACCATTTTCAACTCGAAGATTAATCTCCTTAAGTGAAAACTGCTTGTATTTTTTTGATATGTTTTTAAGCTCTAACAATATCTCTATCTTTTGATAATGAACGTAAAATAATAAAAACCAGCAAACTTATAGTAACAAATATAACCGAAACAGGGCGAGCATATTTCAAACCAAAAGCACCAAAATATTCATAAATTAAAACAGGTGTTATCATTGGGTGATAGGCCACAATAACTACAGCTCCAAATTCACTCATTCCACGAGCAAACATCATGATAAATCCAGATAGTATATTTCGCCACGCTAATGGTAACGAAATAGTGATAAATGTTCTGAAAGGTGAAGCACCTAATGTATAAGCAGCCTGTTCTAACCTACGTGGAACATTATAAAACCCATCACGTGCGGCATTCACAAAAAACGGAAGACTAACAAAAGCCATAGCGATTCCAATTCCCAATGAACTTCCAATAAAATCAAGTCCAAAAATGTTAGCAAACTTCCCAAGAGCTGAATCTCGTGAAACAAAACCAAGCAATGCAATTCCTGCTGCAGAATGGGGAATGACCACAGGCAAATCAATAATGCCCTGCAATACACCCTTAAAAGGAAAATCATTTCGAGCCATCAAATACGCAAAGGGAATAGACAAAAATGCAAATATGATTGTTGTCATAAATGCAGTACTTAGTGTTAACCAAATACTGTTTAAAACATCCTCATCTACAATAATTTCCAGAAACTCAGATTTCCCGGTTTGTATAAACATACTGAACAAAGGAGCAATGATAAAAAGAACAATCAGCCCACTAAAAAGAATAGTAATATTTTGGAAGAGAGAGTATTTCATATTCAACTTATAATCACAAAGTTCTTAATCCTTTTTTATCAAAATTTAATAAACTAGACTTTCTAAGTTTTAAAAACTTCGCAAGTCATTATAGATTATTACCCGTTATTCCTAATCACAGCTCAGAGAACTGTGGTACGGCATATTTTTTCAAACTTTCTGGTATATTCTTAAAAGAATCTGTA
>Ga0164318_10005432_pt1 | contig 12312 bp, 7 predicted proteins | sample GuaBasSedimGuay9_FD_113734 | JGI IMG/M metagenome (GOLD analysis project Ga0164318, IMG submission 113734) | Subseafloor sediment microbial communities from Guaymas Basin, Gulf of California, Mexico - Guay9, Core 4571-4, 0-3 cm | ecosystem: Environmental > Aquatic > Marine > Hydrothermal vents >... | reverse complement strand
GGTAAGTTTCCCGGCGTTGTATCCAATTAAACCGCAGACTCCACCCCTTGTGGTGCTCCCCCGCCAATTCCTTTAAGTTTCAGCCTTGCGACCGTACTCCCCAGGCGGTGGGCTTAACGGTTTCCCTTCAACACTTCTTGAACACGAAGTTCAAGAAACACTTAGCCCACATCGTTTACGGCTAGGACTACCCGGGTATCTAATCCGGTTTGCTCCCCTAGCTTTCGTCCCTCATCGTCGAACCCGTCCCAGTCAGGTGCCTTCGCTATCGGTGGTCTTCCCGGGATTATAGCATTTCACCGCTACCCCGGGAATTCCCCTGACCTCTTCCGGTTCCAAGCCAGGTAGTATTCTCTGCAAGCCCTATGATTGAGTCATAGGATTTCACAAAGAACTTACCTGACCGACTACGGACGCTTTAAGCCCAGTAAACGCGGCTACCACTTGAGCTGCCGGTGTTACCGCGGAGGCTGGCACCGGTCTTACCCAGCCCTTATTCATAGAGCTTTTTACACTCTATAAAAGTCCCTGTTGTGCAGAGACACTTGGGGTCCCCCCATCACGCTTTTGCGCATTGTGGAGATTTCGCGCCTGCTGCGCCCCGTGGGGCCTGGATCTTTGTCTCAGTATCCATCTCCCGGCTCCTACTCTCATAGCCGATATGGATCGTCGGCACGTTAGGCCGTTACCCTAACGTCTACCTAATCCACCACAGACTCTCTCTTAAGCAACATTGACCGGCAACAGGTCAATGTCCTTTGAGTGAGAGTCATTCCAGAGTCTCTCACCTATGGAGTATTGTCCTCAGTTTCCCGAGGTTATCCTCCTCTTAAGAGTAGATTGTCCATGTGTTACTGAGCTATTTGCTGGGTTTCATTGCCAGAAACCCCAACATGCATGGCTTAATCGGACCCCAATAGCAGTAGCCTCCAGCAGGATCAACTGGAGTTGTGGTCGCTTATAAAGATAATTGGCTGGTTCACACTAGGTTTTACCTACAATAATCACACTAATCGAACATATCTTAGATATGCCTTCACGGTATTATACTATAATATGTAATCTGAACTTAAAAATCATACGTATTGGACTGGGGAAGGGATTTTAAAAAGGGTAATCTCGGGTGGTTTTGTGGGGGTTTCGGATTCGTGAGAGTGAAGATTCTTAACATCCTTGATATTACAGCGGTGAGCTTAACTCTTTTCTATTTTTATGCTTCGATACCCTATCCTTTAATAGTTTGGTGAAGGGGGTGTTGGTCATCGTGATCGCCTCTCATTCGCCAACCACTTATAACCTGTATGGAACTGGGATTATGCAAAATCTCTATTACTATATCAAGGCACGAGTTCTTTGGCACGTCAAAGAAAGAAGAATGAGTGATATGAAGATCACTGCATAGAAAAAATGCTATCTGAGCTCTATGAGGCAACCCTAAAAAATAAGGAGGAGATCATCCGGGGCATAGAGGAAGTGAAGATAAGCTCTGAGGAGGTCAATAGGTACTGGAATAACGATCCCATAGATGAAGATTCCAATGCCGTAATCGGCGCAGAGGACGGGAGCCTGAACAAAAGAGAATTCAAGGGTTCGGTTCTCTACGCCGTAGATGCTGAGGCATTAACCTTTGATGGCAAGACGTTAAATTCCACCCCAACGGGAGAGGTTGGAGTACTCCCGAGGCAATCGTTCATCGAAAACAGGTTGAGGCTTTATATGTCGCTGTACGAATTCAAGGTATCCCTGAAGTCCATAAAAGAATTCAACCCGGATCTATTCCTGCTGGATGGTTCACTGATAAGTGAGTTGGTCAGATCTATCATCCCGGCAAGTTATATATCACCCAGAGAGCGAATGAAGATCGAGGAGAAATACCTACCGAAGATTAAATCAGCGTATTCCACAGAGGAGATCTGTGTAAAGCAATTCAGAGATGAGATTAAAACTGAGATTAAAACATGGTCCGAGGATATACGAATAGACCCAAACATCTATCTGGAATATATAGAATACCTTCTGTCGATCCAGCAACTCTTAGAGCATAACCCCATAGGGATATCCAAGACATCAACCGGGGCGGAGTATTTTGGATCAGATTCCCCCAGCATCATCATATTCGAGAAACTAACGAGATCGGAGGGATACTCCAGCCCGAAACGGTTTTCAATCGACAGGGCGCTGAGGAGACTGCCGACATCCCACAGATTCTTCGATGGTTTAGAATTTACAATCTTTTATGCGCGATTGGAGGATAATGCGCCTGTTCTCAGGTTCGAGGTTCCCGGGAGGGTTGAGGAAAGAGAGATAGAGCAAATTTTATCTAAACTCAAGGCAATTTCCACCGGGGGTTACCCGTATCTATTGAAAAAGGCGCACAATGACGTTATAATCAAAGATAGGGATATAATTCAGATCTCAAGGATGCTGGGTATAATCGAAAAAACGGGGAGGGAGATACTATGAGTGATGAGATAATAGGAAGGTGTTTCGGTGAGGCAACACCAACATCGGTCGGGTTCATCTCAAAAAAGATGCCAACCGTTGGTGAGTTTGTCATCCTGGAATATGAGGGAAAAAAGGTCTTGGGAATGATCGAAAGCCTGATGAGGGGAAGCACATCAATCGGGGAGGACATATACGATCCCGCCATCATAGATAAGATAAAAAAGATTGAGGGCGACGACTACTATATTGCAGGTAATATAAAGATACTGGGCGACGTCAGAGACACCAACAACCTTGAGATTCCAAGGGTGCCGCCACTGCCAGGAACGATAGTTAAAAGAGCGAGTCCGGACATACTAAAAGAGGTTTTTGGCGAGAATAAGCAGAAAAATAGAGATGACATGAGGGATAGGTGTATACGGATAGGACATATCATAACACAGCCAGAGGTTCCCGTCTTCGTCAATGTCTGTAAGATGGTGACCAAGCACCTCGCAATCCTCTCCATCACAGGGGGAGGGAAGTCAAACACGGTTGCCGTTATAATCGACGGTCTCCTGAAATACAATAGCTGTATAGTTCTATTCGACATCCACTCGGAATACTCAGAGGCGGAGTTCGGGGAGGGAAGGATAAACCGGATACCCGCAAAGATTAATCCGATCTACCTCAGATTTTCTGAATTATCAAATCTCGCAAATATCGGCAGTAAAGGCGCCTATGTACAGGAGGAATACCTTAAAAGGGCATGGGATAGGGTTGATAGGACCAGGACAAATTACCTGCAGGAATTGAGAGATAGACTGGAGGACCATCTGGAGGACTCTACGGTAAAGGACAGGGAATCTATATTCCGGGCGGTCAACAAGATCAGACACATGGAGAAGAGATATGAGTCGGTCCTTGACACGAACGCCCCAGACATTATAAGCAGTATAAAAGTGGGCTGCGTGAACATAATAGACCTGGGTGCGCTGGATGAAAGAGCCATAGACGTAATAGTCGGCCACACACTACAGAAGATCCTGAGTGAGCGAAAAAAATACGTCAAATCAACGAGGAAGGGTAACGGGGAAGGATTACAGTTTCCAGTTTTCACAATTCTCGAAGAGGCTCACCTTCTGGCGCCCAGGGACAGGGATACCGACTCAAAATACCAGATCACAAGGATCGCCAAGGAGGGAAGGAAGTTCGGTGTCGGACTCTGCTTAGTAAGCCAGAGACCCAAATCCCTGGACCCAAACAGTTTATCGCAGACAAACAACAAGATAATCTTGAGACTGGTTGAGCCCTCCGACCTAAACTACGTGCAGGAAGCAAGCGAACAACTAAGCGGAGACCTGAAATCACAGCTACCCTCGCTGGGTGTCGGTGAGGCCGTACTACTGGGGTTGATGACAAAAATCCCCGTGATGGTTAAGATCGATGAATTCAAGGGTAAAATATCCGGCAGCGACCCAGATGTTGTTAAAGAATGGAACGAGGCCTATGAGACACAACGAAAAGACCTGGATATGGAGAAAGAAAATCTGGAGAGTATACAGGGGGGTTGGTAGATAAGGAACAAAAATGCTCGACCATATTGCTAAACGCCTGAAAGATAAAGCTGGGAGGATACGTGAGTATGAGGTTATTGAAACCGGAGATGGAGACATGGAGATGGGGAGGGCAGGAGGGTTTATGCCCACGCATATTTATGGTCCAGAATATGAGCACGCAATGAGGCTGAAGGAACAACTGCTCCAGGAATATCGGGACAAATCCCTTGAAGAGGTGATTCCGGGTGAGACCATCTCCAACGATCGGGGGACGTGCTATTATATCCAGCACAAACATGACATATCAATTCAAAAAGCCGATCTGGAAAAGAGCAGGCAGGTCATATGTTCCAATCTAAAACTGATCTATGGGATCGGTGAGGTAAGGGAGAGGGAGCTCAAACAGCAGGGATATCATACCATCGATGATTTAGTGAGACACCCACGCTGGAGGGATGAGGCAGGTAAATTTTTAGACACATTTGAATCCAGGAATGCAGGAACCCTTCATGATCTGTTATGGCGACGGTTACCCAGATCAGACCCATTGTTGCTTTATCTGGCGGGTATCTATGATAAGAATGACCTTATTATGTTTGATATCGAGACGATGGGTTTGTTTGGGAGACCAATAATATTGCTGGGGATCGCAAGACAGAAGAGGAGGAGAATTAACACCTATCAATACCTCCTGCGCGATATCCCCGATGAACCGGGTGCCCTGTGGGAATTTGTCTCTCACATTGAAGAGAATACTGCTCTGATCACATTTAATGGCAGATCGTTCGATATCCCCTATGTGGAGGAAAGGCTTGGTTTCTATGGATTAAATGCCTCAATAGAAAAACCCCATTTTGATGTCCTCCATTTTGCCAGGCGCGCTTTCCGGGGGAGGGTACCCGACTGCAGACTTGTTACCCTGGAGAGGTATCTGCTCGGTATTGAAAGAAAAGATGATGTTCCAGGGGTCCTTGTCCCAGAATTTTATGAAACCTATCTTAAAACCCGGAATCCAGGATTATTGATTCCGATAATCGAACACAATCGACAGGATCTGATTACACTGAGCAGACTATTTTCTAGATTGTATGACGTATGGGAAGATGCCTAATAGATTTTTTCAGAATATCAAAAGACAGGAATGGTACGAACAGCAGATCGAGCATATCGAAGAAATCCCGGCGAGAGAACCGCGTTATGGTAAACTAGATAGACCGCTACCCGATACCCTCCAGGGCTATCTCGATCGGGAGGGAATACAGCTTTACTCGCATCAGGCAGATGCGATAAACAGTATCCGTAGGGGGAAAAACGTGATCATTACAACCCCAACCGCCTCTGGAAAAACGATCGCATTCAATATCCCCGTATTTGAGGCACTGCTGAAGGATGAAGACGCGACTGCCCTCTATATCTATCCGACAAAGGCGCTAACGAACGATCAACTTCATGTTTTAAGGACGATGGAAAGAAGAATGGGAATTCGACCAATATCGAACGTGTACGATGGCGATACGCCCCAACATGCACGTCAGGGGATTCGTCGGGCATCGAGGATAATCCTGAGCAATCCTTACGGACTGCATCAATACATCCCCTGGCATCATAAATGGAAATCCTTCTTTCAGCACCTGAAATTTATAATCATCGATGAGGCGCACATGTACCGGGGGGTATTCGGTTCAAATGTTGCCATGCTCGTGAGAAGGATCCTCAGGATCTGCGAATACTATGGTTCCAATCCCCAATTTATTCTTTCTTCTGCAACAATTGCAAACCCGGAGGAACACTCAAGGAAATTGACGGGGAGGGATTTCGTGGTAATCTCAAATGACGGATCTATCAGAGAACGGAAATTCTTTATTTTCTGGAATCCACCATTTATCGATATCGGCAAGATGGTCAGGCGCTCACCGCACCAGGAGACAAAGAACCTGTTTGTCTTTCACATCAAAAATAGGCTACAGACCATCTGTTTTACCGTCTCACGTCAAATGGCCGAATTGATCACCAGATGGTCCCGTGATGAACTCGGGAACGTAAGAGATAGAATCACTACCTACAGGGCGGGCTATCTACCGGGGGAGAGGAGAGATATTGAGAGGAGACTGCGCGTGAGGGAATTGCTGGGTGTCGTGTCCACAAACGCACTGGAGCTGGGTATCGACATAGGCTCTCTAGACGCCGTGATCATCTCCGGTTACCCGGGTACGATCATCTCAACGTGGCAGCAGGCTGGAAGGGCGGGCAGAGGCTATAAAGATTCTCTGGTAACATTAATTGCATTTGAAGACCCCCTGGATCAATATTTCATGAAACACCCCGATGAATTCTTTGGAAGACCGCACGAATATGCGATAATCGATCTGGAAAACCCATATATTGTAATGGGTCATCTGATATGCGCATCGGCAGAATTGCCAGTAAAGGAAGAGGATGAAAAATATTTCAACCTCTTTGAAGAAAGCCTGATGGCATTAGAGCAGCAGGATATGGTCCGGAAGACCCCGAATGGATGGATATATTCAGGGATAGCAAGGCCCGTAGATATAGTAAACCTGAACAACATCTCTGATAAAATTGTGACAATTATCAACGACGGGAAGATACTGGAGACCATGGATCTACCCAAGGCATATGATGAAGCCCACAGGGGTGCAGTATTACTCCATCAGGGGGAGACGTATCTGGTTGAGGATCTGGATCTTGAAAACCTTACCGCACGGGCAATACGGAGGGATGTCGATTATTATACAGAGCCACGAAGAACTGTTAGTATACGCATTATCAATACAGAAGCACACCAAGAGAGGGGGATGGGCATCGATATCGATGTGGGGGAGGTTGAGGTGACCGAATGGTATCACAGCTATGTTCTAAAGACCTATGACAGAGTTATTGGAAAACAACCATTGGGTCTTCCACCCCTGAACTTCCAGACGGTTGGGATGTGGATCACAATACCGGGGGATATCGAAGAAAAGGTTCGTGAACGGGGTCTGGACTTTGAGGGGGGCATACACGCGATCGAGCACGCAATGATTGCCATGACTCCCCTCTATGCGATGTGTGATCGATGGGACGTGGGTGGAATCTCCAGTCCCATGCATGCGGACACACAAAAACCAACAATTTTTATCTATGATTCATATGAGGGCGGAATCGGGATATCTGAGAGAATCTATGATCTATTTGAGAGGCTGTTAAATGCTACACTCAGGTTAATACAAGACTGTGGATGTGATAAAGGATGTCCGTCCTGCATCTATTCACCCAAGTGTGGAAACGAAAACAGGCCCCTAAATAAAGAAGCAGCAATCTTTATTTTAAGAGAGATTATTGATAATATTAGATTAGATTAGATTAGATTAGAAAATGAAATTTGCGCACCTTGCGGATAACCATCTGGGGTACAGGCAATATAACCTTCAAGAGAGAGAAAAGGACTTTTACGATAATTTCGCGGAGGTCATAGATAAGATCATCGAGGAGAGGGTTGATTTTGTCGTACACTCCGGGGATCTCTTCGAGTTTCCGAAGCCACCGATAAAGGCGTTGCTTACCGTTTTAGAGGGATTGGGGAGATTAAAGGACAGGGGGATTGAGGTTTACGCAATTCCTGGAAATCACGACATATCGATGAGAAAGGGTGCTTTACCGCCACAGTTACTCTTCAGGGGTCTGATCAAGGTTATCGGAAGACACAAAAATCCATTTTACATTCACGAGGGGATATTTATCGGGGGCGTGCCCTATTGTTCGAGATTCTATGCTAATGCCCTCAGGGAACGTTTAGAGCGATTATCTGGGGAGGCCGAAAAATACAGAAAGAGGATCCTGGTATTGCACCAGGGCATAGACAAATACCTCTCCTTTGACGGATCCTACGAGTTGAAAATAGGCGAACTACCCCCAAATTTTGATTACTACGCCCTTGGACACGTACACAGGCGGATAATTCGGGACTACCATCAAGGAAAGCTGGTTTATCCGGGATCTACGGAGATCTGGAGGATGGACGAGCATGAAGATTACAAGAGCAGGGGTAAGGGGTTTTACGTTGTGGACCTGGGTGGAGACGAGCCGGATATACAACCAGTAAACTTGGAAAGGATAAGGCCCTTCATAGAGGATTCTTTCAACGTTTCGGAGCTGGATGAGCACATACATGCAATTAAAGATAATATACGAGAACTCGAAAAAAGACCCATCCTCTACCTGAATATCACGGGTAAGTCGTATGATATCTCAATCATCCATAATAAGATCAGTTCCGCATTCAGGGACAAGACCCTCTACCTGAAACCAAAGTACACAACAGAGACCGAAACTGCCGACATTTCAGTTTCTGGAGAGTTTGATATATCCGATCTCATAAGGGAGTCTTTAAGGAAAGAAGCTCCCGAGAGGGTGAGCTTTTCTGTTGATCTATTCCATAGGCTTTCATCAGACAGGGTGGATGAGGCAAAGCAGATGGTGAGTGAATTTTACGGGGAATTTAAATGAATTAGAATGATAATAAAATCCATCAAACTTCAGAACTTCAGGTCGCACAGCAATACCGAATTGAATTTTGATACTGGAATCTCTGTACTGATAGGCGAGAATGGGGCGGGTAAAACGAGCATCTTAGAGGCAATATCATTTGCACTCTTCAAACAGCATGTGGCAAAGATAGACGATCTGATCAAGAGAGAAACCCACGAGATGGGGGTAGAGCTGGTCTTTGAGCACAATGGAAGGGAGTACAAGGTCATTCGTAAGAAAAGGGAGAACACCGGTCCAGAATCGAGATTATTCATAAAGAACAACGGCACCTTCCTCGGAAACATGATCCAGGAGGGCGACAGGGCGGTTACGGAGGAGATAAGGAAGATCCTGCAGACAGATGAGACACTGTTTCTTAATGCGATCTATATCCGGCAGGGTGAAATTGCGAGGTTACTGGACGCCAGCCCCTCTGAACGGAAGAACATCGTCGGCAGATTGCTGGGCATTGACGCACTACAGAAAGCATGGAGTAAGATGCCCGAGGTCATTGGGGATTTCGAATCAAAAAGAATCGAAATCGAAGCGGAGCTTAAGGGAAGGGAGGATATAGAAACGGAGCTACAGAATAATAAAAAAGAGCTGGAGATGAAAAAAAAGGATGAAATCAAAAAACGGGAGGAGATCTCCCTGCAGGAGGAGAGGGTAGAAGAGCTTAAGAAAAGGAAAGAGGGGTATGATGAGAGAGAGAAGAAGTTTCTAAAACTATCCTCCGATATGGACAACCAGAAAAGGGCTCTGAGAGAGAAAACGAAGATGGAAGCAAGGCTTTTATCCAAACTAAAAGAGATAGATGAAGCGGAAGCGAAAGCAAGAGAGTTAAAACCAAGGATCGAACAGATACCTCTCATGGAGGGGCTCCAACAATTAAAGAATGATGAAAAGATCATGCTTCAGCGGATAAAAGAGATAGAAGGGAAGCTGAAACAGATAGCGGAATATGAGGAGATATCCAGAGACACCAGGAAAAATTATAAGGAATACTGTCAGGTAAAAGATAGCATAGAGGAAATCGTAAGGGAGAGGGAGAGATACGCGGGCGCCGACAGGGAACTAAAGCAGATTGAAGACGGCATCAGTAGATCCCGAGAGAAAATAAAGAAACTTGATGATGAAATATCCCAAGCATTACGGGAGGCATCCTCTACACTCGACTGCGGGATAGATTCAATAGAACAATTAAAAGAGATTCTCGCCCAGAAAAAGATAAAGTTAGAGGAGACCTTAAGAGAAACCGATAGCACATATACAGAACTAAAGGACACAATCTCGGGTTTAAAAGCCAAGAATCGGGACCTGAAAAAGGCAATAATCGAATTGGATCACGCCAAGGGAAAATGCCCAACGTGCGGCGCACCACTTACAGAGGAACACAGAGCAAAACTCCTAAGAGAATACAATACCCGTAAAGCATCGAACGATCATAAAATACGGGAACTTGAATTACGTGCTAAGGATCTCGAATTAAAGAGAAAAGAACTCTCCGATATGCAAGAATCAATAAATAAAACCCCCGTTGACCTGCTCGAATCCAGATCGGGAAGAATCCAGGAGGAGAGGGATGAGATCAAGAGACGAACAATTGAGAAAGACCGGCTTCGGGAGAGGGTCAAAAAATTAACCGAAATAGATTCTATGCTATCCGAGAGGAAGAAATTAATGAAAGAGTTAGAGGAGGACTATGACAGATACAGGTCGGCACAGGACTTCCTAGAGAGAGATGGGAAAAACAAATCCAAACTGGAGACATCCCTCGCATCAGAAACCAAAAAGTTAATGGAGAACAGGAGGGAGTATCAAGGTTACGCCGGTAAGCTGGAAACCGTACCAGGGGACATCGGAAAGGAGCTGGATATGCTGAGAAGGTCTAAGGCTAAATATGATGAACTGCTGGGTGTCATCAAGGGGAGGGAATCCCTGAAGAGTGAGTTGGCCGAGGTAAGGTCGAGGATATCAGAACACCAAGAGAGAATAAAGGAATTATCCAGGGAGATCGATACACTAAAATATAATAAAGAAGAACACGAAGCAATAACCAAATCACTGGAAACGAGTCGGGAGAAACTGAACTCTCTGAGAACCGAGAGAGAGAATCTTAGGGTTGAGATAAAGAGGATTACAGAAGATATCGAGAAATTAAAGCAGAAATTAGAGAAATTAACGCTTAAGGAAAGGGAATTAAGGAAATTAGATAGGTTTATCTCCTTCCTATCCAGGCTACGGGAGTTATTCGATAAAGATGGCCTGCAGAGAGAATTAAGGATCAGGGCAAGACCCGCCATTGAGCAGTTCACCAAGGATATATTCGGCGGTTTCGACATGAGGTATTCTAACATTACTATCGATGATGATTACAACATCGAGATGTATGGTATGGACGGCTCCAAATCGATCGATATGATATCCGGCGGAGAGAAGATAGCGATTGCACTGGCATTAAGGCTGGGGATAGCGAGGGTTTTATCCAAGGGGAGAAGCGAGTTGATGATCTTAGATGAGCCAACGATCCACCTGGATTCCTACAGGCGACAGGAGCTGGTGCAGATATTCAGAAAACTTAAGATGCTGCCTCAGGTAGTCCTGGTTACTCACGATCCGGAGCTTGAGGGTGCAGCAGATCACCTATTCAAGATCGAATGGAGGAACGGCAGGTCCATATGTACGACTGCGTGAAAGATTCGGGGATTATATCCTGATCTGACAAAAATATAAAATCCTTTTTTCCTTTTATTTTTAGTATATAATAAATTATCCTATGAGGTGATATTTATGAAAGAATATATACGAAAGATTGGTCTGCTGGGAATTGGGATTGTTGCACTTACGAGGGAAAAGGCCGAGGAGTTAGCAAACGATCTGGTTAAAAAGGGCGAACTCACTCAGGATGAGGGGAAGGCCCTGGTTAAGGACCTTCTGAAGAAATCGGAGGAGCAGGGAAAGGAACTAACGAAGAGAATTGACAGAGAGGTCAAGAAGACATTGAAGGGTATAAACGTGGCATCCAGAGAGGATGTACGAAGACTGGAGAAGAGGATAGACAAGCTGGAGAAGGCCCTGAAAAAGGAGAAGTAAATCCCCATCTTCAATTTGATTAATTTATTTTACCCCATATACCCTCTCTTTGATGGGGATATCAACCCTGATATCTCCGGGTACTATGTCCCTGAATATCTTCGGGTGTTCCGTATGTATCGGATACAATTTCTCTGGATCTATCTCTTCGATGATCTTCCTCAATTCGGACCGTGGGGCGTGTCCGGAGCAGTGAGCCTGATAAAATTTCAGATCGAAGTGGTCGAGCCAGTTTTTCATTCTTTCAAAGCTGATCTCCATTTCTTCGTTAAAGGGTTCGGAGAGTGAATGGATATATATCCCTTTCTCCGGCTTCAGATCCACGAGATTGTTGAAGTACCAGAAATTCAGTACGAGCATGTACTCATCTTGTTTTTCTCGGATTTCATCTGCAGTCAGGATATTTGGATAATTTAGTCTGTTCTTGATAAATTTATAGTTACTGTAATCGCCGTCATCGTATGTTCCCGTTCCCAGTTTTGGCTTAAAGAGCATTATATTCTCGTCGTCTGAATCCGGGACGTCCAGTTTTTTATCTGACGCATATCTCTCAAGGAAACATACGTGTTTGAAGCTTATCACAAGCTTTCTGTTTGACTCCACGGAGATCTTGTAGAATGTCTTAAAGCGATCAATGTCCTTGAAATTGAAATCCGCTATAATCAATCCATGAGAATTATTGACGATCTTTTTTGCGGTATTATAGACG
>Ga0164318_10005431_pt1 | contig 12312 bp, 8 predicted proteins | sample GuaBasSedimGuay9_FD_113734 | JGI IMG/M metagenome (GOLD analysis project Ga0164318, IMG submission 113734) | Subseafloor sediment microbial communities from Guaymas Basin, Gulf of California, Mexico - Guay9, Core 4571-4, 0-3 cm | ecosystem: Environmental > Aquatic > Marine > Hydrothermal vents >... | reverse complement strand
CTGAAAATCTATTCTGGAAGTTATTAAAAAGTGGTGAGAAATTAAAGTCGGAAACTATTTATATAAAAAATTCCAAATAATGAAAGCAACGGAAATTAAAAAAACTCATATTTCATTAAAAATAAATTAACTATTTTATTAGACAAAATTATATATCTGAGGAATTAAATTACTATTTTTAAACAAAAATAAGGGTGAATTTAAAAAATTAAAAATTTAACAAAAAATTCGTTAGAGCTTAGCTCTAACGAGTGAAAGGTTATTTATTGTTAAATGGCATTATTTATGATATAATCTATTTTTCTTCTTTATTTTCTTCCTCGCCTTCCTCTTCGAGCCCTAACTCTTCAAGCTCTTCAAGAGGTACTGGAGGTGGAGTTGTAAGCATTGTAAAGCCTATCCACATTGCGATTCCAAGGATAACTGCCGCCATAATAAACATTGGCCCTATTACAGCCCAACGCCATGAAAGTCCACCAAGGGTAATTCCAGCGACAAGCCAAGATGGCCATCCTGCATTGATCATAGCCGTTATTGCAGCTGTCTTAGTGAGGTACCATCCATAGAATCCACCGTATATAACTGCATAGAGAAAATACCAAATTAGTGCTATTAAAGCAATCACAAGGATCAAAGCGCCATAAATTTTATCTTTAGCCATAATATATTTCACTCTTAGTTTATAAATTATAAATAATGGATATATCTTATTCCTCAAAAAAGTAAGGAATAAGGTGATAGAAAGTTACTTATTGAATTAATAAAATTTTCGATTTTAAGAATGATTAAAAATACATAATCAATATAGTGATAAATCGAAAATCAATTGATATTAAAGAGAAATTCATTGAATAATAAGTTAAAAAAAAGGATTTGATATAAAAAATAACACTAGTTAATTGTAATAATTAGAAATTAAGAAATGATAAGAAATAGATAAAAATGATAAAAAGTAAAAGGGTAATTCATTTAATTCCAGGCTTTTTTCCTATTACTGGTGGTGGTGCAGAATATTTTGTTTTAAATTTATGTAAAGGATTAAAAAAATATCAAATAGAGTCAATTATAATTACAAGGCGATATAAAAATTTAAAGAAAAAAGAAATAATAAATGGACTAACTGTTAGGCGTTTTGAAAATTATCTGCCAGAAAAAATAAAAAAGTTGGGAATTGGAATAAATGTAAAATCAAAATATTTAAGAATGCTAGTTGCATTGGGCGATCTTTTAGGGGAATTAATAATCTTATTTAAGATTTGTAGAAAGTTAAAGATATCGTTAATACATTCTTCATTTATTGTTCCAACAGGATTAATAGGAATTATAATTAAGAAGTTATTAAAGATACCTTTAATAATTACAGTTCATGGTCCAGCGGATTTTTATAATATACAAAAAATATTAAGGAAGACATTCCGATATATCTTAAAAAGAGCCGATAAAGTAATTTGCGTAAGCAAGAGATTGGAAAAAGATATTAAAAAAGAATTAAGAATTAAAAATACAAACATGATATTAAATGGGACACCAAAAGTAGATTATTCATATTATAGAAATAAAAAAATGTTTAGAAAATATGAATTAAATAAGGAAATTAATAGACCAATAATAATAATGACAGGTAGGTTAATAAAGAGCAAAAGAAACGATTTATTAATTAAAGCAATTCCAAGGCTTAGTACGAAATTTCCAGGTGTAAAAGTAATAATTTTGGGTGAGGGAAGAGAAAGACAAAATTTATTTAAATTGGCAAAAAAATTAGGTGTTGAGGGAAATATAATTATCCCTGGATGGGTCTCAGAGGAAGATAAAAGAGACTTTCTAGGCATTTCAGACATATTTGTTCATTTATCAACTGAAGAAGGTATGTCTCTATCATTAATAGAAAGCCAGTTTGCGAGTCTCCCAGTAATAGTCCCAAACTCCAGATTTGCTAATGAAATTATTAAAAATGGTTATAATGGGTTATATCTTAAAGAACCAATAAAAATTGAAGATATTGTGAAAAAAATTGAAACTATATATTCAAATAAAGATATATACGAAAAATTTAGTCGAAATTCATTGTCTAATTCAACTCGATTTACCCTGGAAAAAATGGTAAAAAATTATTACACAGAATACAAAAAAATAATGAGATAATACGAATTGAAGGTTGCTTCATAGCTTTTATTACTACTTTTTGATTAAAAATGCCCAAGAAGGAATAATAAATTTAATTAAAGGGTAAAAAAATTTAATATATTTGAAATTGTGAGAAATATAAAATAAAAGGAAATAATTTGAGTAATAAAATTTATTTTTTAGAATAAATAAATTAATATCATAAACTTTATTATAGAATAAATTAAGTAAATTAATAATTCGGGGAAAAGTAAATTGGAAATTAACTAATTTTCTAAGATATGGTTGAAACTTTACTGGTAAATATGAGATAAAAGGTAATTTAGTATGTGGCTCGATAGGGAATAAACGATTTGGAATTGAGATATATAGAAAGCCTTGATTTTTAAGTATTCTAGATGTTTCTTTTATATATTTTTCGGAAGAATCACAATGCTCCAGGACCATTTGAGAAAGTATGAAATCGAAGGTATTATTTTTAAATGGTAGATTTTCTCCGGAACTAACAATGAAATTAGACATTAGATTTTTCCTTTTTAATTTTAAATTATTTTTAAAATTTTTGGCCATGGGCTCGATTGCTACAATATAATAATATTTAGCAAGTTCTAAGGTAATATTACCCCTTCCACATCCATCATCTAATATAACTGGTATTTTATGTAGTAATTTAGATAGGATATAATGAATACGGGAAGAAATTATTTGAGTTCTCTGAGTAGAATACTTTTGAATTCCATTCCTAAATAAATTAGATAAGAAAAATAGTTTTCCTGTAAATAAATAGAGTATAAAAATTATCAGTAATCCCCCTCCAATGATTAGCAATTTAAAAAAATAATTTGGAATAAAAAGTCCCGATCCAAAAATTATTGAAGGAATGGTTATTGATAAAATCCAGAACCGGAAGTCCAAACGTTTAAAATAAATTTTATTATTAGAATATTTCTGTTTTAATAATTTTTTGAATAAGATAAAAAGAAAAGTAAATTGAATTAATTCTGATAAAATAACAGCAAGGCTTATACCATAGATACCATTTATTGGAATAAAAATTGATAAAAAAGAAAATTTAGAAATTAATAATAAAATAAGTCCATATAATTTATAGGTAGGTCTATTTAATGCGATAAAAAATTCAATAAAAATGGAACTAATTTGGGTAAAAATAGATGAAATAATTAAAATTCTCATACTGATAAAGGTCGCTGCTGAATATCCTGGGCCATATAAAAAATGGATGATAATATCTGGATAAAATAATATAATAAGTGAAATAGGAATATAAATTAAGAAAAAGAATTTTAAAGATTGGTTCATTAAGGAAATAACTTTTGATTTATCATTAGAAATTTTGGAAATTTTTGGTAAAAGAAGTATATTGACTGCGTTATTGATGACGCTTAAAACACCTGTAATAGAAACGGCGACTAAATAAAGTCCAAATTCATTAGGCGTAAAAAAGAAACCAATGAATATTATGTCCATCTGAGAGGCAACAATTGCAATAATCGTAGAACCATAAACCGGCATTGTGAATTTAAAATAACTTGTAAATGACAATTTATTATTGTTCATAATTTTAGGATTTTTTGAGAGCAGTTGTTTGAAATTCATAAATGGAATGATTAATAGGATTGCAATAATTGGAATTATAGCAAAACTTAAAAGAATTACTAAAAATAAATCAAATCCAACTATGATTAATACAATAAAACTAATTAAACGGATGGTAGCTAGTGAAAATTGTAGGTAAAACATTTGTTTAATTCTTTCTCTTCCCCTGGATATTGAATAAAAAAGTCCATGAAATATTATTGAAGACGCAGATATCAGCCCAAATTCTATTATTAAAAAATTATTAAATGGATATAAAAAGTATAAAAGAATCCCAGATGTTAAACAAGTGAATGTATCTAATATTAAAATTATAACTGAAATTTTAATAAAATTTCCTTTTCTATTTTCTGCTATAAATTTTGGAATTGTGCTTACGATTCCAAGTTCTAAAATTGTAGCGATAATTAATGCCCATTTTCTTGTCAAATTAACTGTTCCAAGTAATGTTGGCCCTCCAATCCAAGAAGTAAAAATATCGAGAAAAAAATTTGATAAATAAGCAATAGAATAGGAAATTAACATAAAAAGCATATTGAATGAATAGTTTGAATAATGTACAATGGATTTCTTGTTATTAATCATTTCAAGCTGCCAAAATCTATAATAATAAAATAATTTTTTTTAAGACTGTTAATTCTTTTGATTCAATCAATTTTTTTTAAAATAGATTATTTTTGTAGATATTGAGAATAATTTTAGATTAAAAAATTTATTAATATTTACAGAATTTGATTTTATTGATGAATATTATTTGGATAAATGATTTTATAGTAAAGGACAAATTTACAAAAAATTATCCTTTTATGGAGATAATTGAGTATATAGATAAGAGAGAATTGGAAATTATCATAATTACTCTTAAACTTATTATAAAAGGAGCTAAAAAAAAGCAAGTTCCAAATTATTTTATATTTGAAAAAGAATATTATAATGATTCAAATAAAAATAGATTTAGTAGACTTCAAAAGTTTATTATTTTCTTGATTAAAGGATCTCCTATTTATTTAGTTAAAAAATTAATACAATTGAAACAAGAAAAAACAGTAGTACATTTATTTTCTGGCTTCATCACGAGCTTTTTTGGGGCATTAACATGTAAATTATTAAATTTACCGTGTATAATTGGTCCAAACGCCATTCCATCTAAAAATTTAATCTTTAAGAATATATCCAAACTTTCAAACATTAAATTTTTTATAAGAGATCTTATCATATCTCGATTACCATGTAATAAATTTCTGTGCTTTAGTAATTATCATCAATATATTCTTAATAAAAAATTTAGGATCTCAGATAAAAAAATGGAAATAATAGGAATTGGGATTAATCCAAGAAGATTTCACATATTAAAATTAAATAATTCTACTTATAAATTATTTAATAATATGAGTAAGACAATTTTATACGTAGGATTACCAATAGAAGAGAAAGGATTCTACAAATTCATAAAAATTTGCAAACTATTAATTGATAGAGGTATTATAGTTAATATCATTATAATTGGGATAAAAAATAAAAAATTAAGATTAAAATTAAAAAGAGAACTCAAACAATTAACTAAAAATATTCATATTTTTGGTTGGATATCCCGTCTAAATTTAATTTATTATTACAATTTGGCAGATCTCTATATCAATCCATCAATTGATGAGAGCTGGTCAATGACTACTATCGAGGCGCTTTCATGTGGAACACCATGTATTTGTCCTAATATTCCAATTTTCAGATATCATATTAAAGAATATAAAAATGGTCTATTATTTAAAATCAATAACCTTGAGGATATGTTTTTAAAAATCGTTGAGGGACTAAAAATGAATTGGAACAGAGACGAAATATCGAAAAATGCTCAAATCAAATATAATTGGGAAAAACAAGCAGTAAAATTACTGGAGGTATACAAAAAAATAAGAACTGGTGATAATAATAGTTGAAAAGAAAATTGGTATATTGTCGTATAGGTTTCCTCCTTTAAATGGTCGAGATGCCGACTTTTGTTCATCATTATTTAAAAATTTTGATAAATTACGGATAAAATCTTATGTAATAACGAGTAAACTTGATTTTTATGAAAATTATATAAGAGACAATAAATTGCATAACAAAATGATTTTTAGGATAAGAGAATTTTTCATCATAAAATTTTTACGACGCTACAAAATTTTTAGAGTTATATTTCGGCACTTACTGTTTCCAGATCAATATGTTAGTTGGATATTGTATTCACTTATAATGGGAACTCATATTATTAAAAAAAATAAGATTACACATTTATTTGTCATGGTACCTCCTGCAAGCAATTTAATATTAGGCTATATGCTTAAAAAACTAACTAATATTAAATTAATGATATATCTTGCTGATTTATGGACTCAGAATCCATATTTAAATTTAAAAAAACGGTATTATTATTTTATTGCTAAACACTTAGAGCGAAAAATTTTAAATGAGACTGACCTGATTTTTATAGCCTCTGAAAAATATATTGATATTCTAAACAATATAAAAATTGACAGTTCTAAGATTTTTTTTATTCCTTTTGGTTATGATGATTCAGCATTTAGAAATATTTCACCTATTCAGTTTAAACGCTTTACTATACTTCATGCTGGTACTCTTTATCCAGGTAATTATGTAAATCCAATACATTTTTTTCAAGCGATAAAACTACTATTAGATGAAAGAAAAGATTTAAGCGACAAATTTCAAATAATTTTTTGTGGAAAATATCCAAAATATGTAGAAAAATTAGTAAAAGAAATGAATTTAAATAATGTACAGCTGCTTGGTTTCATATCGAAAAAATCTACAATCGAATTAATGATAAGTTCTGACCTAAATTTAGTCCTATTATATCCAAAAAAAGAAACAGAAATAATTATTCCAAGTAAGATTTATGAATATATGCGTGCTAAAAAACCAATACTAGGTTTGGTACCTATCAATGGGATATGTGCAAAGCTTATTACACAAAATAAAGTTGGTGTGGTTATTGACCCTAAAAAAATAAAGGAAATAAAAGATTTCTTAATAAAAAAGATCAATTATTTTATTAAAAGTAAAAAATTAGTTGAATATCCTGATAATGAAATTAAAAAATATGAACGACTCAATTTAACAAAAAGGATTCTTTACTTAATTAAAAAAATTGAACAAAAAAGTTAAATTAGGTAAATTTAATGCGAATTTTATTCTTATTACCCCAATTAGAAAAAGGTGGCGGACAAGTAATACAAGCGCTTGAATTAGCAAAATTTCTAAAAAAAAATAATCATTCAGTCATAATTATTTCTGATAGAAGCAAAAAAGTTTCTAAAGATGGACTGGAATATTTAAAATATTTGGATATTCATCTAGTAGGAAAAAAGTCTTATAATTATTTATTATTAATACGGTATGTTTCACTTTTTTTTGCGTTTCTAAAAGTATTCCGAAAAAAAAGAATTGATTTAATTCAAATTTTTGACCCCCATTTAGGTGGTTTAATTGGTACTCTTATTAAAAAAATATTTGAAATACCCTTAGTAATTAGAATAGGCGCTAAATATAATGAATATTATGAAAATAAAATAGAAAAAATGAACTTGATATTCCGAAATCAAATATTTAAAGAAATTTTTCACATTTTATTAGAAAAATTTGAAATGATGTCATTAAAAAATTCAGATATAATCATATCTAATTGTCAATTTATTAAAAAGTATATTTTAAGTAAAGGATATATTCAAAATCACAAAAAAGTTCGCGTTATTCCCTCAGGAGTTTCTTTAAATTATTATAAAAGCGATGGTATTCAAAATAAAGAAAAAATTAGAGAAAATAGATATCTTTTATATGTCGGGAGAATTGTCTATTATAAAGGATTAAATACATTAATTGATGCATTTAAGAGAGTATTAAGTAATTATAAAACTTTGAAATTAATATTAATAGGTTCTACAGAAATTAATGAAAAATACTTTAAAAAATTGAAAGAAAAAATAGAAATAGATGGATTAGAGAAACATATTATATTTAAAGGTTCGGTTCCTCATAATGATGTCTATCATTACCTTAAAAATGCAGAAGTCCTAATTTTACCTTCAATAAAAGGAATATATTCTATTGAAGAAGGACTACCAAATGTAATTCTAGAAGCATTTAAGATGAAATGTCCAGTTATTGCTTCAAATATTGGTGGTATAAATGAAATTATTAAGGACAAAGAAACTGGTCTCTTAATTGAGCCTTCAAATACAACTCAATTAGTCAATAAAATACTATTACTATTGAAAAATGATGATTTAAGGGGAAAAATTATAAAAAATGCAAGACAATATTTATTACAAAATAGAAATATCAATACCATTTATAAAGAATATTTAAAAATCTATAAAAAATTGACAAGTTAAATCATTAAAAAATCTAAAAGTTAATAGGAATGATTAATAATGGTCAAAATTAGGTCAATTGCTTGGAGTTTATGGGCATTAGCTTTTTTACTCATTTGCATTCCCATTGTTTTTGCTATTATCTCTTTTATTTATGGTTTTATAATTACAGTCCCTAATTTTTTATATTCATTTATATTTTGGCCTTTAGATCTATATCCCTTATTCGGCATAATTAGTTATATCGGAGCATTCGCTTGGTGGTGTTTTTTAGGTGGACTGGTTCTTTTTACAATACATTTTTTAAAAAAGGTATTTAGAAAAAAGAAATATAAACCTATAATTCTAAAAAAGGAAAATCCAATTGACCTATCAAAGAAAAAAATAATTATTGTAATACCTGCTTACAATGAAGAGGAAACAATTGGAAGTGTAATTAAGAAATGTAAAAGTTATACCAATGAAATTATTGTAGTTAATGATGGGTCTACTGATAGAACTGAAAAAATTGCATATGATTTAGGTGCTACGGTCGTTTCTTTCTACAGGAATAAAGGGCTGGGAAGAGCAATGCGAGCCGGACTGAGAGAAGCTTTAAAGCAAAATGCTGATATAATTATTACAATTGATGCGGACGGTCAATATTTAGCCGAAGAAATTGATTCATTATTGGATTTAATAAGAAAAAATGCAGCAGATTTGGTATTGGGTTCGCGATTTCTGGGAAAAATAGAGAAAATGTCCGGTATTAAAAGGCTTGGTAACAAAATTTTTTCATGGATGGTCAGAAATGTTACGGGGCTCCCTTTAAAAGACCCTAATACCGGATTTAGAGTAATAAAAGCTGAATTATTAGAAGTTTTGCATTTAAGTTCCTCATATACATACACTCAAGAAATGATAATTCGCGCAGTAGAAGAGGGATTCAGAGTTAGAGAAGTACCTATTACATTTAAGAAACGAAATAAAGGAAAATCCAGATTAATGAGCGACTCTGCTGAATATGGCATTAGAACTTCATTAATACTCTTTAAAACATTTAGAGATTATCATCCCATTGCTTTATTTGGTTTGATTGGCGTAATAATTTTATTAGTAGGGATTTTATTGGGGGTATATAATGTATATGAATCATTCATACTGAGATGCCATTTATCATTCGGCCAAATTACTTTGACATCACTATTAATTCTTACTGGAATCCAAATTTTGTGTACAGGATTACTTGCGGATATGTTTTCGAGTAAGAAGATCCGAGAAACTTAAATCACCCCTAAATTCTAAATATTTTTATTATATATTAAAATTCTAAACTTAAAATAAAATATTAAATAAATTATTGAATAATTTTTAATAAAAATAGTCCTATTTTTTCTAACCAATTATTTTGACTTTATAACAAATTTGAATTATAAAAATATATATGTCATTTTTTAAAAATAAACCACTTTGTTTTTTAATTTAATCCCAGTTGGGATCTCTCAATTTTAATAAGGGAAACTTTATTAATTAAATTGGTTTATTTCCTCATTAACATTAAATAAAATTATAAACAAATGAAAAAGGTAAAGCCAATTGAACTTAATTAATGACATCCAAAAGATAATCTTAGAAAACGAAAATTTCACTGCTAAGGATTTAAAAGAATTTATTGAAAGTAAATATAACAAATCCGATAAGGAAACATTAAATATAATAAAAGACTTAGTTAAGAAAACTATTATTATAGAAAAGAAGGGAAATGATAATACTCAAAATAGCGTCCTAATTTTTTTAAAACATTACTCAAATTTTGATTTGTGGTTTTTATTAATAATTAACTTGTTTACGATATTTGGTTTTTATATACCTAATTTAGCTTTTTTTCGTTATTTTTTTGGTTTTTTATTTATCTTTTTTGTTCCCGGATATTGTATTATTAATATTATATATACTAAAGATTCGGATATTAATAAGCTGTTAAAATCTGTAATTGGAGTGGTATTAAGTATTTGTATTTCCGGTTTAAGTCTCTATATTTTAAATATATCTATTCATTATATTGATGAAACATATTCATTTCATCTGTTATTAATTTTCAATATAATATCGACCTCGATTTTATGGATAAAAAGATATAAGACATTTGAGCTCAATTTAAGGTATTATAATTCTTATAAAAATACACGTTATATTTTTAAATACGTCTTATTGCCCATTTTTCTTATTTTTTGTCTTGGAATATTATATAGAATATATATAAATTATTATTCTCAATATTTTAACATAATGCTCCCCTATTTTAGTTGGGCAAGTGATCAATGGGTTCATTATGCATTTGTAAGAGATGCAATAGAACACTCTTATTTTGATACTTCATATATGTATCTCTACAAATTCTATTATCCGATTTTTTATTTATCGTTAATGGGAAGTTATTATATTACTGGTCTGAGTTTATTAAGTTTATTTAGGTTAATTCCAATCTTTTTTGGTAGTTGTATTATTATTTCTTTAATGTTATTGGCAAAAATGATAACAAAAAGTTGGAAAAATGCATTAATAACGGGGCTGTTTCTAACTATTGCATCTCCTGTGTTTTTATCGTCTACATCTGTAATTTGGCCTCAGTTAATTGGTGATTTTATAGTTTCTATTTTAATAATTAGTTTTATCAGAATTTACAATGATTATTCAATAAAAAATGTATCAATTTTTGTGTTTTTGTTTTTATTTTTATGTGTTTCTCATATTGTATCGATTATTGTTGGCGCAATAATAATAATGACCGGCTTTATTTTGCTCTCATTTAAGAAGGGTTTCAATTTGAAAATTTTCATTACTCTAATTCCGTGTTATATTTTTACAATTTTATGGACTTATAATTTTAACATATCTGACGTCCAATTTGGGATAACTTCAATTTTTGACCTCATAAAATATGGAATATTGGGGTTAATAGGTATTTTTGTTACCTTTATTTTCACATATTATATATCAAAAATGATAAAAGACGAAAAACCAATATTAAAGTTTGAAATAGGATGGTTGGGATACATATTATTTGGTATAATTGTCTTAATTTTATTCAATCCTTGGTTTTGGTATTATTTTCCTTTAACTCATGATATGGTCAACTTTATTCCTTTTGAATTTTTTGCTACATTATTAATTACAATAGCATATTCATTAACATTTGGTATTATTGGATTTGTCATGGGTTTTAGGATAAATAAATTAGAATATATTATACTTTTAGGGTGGATTCTAGGTATATCGTTGATAACGGCTTTTTTTGCACTTCAAGGAACATATGAGCAACCATCCCGGACAATTATTTTTTGCTTTGAGCCTTTAACTATTTATTCAAGTTTCTATCTAATTACTCTAATTAAAGGTAAAAAGAAGAGGCGCTGGAAACTTGGGTTCTTTTTTATCTCCATAATTATACTTTCTCCATTAAATCTTTATTCATTTACAGCAACTTCAATAGGTTCAGGGACGATTAATTTTAAATCTGAAGTATATGGTGCCCAGTGGTACGGCACTTACAATAATTGGACTGAAAATACATTGTATATTGTAGGGACTAGAGGTATGTACCTAAATATAGGACTATTTTGGGATAGAAATCATAGTTTTGTATATATCCAAGATTTAAATTACCTAAAACCAAGTTATTTTAACTCAATAAGGAACGATACTAATAGATTATATATTGGATTTAATACGGTTTTTATGACAAATTATTTTGTCCATAATTGGTATTTTTATACATTTTTTAAATCTAAAATTAAAAAATTATATATTACCCCTGATTTAGAACAAGGATGGGTTAATTCATCAAGTACTCCATATATTAAAATGTACTGCAATCAATATTCAGAAATATATTTTATTCCTTTTGTTAATATTACCCAATAATTAAAAATAAAATTCAAAACAGGAAGTAGCGATTTGATAAAAAAGAAAAAAATTACTATTGTAATGGGTACTCGACCGGAAATTATAAAATTAGCTCCAATTATTAGGGAACTTGAAAAAGAGAATTTAGAATTTGACATAATTTTTACAGACCAGCATTATGATTACGAATTATCAAAAAAGTTTTTTGAAGAATTAGAATTAAAGAACCCCAAATATCACCTAAAAATTGGTAAAGGAACACAAGGTGAGCAGACCGGAAAAGCAATAATTGGGATTGAACATATACTTCTGG
>Ga0164318_10005429_pt1 | contig 12318 bp, 14 predicted proteins | sample GuaBasSedimGuay9_FD_113734 | JGI IMG/M metagenome (GOLD analysis project Ga0164318, IMG submission 113734) | Subseafloor sediment microbial communities from Guaymas Basin, Gulf of California, Mexico - Guay9, Core 4571-4, 0-3 cm | ecosystem: Environmental > Aquatic > Marine > Hydrothermal vents... | reverse complement strand
TGTAATGATGAAAAATTTATTTGCTCTTTTTATCTCAGTTACAGGAGTATCTTTCGCTTTTTATTTTATAGAGAAAGCATGTTTTTCTGCAATCATAAAATGATGCAGAATAAAGAGTTAAAATAACGCATTTTCTGCATCATTGTTAGCCAAACAAGCTATGCTAACAATGATTTTTAGCTAACTTTCGGAGATACTGGGGTTTAACGAAACCTTTATATATACCTTTCCTATATTGATAGCAATATGCTATCAAACTTACCTGTAGTATTGGTTGTCGAAGACGACGACCTCATCCGGGATTTGATATACAGATGGCTCTCCACCATAGACGTGGAACTCCATTTTGCCTCCAATGGAGCGGAGGGAGTAATAAAATATGAAGAGTTAATGAAAAAAGGGAAAGTGCCTGATATAGTGGTGATGGACATAGGTTTGCCCATAATGGATGGTATCCAGGCAACAAAAGAGATAATGAAACTAGACCCCTATGCCAAAATATATGGTTTCACGGCTTTTTATGGAACAAGGAAGGCAAAACAGTTGATTGAGGCAGGAGCAAAAAAAGTTATCCCCCGTTCAGTGGGCTTCGAGATGTTCACCCATATAATAAGAGATGCTCTCCTAGAAAGAGCCATGGAAGTATAGAAATATCACCTCTGCAAATCCTTCTTTATTTCATCGAACAATTCCTCCACATTGTTGAAATTCTTCACTCCAATCTCCCATGTCATCAATCCATATACTGGTTTTCCGAATTCTAGGGCATATGCTATTTCTGAAAGTGTCCCATAATGTCCATCTATGGCTATCATAATATCTCCATTCAGAGCAACCATCGCATTTCTCGCATATCCTATCCCCGTAATAATGATATAATCAAGATATTCATTCCCCTCCTTTCTGTCATCTCCTGGAAGAATTCCTATGGTCACTCCATTCTTTTCTTTGGCGCCCCTGCAAACTGCCTCCATCACCCCTCCCCGCCCTCCTGTCACCAGCACAGCGCCCATATCGGCAATTTTTCTTCCCACTTCTATTGCCATTTCATATATTTCTTCACTGCATTTCTCGCCTCCAGCCACACTGACATACATATTTTCCAATCATTTTAATCTTAAAAGAATTTTTGGTTGTTGGAAGACTTTGCCTTTTTAGATTTATTCAATTTAGGATTGAAAATCACTCTTTTATTTCAACCAAGATTTTCAGGAAAATATATAAAGTTTTGATCTCTACTCCAACATGGGGAAGGGTTCAACCATAACATTTGTTTCCATTATTGCATCAATCATTATATTCTCAGCATTTCTTTCCATTTTTCCTCATGGAATAAAGATTGCAAGGATGGATGAGATAAAATATGAAGGCAATGAATTGAATTTTTATGGAGGAATGGAGGGAAATGGGACGGGAAGGATATATGCATACAATTCTTCCCTGACAATTGAAGGGGAAAGCATCAATGGCAGCATGATGATGGAAGGAAATTTCCATTTTGTTTCTCCATCCTCTCTTTTCATGAAGGGGGCAATTGTTTCAAATGCCATTCAATTTCATGCTTTTGAATGTATTCTCTATTATAAGAATGGAGAGAAAATGTATAAAAATGTGGATGGAGTGCTGGAAGGAAATATATCCCTGAATATAAGTGGGGAATTCATCATGAAGGAGGGATGTGAAAATAAATCTTTTCTTTCTTCCATCATACCCAACGATTTTAGTCGTGTTTTCCCCCTGAAATTTAATAAATTATTTTTTATTGAAGGAGGGAAAATATGGGTGAATGGAGAAGAAAGAAATTTTTCAGATTATGTATTTTTCAGAGGGGAGGGGAAATTTATTTCTCCTTCGACTTTTAAAGGAGGGGGATACCTCTTAGCTATTGACGGGGAATTTTATGAAAAAGGGGATAGAATATTCATATTTCCGATTAAGGTTATAATTTTATGGATTGCTGCCATCTCCATTTTTATAATCTCCCTGTTCTTTAAGAAGAATATTATGGTAGAGAAAGATAAAATTTTTATGGGTTTCTCCATAGTTGTGCCCATTCTCTTTTTTGCCATCTCCTTCTATCTATGGAATGGAGAACTGGAAAGGATTTTTGGGCTGAATCTGTTTGCCCTGAGAGAAATAAATATAGGGAATGCACTGTTTATTTCCTTAGCCATTGTTCCCTATCTTGTGGCAGTGGGCATAATAGGTTTTCCCACAAAGGTGGCAATTTCGTCTGTTTTTGAGATTTTTGGTATGGTAAATCTGGGAAAGGGAATAGGGAGATGCTGTGGCTTCCTTCTCACCACCATATGGGGGATTTCCATGATAAATTCCATACTGAATATGGCTCTCTCACCCCTTTTGAGATTACTATGAAGATGACACCAATATATGGAGAAAGGGCATTGTTCTTTTCAGAAGAAAGGGCGATAGTGGTGGCTGATCTTCACATAGGAATAGAACTGGAATATAGAATGCAGGGAGTGAACATTGCCATGCAAACCGAAAATCTTATTGATAGATGCATGAAACTCCTTCATGAACACAATGCTGAGAAATTTATAGTTGTTGGAGACATCAAGCATGTGATAGGGGGAAAGGAAGAAAGTGAAATTGAAAGGAGGGAGGTTTCAAAATTTTTAAGGGAAATGCATGAAGAGGCAGAGATATGGATTGTCAAAGGAAATCATGATGGGAGGTTGAGGAGTAAGTATGCCAAAATATATGGGGCAAGGGGTATATTGCTTGGAGACATTGCCCTGCTTCATGGGCATTCCTGGGGAGATGAGGAAATAATGAGGGCAGATTCCCTGATAATGGGACATATCCATCCTTTTGTTAGAATTTCAACAAGAGTTGGCTACAGTTATATTCATCCATGCTGGGTGAGGGGGAAATTTTTGAAGAATGAGTTCAAAAGAAGATATCCAGAAGGAAATGAAAATATGGAATTCATAGTAATGCCGGCATTCAACCCTTTGTGCGGAGGGGTTGCCGTCAACCGCGAAAGGATTGAAGGTGTGATGGGAAAGATGATGGATATGGAAAATGCAGAGATATACCTCCTCAATGGATTGAATCTCGGAAGGGCAAGAAATTTAAGATAAAAAGGTATTACATCTGAGGTGTTAAAATGAAAATACTCATTACGGATGAGGTGGCGGAGGAGGCCATGGATTTGTTAAAGGAAAAACATGAAGTGAAATTCCAGGAATTGAGGGGAGAGGAACTGGCAAATGAAATAGGAAAATATGATGCCCTTATGGTAAGGAGTGGAACAAAGGTTACAGCAGATATAATAGAGAGGGCTGACAACCTTAAAGTAATAGGGAGGGCAGGCATAGGTGTGGACAACATAGACGTGGAGGCAGCGAGCAGGAAAGGAATATATGTGGTTAATTCTCCAGGAGGTTCCACCCGCTCTGTGGCTGAACTCACCATAGGACATATGTTATGTCTTGCAAGGCACATTCCATATGCGGATAGAAGTATTAGGGAGGGTAAATGGGAAAAGAAGAAGTTGAAGGGCGTAGAGTTGCAGGGTAAAAAACTCGGCATAATAGGATTTGGAAGAATAGGGAGAGAGGTTTGCAGACTCGCCCTCGCCATGGGAATGGAATGCATGGCTTATGACCCCCTGCTTTCTGATGAGGAGATAAAAAGAGGGGGTGCCATTCCTTCCAGTATGGAAGAAATACTGAAAAACGCCGATTTCGTAACACTCCACGTCCCTCTTATAGAAAAAACAAGACATATGATTTCTACGCCACAATTTGAAATGATGAAAAAGAATGCTTATATAATAAACTGCGCCCGCGGCGGGATAATAGACGAGGACGCTTTGTATAATGCTCTTAAAAATGGAAGGATAGCAGGCGCAGCCCTTGATGTGTATGAGGAAGAGCCATACACCGGAAAACTGAGGGAACTGGACAATGTTGTCTTCACACCCCATTTAGGAGCATCAACAAAGGAAGGGCAGATAAGGGCTGGTGTCATATGCGCGGAGCAGATATTAAAGGTTCTGGATGGAATGGAGCCAGAATACTGGGTCAACAGGAAAATGATGAAAGGTTAATTAATGAAAAGCCATTAAACCATTGTGAGATTTGAGGTAAAGGTAAGGGACTGTAACACAAGGGCGGGGGAACTGGAGATAGAAGGGAAAATAATAGGCATTCCCAACATACTCTGGTATTCTTCTCCCCGCATTTCTCCCCCCTCTTTTGCAGAAATCAAACTGGGGGATGGCATAAAAGGAGGAGGAAGTTTTTTTTACCCCGAAGAATGCAGGATATGCATCCCTCCAGCCCTTTTATATCCATATTCATTTCCCGAAGAAATTCACAACAGGGCATATGAGATGAATAAAAAATATTTTGATGTTTTGAGCATTGTTTCTGCAAAAGGAGGATACAGAAAGGGTTTCATAAATGTGATGGCGAATTCGCGGGAATTATTTCATAATCCAAGAGATTTTGTAAATGCAATGGTGGAGATAAGGAGAAGGATAGGTTACTCCCTTTTATATGCTCCAGGAGTGGCAAATCCTGTAAATCTTCCACTTCTGGCATACTCTGGCATAGACCTCTTTGATTCTATAGATGTTGTTCTCAAAACAAGGAAAGGAATCTATTTTACGCCTGAAGAAGAAAAGCACCTGGATGAAATGGATGAACTCCCTTGCAGTTGCAATGCATGTGTGAAAGGAATAGAAGGATATGAAGACCTTCTATCACACAATTACAATGTATTACAGAGCGAAATGATAAAGGTGAGAAATGCCATAAAAAACAGAACACTCCGCCACCTTGTAGAATCCAGATGCCATTTTGATGCAAAATTTGCCTCCATAATAAGGTTGTTTGATTCTTTGCATTATCAGTTCCAGGAAAAAAGATATCCCGTTACAGGTGGAAAAATAATTGCCTCTCCATATTCCCTTAACAGACCCGATGTTAAAAGATTTAGAGAGAGAATATTGGAAAGATATGAAAAGCCGGAATGCACCAAAATTTTGCTCCTCCTTCCCTGCTCTTCCAGGAAGCCATATTCCCTCTCCCGCTCCCACCGCCTTTTCCGCAGAGTTATGGCGAATGTTTCCAATCATTATGTTATTCATGAAGTGATGATTACCTCCCCTCTGGGGATAGTTCCGAGAGAACTGGAATATACATATCCTGCTGCCCATTATGATATATCTGTTACAGGATACTGGGACGGGGAAGAGGTGGAAATGCTGAATGAAATGCTTCGTTCCTATCTGGAAAGGAATCAATATGATGTGATAATAAATCATCTCCCTCCAGAGATAGCATCACATCTGGACATAGATGCCCTTTCCACATGCCATGATCACCCAACATCGTCTGAATCTTTAAAAGAACTGGAGAAAGCAGTTAGGATGGCAAATGAATTTGAAAGAGTGGGGCATACCATAAGGAAGCGCGATGATGTAATGGCAATGCTTGGGTACCAGTTTGGTAAGGAAACAGCCAGACATTTTCTCCAGGGATGCAGAATAAGGGGTAAATTTCCAGAATATAGAATATATTATGAAGAGAAACAGATGGCTTCCTTTTCAATGTCAAGAGGAATGTTTGTCCTTACTTTTCCTGGTGGAAAAAAAATGGGCAGGCGTTACTGGGTTGAGATAGACAATTTTTTCCCGAAGGGAAGTGTTTTTGCTGTCGGAGTGAAGGATGCATGTGATGAAATAAGGGTGGGGGATGAAGTAACAGTATTCCATGGGGATGAATTAAGAGGGGTAGGCATATCAAGGATGAATGGAGAGGAGATGGTGGAAAGCGAGCATGGAGAGGCTGTAAAAATAAGGCATTACAAATAACCAATCATTTCTATTTTCTCCTCTTCAAATTCTATGAGTGTTGCCATTCCTCTTTTTCCAACACTGCAATTGACAATATAACTTTCTCCAAATTTTTCATATCCTGCATCCTCATGGACATGTCCGCATATTATATATGATGGCTTTCTCTCCTCCATAAAGGCTCTGAGCCACTTGCTTCCTATATGAGTTCCTATAAATGTTCTATCCTTTGTTCTGTATGGGGGTACATGAGATACCACCACATCCACCTTTTCTTCAACACTTTCTGGAAAAACATTTCCTATCCCCATAAATTTTATTCCACCATGCTCCATAATCCTTCCGTCAATAAACTCCACACTATCCCTTAATTCACTCAGTGTGCCATCCATATTACCATGAACGACATATACTGGCACCTCTATCTCATCAAAAATTTTTTTTTCCACCTTCCCCAGGTCGCCCGCCAGTATGACAATGTCAGGTTGATATTCCCTGAAGACATCTATGAAATTTATGTATCTTTCCTTTTTTCCATGAAAATCTGCTGCGCACTCCGCCAGCATGATTTACTTTGGTCCCTTCTTATATCTATAATTTATCGCCCTGTTTATGTTTATGTAGAGCTCAGCCCCTTTATCGAGAATGCTGCTATCCTCTATAGCCTCTATTGTTTCCTTAGCCAAAAATTTTAACAGGTCTCTTAATTCCTCCCTGTTGTTTTCCATCATCTTCTTGATTTCCTGTATTATTTCCATTATATTTTCGCCCTCTATCTTTATTTCCAGTTTCATTTTCTCCTCCTCAGATTTCTTTCCATGAGTTCCAGGAGTTCCTCCACCTCTCTCTGGGAAACATATCCTTCCTGCTTCTCCATTTTTATCTCGGAAAGTCTCAGTCTTATTGCTTCCTTGCAGAGTTCAGCAACACTTGTATAACCAAGCCCAGGATTTTTTGTTATCAATTCCTCTATTTCCTCATGCAATTCCTTTGGAATTGAAATTGTGCTATATTTATTACCAATGGACTTTTGTTTTTTCATGATGATAAAACAATTTTGTATATATTTATTTTGCCTTTCCATTTTTTAATTTTTCTCTTCCTTAGTTTACGCATGAGTTATTAATAGGCTTTATGTGGCAAAAATTATTATCTTTACCTCATCCTCTGCGCTTTTTCCATCATAAAACATTTTTGCCTTTATTGTATGTCTTCCAGCCATTTTGGAAAGTTCCCATGTGAAGGGTGCTTCATTATCCTCATGCTCCAATTTTCCATCCACATAAAATTCAACCTTTTCATAATTCCTGCTTACCACAATATTCATTCTTCCAAGTATTATAGCTTGTTTCAATGGCAGTTTCATTATTTCTTTTCCCATTATGTATAATCCTCCTTTCTCAGGTTGCAGAATCCCTCCAATTTTTACGTGAAGGAGCGGCGACTTCCACCATCTATGTCCCTCTATCACTTCGACACCATCAGATGTGTTAATAACTTCCCTGTAACTTTCATTTGTTCTTTCCTGGATTATCCTCAAATATGAATTTTTATAAACATCAGGGGCAACTATATTGGAATATATTCTGTCCACTCTGGCATAGGCAACGATATACACATCTGTCACGCCTTCAGGTAAAGGAATTGTTTCTTCCCATATCTTCCCATCCCAGTATGTTCCGCCTCTATACCCTCCATCATATTCATCATGAACCTCTCCTTTAATGCCATTGGAGATGTTGGGGGAGAATGAGTACACCATATAAGTTTCATCAACATTAAGGCATCCATATACCTGCCATCCAACTTTAAGTTCTTGAGAGACGAAGGAATTATTCTCAGGATATGTCCATCTTATATATGGCTGTGCAATATCTGTTTGATGCAGAACATATCTTATCACCTCAGCAATATATCCCTTTTCCTCATCACCAAACTGCCATTCACTTGGATCCTTTATTTTTGACATTTCTGGAGAAATCCATAAAATCCCGCATCCATCATAATTTCCATAAATTTCATCATTGACAAATTCATCCTCCGCCGGGCATCTTGCAACATTTCCTCCATAAGCCCATGCTGCTATACATCCCGGAGCCCTGTATCCCACAGTTGTTGGAATGGTTCCTATATTATTTTCATTCAAATCCCCTCCAAAATTCCCCATGTAATCGCCAAGCCGCAGGCAGGCAGCATGATAGAAATAGAAGTCGGGAGGGGCATAGGAATATTCCTTGTTGCTGAAAGGACTCTTTGCCTTTATGTCAGCATGCGTCGATGACCATGGATAAAGGAGCATCCTTGCCCCTCCATGAAAGTCAGTTCCAACCCTTATGGCATGATGATTTATGAAATTGTAGAGAGTTCTGCCATTAACACTCCCCCACAGTTCTGAATTTATCCCCCGAAAATCATAATCTGCTTCCCTGTTCAAATCCCAGTCATTGGCATCCCATCTCTGACGATGGTCAAATCCATAGGGGTTGTGTGAAACCTCAATATATATTTCTCTGTGGTCAAGCAACCATTTTATCCATGGATTTCCCTTTTCCATTTCTTCCATCATCCACTTTGCAGTCCAGTAAAGCCCTATTGTGCCAACTGTCTCATCTCCATGAGGGCTTCCCAGGAAAAGGACTTCTGGTTTCAGAAATCCATTACTTTCATTGGTTATGCGAACATAATAGAGATCATATCCTCCATCTACCTTTCCAAGTCCATACATCTCATTTGCCTTAAAAATTTCCATGTATTCAGGATACTTCTCTTCCAGCGACATATACCATGAAACCAATTCATCATAACTGGAAGGTTTTTTCTTATCCATACTTGCCTGTGAAAAACCCACCATAACCAGTATGACTATGATGGCAATGGCAATTTTTTTCATGCTGTTAAATTAAAAAGGGTTAAAAGAATTTTCTTTTGTTGAGATTGTAAGGAATAACATCTGGAACATTTCCCATTATTTTGCATCCTTTGCCCGTTTCAATTCCCAGAGGTTTATAATTCGCGAGAATAGGAAATATTTATTTATATCCATTTTCATAATGGGTTAAATGAATTACACTTTGCTGACACTCACAGCCCTGCTCGCCTTCACCTGGGGGATGTTATTTGCATTCTGGTTAATTTTCGCACGGACAGCCAGCAGGCTGGCTTCTCTCCTTTCAAAAATAACGGGAAAGGAAGTCACTCTTGAAGAAGTTTATCAAACACTTAAAAATATAATCGATAGGGCATATGAAGAAATGAAAAGGGGGGAAAATGAAAATTCAAAAAATAATAAATGATGCATATGACCAGATTTACAGAATAAGGACAAATCTTGCCTACCTCTATAAATTCTTAACATTTGTCACTCCATTTCTTACCATAGCATTTTATTTTGTTTTTGTCCTTGATTACCTTCCATCCTCGCTTGCAGGAAAGTATGGGGTGTTCGTTATTGCTTATCTTTTTCCTCCTGCTGGGAAAGAGAGTATCATACCAGCCATGCTTGCCTCCGGCATCCCATCATGGGTGGTATGGAGTACCATAATAATAATGGATGTGATAAGTGCTTCCATAATTGCGTATAACTGGTGGTTTGCAGAACTCATCATAACCCATATTCCATTTCTGGACAGAGGATATGCATGGCTGCAGAAAAAGGCGAAAAAGTTCGAAAAGAAAAGGTTACTCACCCTGAGTTTACTCCTTTTCATGATAATTCCCTTTCAGGGCACAGGAGGAATAAGCACACCCATACTTTCTCGTTTACTTGGTGTGAGGGCAAAGAAGACTGTTTTTATTGTTCTTGTGGGTTCAATAATCACCACCACATTATGGATTTTATGGTGGGAAGGGCTGCTGAATTTTTTAAACAGTATTCTATAGACATTCAAAATAATATTCCTGGAAAATGTTTTATCCAAAAGAATTTTTATACCAAAAACATTTTCCTTCATGAAAGTTCTGGTAACTGGGGGCGCGGGTTTCATAGGGAGTCATTTAATAGATGCTTTACTCTTCAGGGGAAATGAAGTTGTTTGCCTTGATAATTTTTCTTCAGGCAGAAGAGAATTTATAGAACATAATATGGAAAGGATTGAAATGGTGGAGGGGGATTTACTCAATAGGGAAGATATAGAGAAAGCCATAGACGACTGCCATGCTGTCTTTCACCTTGCTGCCAACCCTGATGTGAGAAGCGGGGCAACAAATACGAAAACCCATTTTGATAATAATATTGTTGCCACCTATAATCTTCTGGAAGAGATGAGGGAGAAGGGCGTAGATAAAATTGCATTCACTTCTTCATCCACCGTTTATGGGGAGGCAGACATAATCCCGACACCAGAGAACTATGGTCCTCTTATCCCTATTTCCATTTATGGCGCCTCCAAACTTGCCTCTGAAGCCCTTATTTCTTCCTACTGTCATACATTCGACATGGAAGCCATGATTTACAGATTTGCAAATGTGGTGGGACCCAGAAGCACCCATGGTGTGATATATGATTTCATAAAAAAGTTGAGAGCCTCACCCAACCAACTTGAAATTCTGGGAGATGGAACACAAAAAAAATCCTATCTTTATATAGAGGACTGCATAGATGCCATGCTTTTTGGGTTTGAAAGAGCAAGGGAAAGGGTGGAGATATATAATATTGGCTCCGAGGACTGGACGGATGTGAAGACAATAGCAGATATTGTAAGTGAGGAAATGGGATTGAAGCCCGAATATAAATTTACGGGCGGAATAGATGGCAGAGGATGGAAAGGTGATGTGAAATACATGAAACTTGACATTTCAAAATTGAAAGAAATGGGATGGAGTCCCAGATATACTAGCAATGATGCCATAAGAATGACGGCAAAATGGCTCATAGAAGAAATGCGGGAGAGGTGATTGGTAAAGGAATCCTTTACTCCCTGTTCAAAAATTGTTCTGGATGCGCGGTTAAAAACTAAAGTCCGAAGAATTCGGTTTAAATTTTTTATATTTTACACTCTGGAAAATTCAATAAATGAATACCAATCTTATATTTTTACTTGAAATCCTGTTCGGGAATATACTATTCATCCAAAACAATTTTAACGTCTCACCCTGCTGTTGAAAAGTCTTACAGATAAGGGGCAGTGGGCCCGCCCGGATTTGAACCGGAGTTTCGGGCTCCCAAAGCCCGAAGGATAACCAAGCTACCCCACGGGCCCCTTTCATTCAGGAGCATAAAGTAAAAAAGGATAAAAAACTTTTCTCTTATGCGAAAGTTTGTGGCATACTTTGTTGTGGCATTCTCCCTCCTCATTATATATGGCTCCATTGCCTTCTCCACTATAACACATGTGGAATATGAAATTAACACAACCCTTATCCTCTCCTCACTTTTCCTCAATCTCCTTATCATGTTCCTCCCAGCAATTCTTTTTGTATATCTTGTTTACGGGCGGGTGTGGCATGAACTTTATTTCAGGAAGGAAGGAGCAATAAAATCAACCATATATGGCATCTCTTTCTCTCTCCTTTTCATTCTTCTAACTTCCTTGATAATATGGATTTCTGGATACAATGAAGCAAATCCTCTGGCTGAAGAAATAAGGAAAAATATGAATTTACCTCTTCTTTTTCTCATTCCTTTCCTTTCTGCTCTCACTGAAGAAACATATTTCAGGGGATTGATTCAGATGCAGATGGAAAGAAAGGGGAATGCACTGGTGGCGATTGTTGTTTCCTCCCTCCTCTTTTCACTTGCCCATCTTGAATATGGCACATACATCCAGATTATAATGCCCTTCGTGTTCGGCATTGTTCTGGGCATATTGATGCATTTCTGTAAAAATGTAATGGCTCCCATATCAGCCCATTTCATGTATAATTTCATAAGTCTCACTATCTCCGCATGTTAGCTAAAATTTATTTGTTGGCTGTTTTTTGCCAACAATAAAAAATGATGGAATATGAAATATTTAGATTTTTACATAAAAATTTGAAATACTCCTGTACCTACTTCAGAATACGTGAATAAACCAGTATTGAGTTATGAAGAGTTAGAAAGATACAGAAATGCTGCAGAAACATTCTTAGAAAAGCTCATTGTGGCGTATCAGATAGATGAGTTGCTGAGACATAGTAAATCGAAATTAAGAACAAACGAGGCACAGAAAATTTGAGACAACATTGCGCATAATCATGCTGCAATGAAATGGTGAAAGAATATTACAATCAGATGCAAAAGTATCCCATATTGATTCATTGGATGATAAAGAGAAGGCAATGATATGGATAAGCCGTTTGCAGGCGAAACCTTAAAACATTTAAAGAAAGAATCAATATCCTTTTGCTGACCATAGATCTATAGATATCAACATATTTCATATCTGAAAATGCGGGCGTGGTCTAGGGGTTATGACGCAAGCTTCCCAACAGCCCTTTCGCCATGCATGGCATTGACGAAAAAGGGGAAAAGCTTGTTGCCCGGGTTCGATTCCCGGCGCCCGCATTTT
>Ga0164318_10005427_pt1 | contig 12321 bp, 16 predicted proteins | sample GuaBasSedimGuay9_FD_113734 | JGI IMG/M metagenome (GOLD analysis project Ga0164318, IMG submission 113734) | Subseafloor sediment microbial communities from Guaymas Basin, Gulf of California, Mexico - Guay9, Core 4571-4, 0-3 cm | ecosystem: Environmental > Aquatic > Marine > Hydrothermal vents... | reverse complement strand
TCCCTCGACGATGGCGGTCTTACCCACGCCGGGGTCGCCGATCAAAACCGGGTTGTTTTTGGTTTTGCGCGAAAGAATCCTGATCACCCGTCGGATTTCACTATCGCGCCCGATAACCGGATCAAGCTTTCCGGACCGGGCTTCTTCCACGAGATCGCGGCCGTATTTTTGCAGCGCCTCGTATGTGCTTTCGGGATCGGCACTGGTCACGCGCTGGTGTCCGCGGATGGCGGTGAGCGTTTGCAGCAGCAGGTCGCGGGTGATATTGAATTCCTTCAGTATATTTCCCGTCGGGGTGCCGGTGCCCTCGTTGATAAAGGCCAGCAGAATATGCTCGACAGAAACATACTCGTCCTTGAGTTTTTTGGCCTCGGCCTGGGCCTGGGCCAGCAGTTTGTTCAGCCGCTGGGTGATATAGACCTTGCCCGGCTCCATTCCCGAGCCGCTGACGCGAGGCTTCTTCTCAAGCGCCTGCTCGAGTCTGGCCTGAAACGCGTCGACGGGAACCTCCATGCGTTGCAAAAGGCGCGGCACCAACCCTTCCGGTTGTTCCGTCAAAGCCAGTAGCAAATGTTCACCATCCACTTCCTGGTGGTTGAAATTGACGGCTTTGGTCTGTGCTTCTTGAAGCGCCTGTTGGCATTTTACAGTAAATTTGTTTAAGTCCATTATGTTAAACCTCCATCTTTGCCCATGTTATTTGTTAAATATTCTATTCCCATGTTTTTGATGCCTTGCGCTTCAATATAGATGCCATTTAGCCGGCTCAATATCGACCACGTTCTAACTCGCGGATGCGATTTCCCAGCACATTGATACGTTCCAACAGGTCAAGAACGACACCGACACCGGAATAGTTGACCCCCAGTTCGTTTCGCAGGCGGAGGATTTTGGCGATCAACGGTACCGCCTCGTTTTCAAAAAGCCACTGTTCTGGCGTTCCGCGCGTATCAACCGGGTCAACCAAGCCCAGGCGCACAAATCGATGGACCAAGCCCGGATGTGTTCGGCAGCGCACGGCCACCTCACCGATTCTTAGATAAGGACGAGTAGGCCTGGTGCGTTTCACTAAAACCGGCAGATTCACTTGTCTTTTCATGGACGTTCGCACTCCTTAGAACCTAAATTGTATCTTTGTCCGGGGATACCCAAACAAAAGCTATCTCGGATTGAAGGATGATACTTTGCTCAATTCTTCAAAAAGTTGTCTTTCCTTTTTGGAAAGTTTTTTCGGAACCTTAATTTTCATCATCGCATAAAGATCGCCTCGCCGCCCCTTGGGCTTCGGTATCCCCTTTGCACGGAGTTTTAGTTTCTGTCCGCTTTGGGTACCGGAAGGGACCTTAAGGGTAACCGTTTCATCCAGTGTTTGAACATTGATTTGTGCTCCCAAAGCCGCTTCCCTTGCCACCCTGGCCCGACAGACGGATTTTCTGCCCCGGCATGATTCCCTGAGGAATTTTCACATCATAGCGTTTTCCCCGGCTGGGAGGACTTCCATCCATTCCCGGCTCGGTGGATTGCATGGTGATAGTTTCGATGCCGCCGCGAAACGCCTCTTCCAAGGGTATGCGCAAAACCGCCTCGTAATCGCTGCTGCGACGATTGATGAAAAAGGGCCAGCCGCCTGGAGCGCCCTGAACATTTTCTTGGAAACGGCCGCCGAAAAGCGCTTCAAAAAAATCACTATACTCTCCGCCGTCCAAACCCCAGAAAAAGTTCTCCTGGGAGCCCTGCTGTCCCCGGTTGAAATCCGACCGGTATTGCCAACCCGGCGGCGGCTGATAATTGTCTCCGTTCTGCCAATCGCTGCCGAATTGGTCGTATTCTCCCCGTTTGGCCGGATCCTTGAGAACCTCGTAGGCCTCGTTGATCTCCTTGAATTTTTCGTCGGAGCCGGCCTCCTTATTCAAATCCGGATGAAATTTACGTGCCAGCTTGCGATAGGCACGCTGGATCTCGTCCTTGGATACGTTGTGGGAAACACCCAGGATTTCATAGTAGTCTTTATATTGAACGGCCATAGTTCCCTTTTATACCTCGGGTTTACTTGATGTTTGTCTTCTGTTCGCGGCCATCAACGACCGCTGGATAAAACCAATAAAGCACGGAAACGCCTGCCTCACGATAATGCCTGTTGCAAAGCCGGTTCGGCCACCTTTTGATAAGGCGACCGAACCGGCTTTAAGATCAGCTTCGCTCGGTGAATTCAGCATCCACCACATCATCATCGTTACCTGCACCGTCGGCCTGGCCGCCGCCTTCTGAAGGCTGCCCGGCAGCGCCGCCTTGTTGTTGTGATATGCCGCTGCTCCGACCATGCTCAACGCCTCCCAGTTCAGCCATAGACAGCACAACCTGGTACAGGTGATAGTAGTAATCGTTGTGATCGATGGCTTCTCCGGTCAACAGGGTATTTACAAGTGTATCAAGGTTGGAACGATACCGTTCATCGAGCGATTCAATGATACGCTTGCGGTAACCGGAAGAAGTACAAATGGCATCAACTATCTCGCGATGAATACGCTGATAGCCCAATTTTTGAGCCCGTCGTGAGGCGAAATATGAACCACGCGAACCGGTTTGCCGGGATACTGTAACAATTTTAAGTGGTAGCGCCACTGGAGTTTGTTCCCCATAAGGGCGGAATTTCTGTTGTCCCCAGAGAAGAAACTGACGGTTAATAATGGATTCGATAGAAGTCATTGCATACCTTCCTCATTCACAATATAAACATTGACTGTTTTTATCGCAATTGGAAAGCGAACTTATGAAAAATATTATATTGACTTGAATAAAATCAATAAGTTAAGTTATCAATCGAATGTTTCGAATAAGGCCAATATGAGCTTGATGAAACCCGGATCAGACAATAAGTCACGCCGGGATATTCGTCAAATTGGTCTGTATACGGCGGTACCAGGATTATTATTGGCTGGTCCCTTAATTGGATATGGAATCGGTTGGTGGTTTGATGGTAAGTTTGGAACCAGCCCTTATCTATCTGCTCTGGGTGTGCTTTTAGGAATTGCCGCAGCAGGTATTGAAATTTATGGGCTGGTAAAAAAGGCGTCCTCATCGGAGAATAATAGCGATAATGATACAGAACCTCGGACTTGATTTTATCGATCGCACGCTCCGCACTACAGGAGTTGTTCTTCTGGTAATTCTGTCATTTTGCTTATATTATCTTGGGATCTATCCGGCTCTGGCGATTCTATCGGGGGGGGTCTGGTCGATGGTCAACCTGATGTTTCTATCTGCGTTGGTAAGAGCAGCGATCAGACCCGATAAGGTGGATAAGGTCAAGGTCACTGGTTTGGTACTGCTGAAGTTTCCTTTGCTGTATGTATCCGGCTATTTCCTTTTGAAAGTTCCGGTTTTCGATCCAATCCATTTGATCATAGGTTTTTCGGTGTTACTCGGCGTGGTGACTTTGAAGGTTATTGGTCGGGCACTTTTTGGATTAGATGCCAAGGCCCAAAAAGATGAAAACATGCAAGAGGCACTTTAATGCTTCTATACTATGGGCAGGTGATTACTGTTACTGCTGCCAGGTTTGGCCCGTGGCTGGTCGCCACCGCTTCTGGTGGTGAAGCGGGAGAGCACTCGGGTGGACACGAGGGCGGTGCGCCCCACTTGCCCAATCTGGTTAGTTTGTTGACCGGTGGTCATGGTCCGGTCAATGAATGGGTCAATGTTATTTTTGCATTGGCAGTGGCTTTGTTCATGGTCATCGTGGCTATGTCGGTTTATCGCAAGCGTCAGATGATTCCCGGACCATTCCAGAATGCAATTGAGATGATGGTCGAAGGGATGTACAACTTCATCTATTCAATTCTGGGTAATGATACGAAGAAATACCTGCCGTTTTTAGGAACACTATTCTTCTATATCCTGATTAACAACTGGATTGGGATGATTCCACTGGGGCATTCCCCATCGACGAGTCTCAGTATCACTGCCTCGCTGGCCATTTTAGTTTTTCTGTACGCACAATGGACAGGAATTCAACGGCTTGGTATTGGTAGCTATTTACACCATCTGGCTGGAAGCCCCGTCGATGTAATCGGTTGGTGCATGGTGCCTCTCATGTTCCCAGTGCACGTAATTGGCGAGCTGGCCAAACCGTTTAGCCTGTCCTTGCGTCTTTTTGGTAATATCACCGGCGAGGATACGCTTATCGCTGTCTTCGTCGGATTAGGTATTGCCATCCTAGCCTTCTCTCCCGTTGGGATACCATTGCAGTTGCCTTTCTATTTTCTCGGGCTGCTGCTATCGACTATTCAGGCACTCGTGTTTACATTGCTTTCGACCATATATATTTTGATGATGTTGCCTCATGAGGAACACGCTCATTGAGGCTATGATAATAGAAATGAGAAAAAGAAATATATATACAAGTAGTTTTTAGGAGGATGTAATGGATTATCAGGCAACACTTGCTCTGGCCGCCCCACTCGCCGTTGGGCTGGCCGCTATCGGTTCCGGTCTGGGTATTGGCAAAGCTGTTGGTGCAGCAATGGAAGCCATTGGTCGTCAGCCGGAAGCTGCTGGAAAGATCCAGACCGCGATGATTATCGGCGCCGCTTTTATCGAGGCGCTGACTATCTACGTATTTATTGTTTTCATCTTGGCCAGCGGTAAAATTGGCAACTAACCTGTTTCGTCTTAAGTACCTGTCTCGATAGAGAGAACGTACTAAAGAAAGTCAGGGAGTACTAATGGATGTAGTATGGCAACAACTACTAACGCACGCTGTAGGTTTCCTTATTACAGTGTGGATTCTCAAGCGCTATGCCTGGGGACCGATACTGTCCATTCTGGAAGAACGACGCCAAAAGATTACTGATGAGTTCCAGAAAATCGAGGACGAAAAGGCCAAAATAAATGAGCTTAGAGCCGAGTACGAGTCCAAGTTGAGGGATATCGACAGCGAACGTCGGGCCAAACTGGTCGAGGCGGTGAACGAGGGTAAAAAAATAGCCTCCAAAATCGAGAGTGATGCTCATGCCAAAGCCCGCGAAATCGAAGCCAAGAACAAGGCCGATCTCAAGCGGGACATCACAAAAGCCAAGATCCAGTTAAAAGACGAAATGGTCGCTATCACGATGACTGCAGCCGAGAAGATTCTTATGGAAAAACTCGATAATCAAAAAAATCGTGAGCTTATTGGCCACTTCATCGAAAACGTGGAGAAAGCCTAAAAAAAACCGCCTATGTTAGCACAGGAAGTCGCTCGAAAGTACGCTCAGGCGTTGTTTATGGCCGTCCAGGAAAAGGGTCTTATAGACATAGCTTATGAGCAACTCGAGGACTTGAGAAAGTTTATTGAGAAGGATAATACCCTATTGAATTTCCTCAAGGCGCCTCAAGTGCTTGAAGAAAATAAGATAGCCTTGATGCGTGATGTCTTCGGGAAAAGGTTGGAACGTTTGTTCATTGAGTTCCTGGTCGTTCTGATTGTGAAACATCGCATGGCTCATTTGGCTAAGATTATTGATGATTTTATCAGGTTGGTTGAGGCCGAGAAAGGGATTGCTCGAGCTACAGTGATTGTAGCTAATCCTTTAGATGATGACCAGCGTCAGAATCTAATTACCCGTTTGGCTGCCAAGACCGATCTGACTGTCCAGCTTGAAGTGAAGGTCGATGCCGGTATCCTTGGTGGTATGATTGTGATTCTGCACGACGAAATCATCGATGGTTCAGTACATCATGAACTGGAGATGATAAAGAAGCAATTGGCTAAGGTTAAGGTAGTTTAGTTCGGTTTATTAATACAATGCGGTTTAGCTATCTGAAAGTGGCTCTCCGCTGATAATTGGGCTGGCATTTGCATGGACAGCAAATGAGAGGTGTCAGCTTCGGTGACGTCGGTCCGACGAGAAACATGCTCTGCATGTCGTGATGTTAGAAAAGAATTTGATGTAAATACAGGAGTTTGGTGATGGGTCTCAACCCTGAAGAAGTATCATCAGTAATCAAGAAAGAGCTGGAGAAGTACGAGACCAAGCTCGAAATGGAGTCTGTCGGAACAGTGCTCCAGGTGGGCGACGGTATAGCTCGAATCTGGGGTCTTGAGGATGCCCAGATGTCTGAGCTTATCCAATTCCCCGGCGACATTATGGGCATTGTGCTCAATTTGGAAGAAGATAACGTCGGCGTTGCTATTTTCGGTTCCGATACCAAGATCAAAGAGGGTGATACTGTTCGCCGTACTGGTCGAGTGGCTTCGGTGCCGGTTGGTGAAGCTCTCCTCGGTCGCGTTGTCAACCCGCTCGGTCAACCACTGGATGGTAAAGGTCCAATAGTAACCGACAAGTTTCGGGTTATCGAAGGACAAGCGCCTGGTGTAGTTGAGCGTCAGCCAGTGAAAGAACCATTGCAGACCGGCCTGAAAGCTATTGACTCAATGATTCCCATCGGTCGCGGACAGCGCGAGTTGATAATCGGTGATCGCCAAACAGGGAAAACAGCGCTGGTACTGGATGCGATTATCAATCAGAAGAATACAGATGTGACCTGCATCTATGTGGCTATCGGTCAGAAGACTTCGACCGTAGCTCAGGTGGTGGAGACACTCCGCAAGCACGGCGCTATGGACTACACGACGGTAATTTCAGCCAGCGCAACTGATCCGGCGCCATTGCAGTATATCGCTCCCTATGCCGGTTGTGCCATGGGGGAGGAATTCATGTATAACGGCAAGCACGCCCTATGTATATATGATGACCTTTCCAAACAAGCACAGTCATACCGCCAGTTATCCCTATTGCTGCGACGTCCGCCGGGACGTGAAGCTTACCCTGGAGATATTTTTTATTGTCACTCTCGTCTTCTGGAACGTGCCTCGAAACTTTCAGATGCATTGGGTGGTGGCTCCCTGACTGCACTCCCGATTATTGAAACACAAGCTGGTGACGTATCAGCCTATATTCCGACTAATGTGATCTCGATTACCGATGGCCAGATATTCCTTGAGTCCGAGCTGTTCTTCTCTGGTGTTCGTCCGGCTATTAATGTCGGGATCTCAGTTTCTCGTGTAGGTGGAAATGCTCAGACCAAGATGATGAAAGCCAAAAACGTGGCCGGTCGTTTGAAACTCGACCTTGCCCAGTTCCGCGAGCTGGAAGCATTCACACAGTTCGGCTCCGATCTGGATAAGGCAACCCTTCAACAATTAAACCGTGGCCAAAAAATGGTAGAGCTGCTCAAGCAGGGGCAGTATGAACCAATACCGGTATCCCAACAGGTAATGATCATCTGGGCAGGTTCTAATGGTTATCTTGATGATGTTCCCACGGATGACATTGGCCGTTGCGAAAAAGAATTTCTGGCTTTCTGTAATAAAAATTACCCGGATATTGAACATTTGCTCAATGAGGAGAAAATGCTCACTGAAAAGATTGAAGGCGAACTGATAAAAGCTATCAAAGCCTTTAAGGAACAGTTCAAGGCGGAATAGTTCTCCTCGAACAGTAATCTGAAAACAGATCAGGCGATATAGATGCCAACGCTTCGTGATGTACAAAATAGAATAAAGTCGGTCAAATCGACACGACGAATTACAAGTGCTATGGAGATGGTAGCGGCGGCTAAACTGCGCCGAGCCCAGCAAAGTGTAGAGCAGGCTCGTCCATACGCAATCAAGATGGAAGAAATGCTGTCTAATCTGGCTGCTGGTTCGACAGGTGAAATAATCCATCCCTATTTTGAAGAACGAGAAATAAAGAAAAAAACCTTGGTTATGGTATCTTCCGATCGTGGTTTCTGTGGTGGTTTTAACTCTAATATCATCCGTCAGGCTATACATTGGCTTTCTGAAAATAAGGATATTGAAACCGAACTGGTGATAGTCGGCAAGAAGGGTAATGGCTTTTTCAAGCGCCGGCAGTTCTCCATTGCTGAGTACTACGGAGACTGGGGTGGCTCTCTCGACTATGACAAGGCTAAAACGCTGGTCAATTTTTTGACTACTCGCTTTGTACTGGGCAAAACTGATGAAATCTCGCTGCTGTACACTCGCTTTGTCTCTATGGCGAAGTTCCAGCCAACTTTGGAGAAGTATTTGCCTATTGTTCCACCAGAGAAGAATGATGAGAGTAAATCCGGAGGAACTGCTGATTATATCTTCGAACCAAATGCAGAGCGCATCTATGAAGCGCTTATGCCCGGCTATGCCACAACAAAGATGGTCACAGCTCTGACGGATTCCTTCGCCAGTGAACACGGCAGCCGCATGATTGCTATGAATGCGGCGACAAAGAACGCCGGTGAAATGATAGACGGTTTAACCCTGGATTACAATAAAGCGCGCCAGGCACAGATTACTAAGGAACTGCTTGAAGTTGTTTCCGGAGCTGAGGCGCTGAAAGGTTAGTCCTGATAGGATATGAAAAAAATAATGCCCAGATATATGCGGAGTTTGCCTAATGGCTGAAAACATTGGAAAGGTTGTTCAGGTAATCGGCCCTACTGTCGACTGCGAGTTTCGTGCCGGTGCTTTACCTAATATCCTGAACGCCATCAAGATTGTCGATAAAGAAAATAAAATCGATCTAACGGTCGAAGTTGCAATGCACATCGGCGACAATATCGTCCGATGCGTTGCGCTGGCGTCAACTGATGGTTTGGTGCGTGGTATGGAAGCTGTTGATGTCGGTACCACAATAACCGTCCCGGTTGGTGAAAAAGTTCTGGGGCGCGTCTTTAATTTACTCGGACAAACGATTGATTCCAAGGGTGATCTCCCCGATGAAACTAAGCGCATGCCAATCCATCGAGAGGCTCCTTCCTTCGAGGAGCAAGCCATTCATGCTGAAATGTTCGAGACAGGTATAAAAGTAATTGACCTGCTCGAACCGTACCTCAAAGGTGGTAAGGTTGGTATGTTTGGCGGTGCCGGTGTAGGCAAAACAGTTATTATCCAGGAGTTGATTCACAATATCGCCACGCATCATGGTGGCTATTCAGTGTTCTGTGGAGTTGGAGAGCGTACTCGTGAAGGCAATGATCTCTGGCTTGAGATGACAGAATCGGGAGTTATCAAACGTACCGCAATGGTGTTTGGCCAGATGAACGAGCCCCCGGGTGCACGTCTGAGAATCGCTCTCTCGGGTCTGACTATGGCAGAGTATTTCCGCGACGAGGCGGGACAGGATGTGCTGTTGTTCATTGACAATATCTTCCGGTTTGTCCAGGCCGGTTCTGAAGTTTCGGCATTGTTGGGACGTATGCCTTCGGCTGTAGGTTATCAGCCGACACTTGGTACTGAGATGGGCGGCCTTCAAGAACGAATTACTTCCACAACATCAGGCTCCATCACTTCCGTGCAGGCTATCTATGTGCCGGCTGATGACCTGACCGATCCGGCGCCGGCTACAACATTTGCACATCTTGATGCTACTACCGTGTTGTCGCGTCAAATTGCAGAGCTTGGTCTTTACCCTGCTGTGGACCCACTGGATTCCACATCGCGCATTCTCGATCCGGGTGTTGTGGGAAAAGAACACTACCAGATTGCTCGTGAGATTCAACAGATTCTGCAACGCTACAAGAACTTACAAGACATCATCGCCATTCTCGGTATGGATGAACTTTCGGAAGAGGACAAAGAAATTGTCCTCAGAGCCCGGAAAATCCAGAGATTCCTGTCACAGCCGTTCTTCGTAGCTGAGGCATTTACCGGTAGCGAAGGCAGGTATGTCAAAATCGAGGATACTATCAAGGGTTTCAAGATGATAATCTCCGGAGAACTGGACCACATTCCTGAGCAAATGTTCTACATGACCGGCGGTATAGATGAAGTCCTGGAACGCTACGAGAAATCAAAGAAATAAGTAGAGTAGTATGTTTCTACTTTCAATAGTAACACCAGAGAAAATCTTTTTCGAGGCTGAAATAAAATCGCTTGTTGTACCCGGAACTGAAGGATATCTGGGCGTTCTGTCTAATCATGCCCCACTGATAACGGCTCTGATACCCGGACGGATTGAGTTTCGGGATGCTGATAATACGATCAACTTGATGGCTGTATCTGGTGGTTTCCTCGAGGTATCCAATAACAAGGCCTCGATTCTCGCTGAGGCAGTCGAACGGGCTGACGAGATTGATATCGAGCGTGCTCAAGTTGCCTATGAACGAGAGAAAAATCGGCTCGTCTCTGCGGGTAAAGCTGAAACAGATATTGATCTACCATCGATCCGGGAAGCTATCGAGCGAGCCCGCAACCGTATACGTGTATACAAAGAGGGTCATAAGTAGTAGTAGCAATGGCTTGATTTTGTGATAATTAATCGTCTGCGGTCATTGAAATAAATTTTGTAACGACCATTGATGATATTCTGGCATCGCATGATGGCAAACATCACTGGCAGGACCTTGATTTCCTCAACTCCCTTATCATATCAGCAACTGCATCTCAGATTATAAATTGATCCGGGCTTTTACAACTTGGTATAAGTCTGATATAGATATAGCATTCGCCTTAAAAACAAGTTGGCGGGGCTTATACTCTCGACTATATTCCTCACGTGATAACCGACAAGCACGAACATTTTATGGCTATGGCGTTGCGCGAAGCCGAACTGGCCTATGAGGAAGATGAGGTACCTGTGGGGGCGGTTGTCGTTTTCGATAATCGCATCATCGGGCGCGGCCACAATCGAACCCGGCAACTTCACGATGCCAGCGCCCACGCCGAGATGATTGCGCTCTCGGCGGCGTATAACCACTTCGGCGACTGGCGCTTGGAAAACTGTACGCTGTTTTCAACGCTGGAACCGTGTGCCATGTGCAGCGGAGCGGCGGTGCTATCGCGGATCAAGACTATTGTCTTTGGCGCCAAAGACCCCAAGTTTGGCGCATGTGGATCGATATTCGAAATCCCTACCGACCAGAGACTTAATCACCGTATAGAAATCATCGGCGGTGTCATGGCCGACGAAATAGCGGCGCTGATGCGGCAGTTCTTCGCACACGTACGCAAGGGAAAGGAGCAACTCAATTGATTCCACTTGATGATGCCCAGACCAGGGAACTCCATAAAACTCGCCTGATTGCGGTAGCTATGCTGATAGTAGCGCCGGTTATCTATCTTGCCATAGCGTTTTTTTGGCTGCAGACCGGGGAACCTATCGCCGCTGAGGCTGACCTTGCTTTTTATATTATGATTATTGTTGCAGCCCTTTCGCCGTTGTTTTTGCCCATTATAGAGAAAACACAACGCCGCAACTTTCAACAACAGTCTAACTCTACAATGTCGGCCTCTCAGATGTTCACGATCACAACACTAACAAAGCTGGCTTTCGTAGAAAGCTCCCATATCATGGGGTTAGTTATCTTCCTGGTGTCGGGTGATCTCTGGCGCATGCTTGTGTTTTATGCTATTGGTATATGCTGGTCGTTTGTTCATTGGCCGGGCGAGGAAAATTTTCGACGATTTCTCCAAAAAAGTGAGGTAACATGACAGTGGATTTTTCGACCGACAAGTATGACCTGACTCGTATCATCGCAAAATTACTCTATTATGGCCTGGGTGTTAATGTGGCGCTCCCCGGAGCGCTTCTGCTGATCTGTTACTTTTTCAATCAAAAAGGGAACGTTGCGAATATTGTCGGAACCTGGGCTAATCCCCTCTTCTATATTTTTTGTGGGTTGGGGTTGATAATGGTTGCGGCAGCGCTGTTGCCGGCTATAAAAAAGCTGAGACAACCATTGATTCTGCGACGTGAAACATTCGAGCAGGATATTATATCGGGGTTGCGAGAAATAGCGCGACCTATGTTTCAGAAGATTGCTGGAATAGCGCTTCTGGGACCAGTCTATTTTTTTCTTACAGGACGATTTCGAGAAACTGTGATCTTTGTAATAGCATCGTTTATTGTGTTTCAGGTAGTCCGCCCTCGCTATGGAACTGTTCGCAAACTGATACGCAAACAGGAAGAACTCGTTGACAAAGGTCATTTCCGCACCGAGTAAATAATTTCAAACACACTGCTTCTTCCCCCATAAATCTGTTGGCTGCTGTGGGACAATTGCTTATATTATAAATATACTTGTCGAAATACACAACCAAGCCGGCCTTGTGGCAATTCTGCCCCGGACGTAGCAAGTTGGCTTTTGGTGTACGTGGAGAAGTAACATGTCAAGAAACCTAACCGTCATAACTATTATTGGTTGCCTTTTGCTGGCGATCAGCGCACTAGCCGATGTCCCACAACGCGAGTTGAACCCAATAGAAAAAATCAATCCGGACCACGAGCGTTTTACGCATATTGCCGATGCTACCCCGGTCCAGCCATCGTTCAAAAAACCGGT
>Ga0164318_10005426_pt1 | contig 12324 bp, 9 predicted proteins | sample GuaBasSedimGuay9_FD_113734 | JGI IMG/M metagenome (GOLD analysis project Ga0164318, IMG submission 113734) | Subseafloor sediment microbial communities from Guaymas Basin, Gulf of California, Mexico - Guay9, Core 4571-4, 0-3 cm | ecosystem: Environmental > Aquatic > Marine > Hydrothermal vents >... | reverse complement strand
TGGCGATAGAGCCGAAGGCTGAGTTTGCGTCCCTCTTTGATCTGGTGGAAAAAACCGGCCCGGAGGGTATCTCCGAGCCGAGGTATATGATGCCACATTGGGAAGCGACCCCCGTCGCTCCCGTAGTTCCGACAGACCGCCACGTGGGGCGGTTGGAAACCAACCGAATGTTGGATGAGGGCGTAGCAGGCTTCCGTGGGCTTGGCGGCTCGGAGCCTCGTCCCTCGAATGAGAACGGTCGTGAACAATGTTCGCGCCCGTTCTTTTTTCTGTAAAGGTGTCAGTTTATGCCAGTCCGATGCGCCCTCCAGGACCTCACCGGCTGAAATTATATCACAATAGTTCCTGGGATGCAAATCGGTCAGCCGCGCCAAGCACTCCATTTTCTCCCGTTCATATTGTGCCTCGTCAATGTCGCCGTCAATGTATAGCCGCTTGGCCCGTTCCAGACGCGCCTGTATCGCTTCCTCCTGCTCCCGGATGGCGCCGGCGTCCAGGTCGGGATGCAAAGCAGCGATGACCTCCTCGCGCCAGTCGGACGGGAGGCGGATGCTTTGCACCAGCCGCGCAAATTGCTCCTCGACATCGTCGGCCCGAACGTATGGCTGGGGGCAATCGGCAAGGTGCTGGATGCGGCTCTTGTCCTGATAGTAACGCACACCGTTGCCCGACTGAGCGCGCATTGGCTGACCACAGTAGCCGCAACGCAAGATGCCGGAGAGAATATAGATGCGCTCTAGCGAGTCGGAACGACTGCGCGGGTGATGGTTCATCAATGCCCGAATCCTTCGGCAGCGCTCGAAGGTCTCCTGATCAACGAGCGGTTCGTGCTGTCCAGGATACAGAGCTACGGCGTCAGCGCGCTTCCGCTTCTGCCCTTTCTCGTTGACACCGAAGTACGGCACCAGGCCGACGTAGAAGGGGCGCAGCAACATATCGCGGACGCTGTCCTTCCCAAAGCGAGCGGGGCTGCCGCATCCGTGACGCCCCTTGGTGCGGAATCGGATCTTCGTCCCGTCGGGGAGCGTATGCACATGCTCGTTGAGTCGGGCGGCGATGTCGCCGTCTGAGTATTGGCCGGTGGCATACCACTCGAAGGCCAGGCGGACGGCCTCTCGCTCGACCGGATGTGGCACCAACGGGAGCGACGGGGTGTAGTTCTGGATGTTAGGACCACCATAGCGGGGGCAATAGCCGGGGCCATTCGGATCGGTGCAGGAGGCGCAGTTACCCCGGCAGTAGCCGAAAGGGGGCGAGCCGTTGTGCAACCCCTTGGCCGCGCGTGCTCGCTTGCCTTTGCGAGTCTCTTCGCGTAGGCGGTCAATGTAGATTTCCGCCAGCGTGCCCAGAACCGCCAGCGCCAGTTTGCCCCAGGGCGTGGTGAAGTCGAGGTTCTCCGTGATGGAGATAAAGGCAACATTGTGCCGGCGCAGATGATTGAGGGCCTTGAGCAGACCCTGAAGATCACGGTAGAAGCGGTCAATGGCGTGGACAACCACCACATCGAAGGTGCCCTGCTCGACAGCACGAAGCAACGCTTGGAGCGCCGGGCGGTCATCCTTTGTGCCGGAGATACCGGCATCCACCTTGACCTCGACCAGTGCCCACCCTTTGGCTTGGCAGAACTGCTCGATGGCCATGCGCTGGGCATACAGGGAGTGGCCCTCTTCGGCCTGTTCTCCGGTCGAGACTCTGATGTATCCGATCGCTCGCGTTTCCATCTTGACCTCCTCACAAGTGTGTTTCCCACACTGTAGCGGAAACGGGAGCGCCCGTCAAGAGGTCTACGGACAGAATGGCGATTCAACTGTTAAGGAGCCGCAATGGTACGACCAACCCGTGGGGGCAAGGAATATGACCGCGCCGCCTTCGCCGCCTATCTGAAAGGGCTGCTGGAGGCACACAACGAGAGCATGCGGGAGGCCTCATTGGCATCCGGGCTTGACCACGGCGCGATGAGCCGCTTCATCAACAAGCACCAGCGTCCCACCCGCGAGAGTTGCATCGCTATTGCGGATCACTTCCGGCTCAATCCGAACGAGGTACTGACGCGGGCAGGCTACGAGCCAATGCACTTCTTCGACCGCTCGCTGATTGACCCCCAGGCCCTGCCCCCTGAGGTGGCCGAGTTGGCAAGGTGCTTGAGCCGCATCAGGCCTCCCTCGCGGCGTCGGCAACTGTGCCAGGCGCTGCGTGAGATACTCGATCTGGCATTGAGTGCTGCCGATGAGAGGACCTGAGCCGATGCAAGTCAGCGATCTGGCAGCAGGCCCGCGAAGGGCTCGCGCGGCTCGTAGGCTGTGATGACGCCATCCTTGACCCAAATGGCGGAGAAGATGCAGCGCAGCAGTCCTTTCCGTTCCTCGTTGGTGGCAGCGGCCCACAGGCGTGGAAAATCACTCAGCAACGCTTCATAGCGGGCATCGCCGGCCCGCATGTCTCGTTCCAGTTCCTCCAGCCGAAGCGAGCATTCCCGCTCCAACTCCCTGAACTCCCCCAAACTGAGGATCTCCTGGTTCAGCATTTCACGCGCCGCGCTCAGTCGGGTCTGGACGGCTCTCCGCTGGCGGCGGAGGTTGTCCCACTCAGGCCCTTCTCGGAGATAGGCGAGGATGTCTGCATACCACTCATCCGGGATGTGAAGACGCTGCGTGTAGGCGAACACCTCCTCCTCGATCTCATCTGCCCTCAAGTGGCGTATCGGGCACTTGGAGATACCCCTGGCACGACCGCCATCCTCGTAGTAGCGCACGTTTCCATTGGCCGCATTGCCGCGGAACGGCTTCCTACAGCGCTCACACCTCAGCACGCCGCTTAGAGGATAGATGCGTCGGGTGAAGTTGGCGTGGGCGGGATTGTGGCCCTTCAAACCCCGCACCCGCTGGCTCCGCTCGTACAGATCCAATGTGATCAGCGGAATGTGCTTGCCCGGGAACAGCATGCCGTGATCACCTTCCAGAAGAGCGCCGTCACGCTGCCGCCTGGTCATCTCAGAGAAAGAAGTCTTGAACCGCTTGTGAACTTGCTTGCGCTTCCCCTTCTTCTTCCTTTGCTCACGATAGACGACAAAACCGGCATAGTAGGGGTTCTGTAGCATATCGCGAATGGAATCGGCGGTGAAACGCCGATCGGCGTCCGCGTGACCGGGTTGCCCTTTGGGGCGAAAGAACTGCAACCTTCCATCCGGATATTGGAGGGCGAAGGTGCCGTCCCGAAGGAGAACGATGGCCCGATCTTCCTCCACCTGTCTGATGATAGTGCGAGAAGCGCCGATGAGATGCTGCAACTCGTCGGGCCGGGGTGGATTGAGCCGACGGGCAATGTCGGCATCGGAGAAGCGGCCGGTGGCGTGGAGTTCGACCGCAATCCGAAAAGCGTGCCGGTCTATGGGATGTGGCACGAAGACCTTGGGGTCGTCACCCAATTCCCGCCAGAGGTCGTCCTTGCGGCCGAAGCGGGGGCAGTATCCCTTTCCGTTGCTGTCGGTGCACTGGAAGCAGGTGCCCCGGCAGTAGCCGAAGGGCGGGATGGAGGCATTAGAGTAACCCTTGAGGACACGGCTGAGTTTGTTGTCCCTGACCGTTCGGCTCAGGTCATCCAGGTACATCTCGCCCATGATGCCCCTCAGGTATACCAGCATTTTCCCTTCACGGCTGCTCAGGTCGGTATTCCTGGCCCCCACCGAGACCAGATCTACGTTGTTCTCCATAAGCAGATGGTAGTTGTTTGCCAACCCCTGCAGGCCACGATAGAAGCGGTAGAGGTCGTAGGTGTAGAAGGCACGGTACTTGCCGTTGGTGGCCGCGCGCATAGCGGCCTGGAAGGCAGGCCGTTTGCTATCCGCTCCGGTGATGCCTGCATCAACGTAGAAGCGTGCGATCGTGATGCTGTGCTCTCTGGCCAAAGCCAGAATCTGCATGGCCTGAGTGACCAGGCTGTGGTTGTCGGACTGCAGGTCTCTGGAGACGCGCAAGTATGCCAGACCCGGCACTCCGGCGTGATGACCACCGTCCTGTTCATAGACGGCGCAGAAGATCATCCCTCGACGTGCCTCCTTGTAGACTCCCTTGAGCACATAGCCCAGTTCGGGGAGTTTCTTGCGGATCTCGATAATGTACTGGCGAATCTCTTCGTCCAGTTGCTGCGCTTTGTTGGTGAGTAGTTGCTGGATTGACATTTCCCTCTCCTCCAAATCGTGGAATGAACGTCGGCTTGATGTCCTACGCGCCTTGAAAGGCCCTTGAAGCACCTGTTAAACCGACCCTCGTTTGGAGGTGATCTGATCTTCGGCAGTCTTCTTCCCATCGCCTTATTCCTCCTCCACCTCTTCTTCACAGGCCAACCGCTTGACGATCTGCGCGATGATCTGCCGAAAGGTGTCAACCGCCTCGTAGTCGCTCATCGTTTTTCCCCTGCTGTCTGGTTGGGGCCGCTGGCCAGGCGGCCGTTCGATGAACGACGTGCGCACGTCGTTGACGAACTACCGATACGCTTCACTCTCGCGGGATTCTCCAACGTGCCAATCACGCAGCGCACGAAGCGTGTTGTAGATGACTTCGAAAACCTCATAGGAATCCTCGAGGTCTTCGGGTACCAGGCCACTGAAGACCCGTGTGACAGCTCTTCGCAGGCTGTCGGGGTTGAACGACGCCAGATGATCGCACGCGGCCAGGATCTTCTCTACTGATTTGATGGCCGATGGAGACACTGCCTCGGCCTTTTCATTTTCTTCTGATTCCTCTGGCGGTTTCCCCTCCACCATCTCTCGAATCCGTCGCAGTTGCCCGTCACAGTCCAGATTCTCGCCCACAACCCCCCGCAGCGCCCATTCGGTGAGGCCTGCTTGGTGGGCGAGGGTCAACGCCGGATCGCAGAGTCCGAGAATCCGTACATAGTTGGTCCAGTGGCGATACGTTTTTCCCAGGGTGGCGGTGATTTTCTCCCACGTGCCATACGCGCGGCGCTTGAGCAAGTGTTTGCGCAGAGCGATGGGAACGGTGATCATACCATCCGAATCAAAGAGAGGTTGATTAACCTCGATTTGCGCATCCTCGATTTCAGCGATCAGAAGTCCCAAATTGATTGCCGTTTCCACAGCGGTGAGGTCCTCGCGGACCAGCGTTTCCGCCATCTGCTGTGCCAACGACCAGACGCTGTCGGCCACAACGGCTCGGATAGTGGAGAACTCGCTGTGGCCCTGCACGACCAGGAGCGCCTGTGCCAGGACGCGGCGCAGACCGGAGACCAGGGTGCCGTCCCCGGTGATGGTGATGGGATGGATCAATCCGACAGTGGCGATACTGTCCGCCAACTGTCTGATCCCGGCGAGGTGCTCATCTACACTGTCTGTCCGTACCGCCCATTGCCTGACCGCTTCGATGACGGTGATCGCCCCGCTGATGAGAAAATGCATCAGGTCGCCCGGCAGAGGGTAGCGCGTGCGGGTAGGCAGGATACGCAACCAGGTGAGAGAGACTGTAAATGCTTTGGCGTGAATGGTCATCCCTCTACCTCCCGGCCATCCTCAGAGGGATCTGATTGTGGATACTTACTACCTTCATCGCACAAAAGAGTTGCGAGTTTGTCACAATCGACTACAATACAATCGTGTCTGCCCCTTTTGTGGCAGCGTCGTGCATTGGTCGCGTCTGTCCAGTCCATAGCGTACCGTACGGCGGTTGATAAAGATAGAGTAAAAGTTGAGAAAAGCTGAGAGGTACTCAGTGAAAGCTTTCTATCCAGAGGCGTGGGGCGTACTCCTGCGCGAGATGCGAATAGGCTCAGGATGGAGACAGTCGGAGCTCGCACGAGAAGCCGATATAGACTATACGCTGATCTCCCACTGGGAGAACGGGCGGGCAGGGAAGCGATTTGGGCCGACGCGAGAGCAGGCATTTCGACTCGCAAAGGTATTCGCGGGCTGTGCCGGTGGGTTACAGCGACCAGCAGATGTGGTGGATTGGTTGGGACTGATAGGACTCTCTGTAGCGGATGACGAACTGGTCAGGATGGGGACGGGTGAGCGTTGGCGGGCAGGCCTGGCATCGGCGCGGTTTAGCCGTTATCAAGTGCCGCCGCTGCCAATTCCGCACCTCGAGCGAACGAATCTGATGAGGCAGGCCAAAGCATCTCTCTTGGGAGAAGCCAACGGAAGAGCACCTCTGGTGCTGGCAGGGATGGGAGGGGTGGGGAAATCCACATTGGCGGCAGCACTGGCAAGGGACCGGGAAGTGCGGGCACGGTTGCCACACGGGGTGCTGTGGGCACAGATGCGTTCCCCTCCCGAGGAGGCTGAGCGGGTTGTGCGGGTAGGGGGTGTGCTACGCAGGTGGGCGCAGGTATTGGGGGTGGAGGTAAGACCAGAGGAAACAATAGAAGGAACGCTAGCCCGCTGGCTGGAGCGTAAACGTGTGCTGCTTGTGATAGACAACGCCGAGGAGTACGACGAGATCCGGCCACTGTTGGTTGGTGGGCCGATGTGCCGGACGGTGATTGCGACGCGAAACAGGGGGGTAATACGGAACCTACCGGCGGGCAGCCCACTGGTGGAGGTGGAGACGCTGAGCGAAGAGGAGGGAGAGCAACTACTGACATCGGTGCTTGGCGAGAAGGCGGCAGATTTGGAGAGGAAACAGCTACGGGAAATAGTGATAGAGGTGGGGGGAAATACGTTAGCGCTGTTGGTAGCGGGCAGAGACGCAAAAGCAGGGAGCGTAGAGCAGACACTGGTGAACCTGCGGGACCCGGCTATGCAATGGCTGCAGGTACTTTCGCCGACCGGGGTGGATGATCCAAATCGGAGCGTCGCTGTTTCTTTCTCACTCAGTTACGGACGGTTGGGATCGGAGGGACAGCGATGCTACCGAGCGCTAGGGCAGCTACCGGGGCCGGTCCGATTCACGCCGGGGGTGTTCCAGGCGATGGCGAAGGTGTCGGACAGAGGGCAGGCAAAGGCGCTGTTGCGAGCTTTCGTGGATCGTAGTTTGCTGGGGATTGACGGTGAAGGATACAGGCTGCATCCTTTGTTGTTTAAGTATGCACGGCGGTTGCTGAAGGATGCGAAGGAGTGGGACCCGGAACACGAGTGGGTAGAGCGGTACGAGGGGGAGTGGGTGAGGAAGTGGTGGCACCTGCTGCCTTCCGTGCCCCGTGCGCCGGGAGCGACAGCGCGGGCGAGAGGAGGCTGGAGGCAGTGGACAGTGGCGGGGATTCGGGAGTTTGTGATGTTTGTTCGGCAGCGGTATGAAGAGGGAATTGCGGAAGCGTGGAATCCGAGGGATATGCCGCTGGAGCGTTGGATCGCACTGATGCGGCTGAAGCGGCGAGAGCAGGCGTATCGGCGAGAAGGACTGCGGAGGCTGGGGATGGTATTTCTTGCGGCCATGGTCGCGTTGATTTTGCTGGGCGTACTGCCAACGTCTCCGCTGTCTAGGTCCTGGCTATTGCGAGTGTGTTATCCTCTGATGTATGTGATGGCAGCGATACAACAGGCCTGTCTTGTCGTAGCAGTGTGGCTGATGACAGTGCAGATGATAGACCTGCATCGGTTGTGGAACTGGCGTAGGTAATGTCCAGGAGTCGCATATCCCGTTCTGGATGTGGGGCACGAGCCCACCTTTCCGAACGATGTGATAAATTCCACATACAAATCGTATGAGAATAGACTTATGAGCGATTCCCCGCGTGTCCAACTCAATCCCTGTATCGAAGTCTTTGCCTCTGTTGCGGCAACTGCCCTCATTCGTGCAGAGGTTGCAGGCCGACTTCCCCTTCGATTTACCCGTTCGGGCCCTCAGCTCTGGGAAGCCTTCCGCAACCAACTAGGCCTGACGGACTTGCTGGACCTGGTCGTTCGAGATGCAGCCGAGGCCATGCCTCAAGCCTTTGCTCTGCACCGGCTGTGGCCCGAGGCTTCGGGCGATGAGTTGCGCGATCTCTCGCCCGACCAGATCGGCAAGTGGGTTGATCGGGGGAAAGGCCTGGCTGAGCAGTCTACTGATGACTACCTGCGCGCCCAGGCGCAGGCCCTGGACGTCGGCCCGCCGCCAGCAGAGAGCCTGAAGCGCCTGCCTGTGCCAGAGGCTCATCATCACGTTCTGGAACTACCGGGAAGCGGTGGCTGGCTGGCCTATCACTTGGCCTCTCGACCGCACACAGCCGTTTACTACTGGGAGAATTTCACCATCGCCTGTGGCACCTGGCAGGAGCAACTCCTGGCTGGATTAATCGCCTTCGAATTGGGCGCACCGTCACGCCAGGAGTTGCCCATCGTGCGCGACCCCACACTGGCTCGGGTCCTGAATGGTGACGTAGCCTTCGATTGGATCGTGGGCCTCCGAGAGGAAAACGAGCGCCGGGCCGATGCTTTGCGCTCGTTTCTCAAACCCGAAGGACGGGTTGTGTTGCTATGAGTGATCGTACCACTACAGATCGCCGCTACGGCCCTCTGACTAAGAGCATTGACATTGAGCAGACTTGCATGCTCCTGAGCCTGGCCTACGAGCTGCGCTCTGTGTCCGCCTTCAAGGAAGAGGGGTTGGCCCGGTTGCCCCAGACATCGCGGGTGCGGCGCCAGGAGGTGGTACGGCTCACGCTGCGCAAGTTCCTGGTCAGCGACAATGACCGGATCGTGGTCACTCCTTTCTTGCGAGCGATGGCCGATCCAGGTGTTGAGCCGACCCTGAAGCGAGACTTGCTGTACGTGCAGTATCTACGAAGTACCCCGTTGGTCTGGGAGGCGGTGGCCGAGGTGGTGTTGCCTCGTATGGAGGCGCTCAATTCTGCAGTGGGCCGGCGTGACGATCGGGAAATCAAGGTTGAGGACTGGAACGGTTTCCTGGAGCGCAAACTTCGATCCTACACGAAGACCACTTTCTCGCGCACGCGCAGACACCTGACTGCCCACCTCACCAAGTTTGGCCTGCTGGAGGCCGAGCGGGTCGAGGGCAATGCCATTGCCAAACGCTTCTACGCCCGCTTCACCGAGCCCGATGCGAGGGCCTTTCTGTTTGGGCTGGCCGTCGAATTCGATGACCACGGTTGGGCGTCACGATCATTGGACTGGGTGATGACGCGCTCCTGGACGCGGATCGGCTTCTGCACTCGGCCGGCCTACGCCCGCTTCGTTGTGGAGCAGGGAGAGCGCTGGGGAATGGTGATCCCGGAGTACTTCGGCAGCCAGCGCCAGGTGACCTTGCGGGGGCCCGACCCGGTGGAGAGGGTGGCTGACCTGATTCTGCAGCATACGCAGCGATGAGGTGAAATGGCGAACACACGATTGACGCAGGCCGAACTGATCGCTCAGTTGCAGGCCAGGGCGAAGCGCAGGGATCGGTATAACCTGATCCTCGTGGCCGTGCCCCTGGCCACCGCTCACGGGGATGCCGAGAGACTGGCCCAGGCCCTTGGTGCCACATACGTGGACTTCGACCGGGAACTCATCGCCCGGATGGAGGCCGACGATTGGGAGTATCACGTGGAGGCCGAGCGGGCCGGCGACTTGAGCGAGGGCCGGCGGCTGGCTCAGATACTGGCCAAAGACATTGGGGAACGGCTGAATCGCTTCCATCCGGTGGTGGTCGGGAACTGCAACCTGGTGGTGCGCTACCAGGTGGACCTGGCGGCTGCGCTGCTGGACGGTTCCAAACGAGGGCTATGCGTGCTTTGCGCCGGCGGCAGAGTGCAGGACGGCGCCCTCTATGTGCACGGCACCTTCAAGTTCGTCGGTGCAGGAACGGTGCCGACGCTGGAGTTGGCAGCGGAGAACTGACTTTGGGATAGCAGGGAACCTGAACGATGGACACCGAACTGCTGAAGCGACTGCTGGCCCGTGACGAGGGACAGTTCCTCGAATTCAAGAGCGCCTATGATCGGCCCGGCGGTGTCTGCTTCAAGCGCCGCAAGGCGACCGAGGTGACCTGGGACATCGCCGAGACGTTAAGTGCCATGGCCAATGCTGACGGCGGCACGCTCTTGCTGGGAGTCGAGGATGACAAGACAGTCACCGGCGTGGACTATCCCGACGACAAACTGGCCCTGTTCCGCCAGGCGACACAGAACCTGCTCCGGCCACCACTGAAAGCCCGCCTGACCGAATTGGACCACGAGGGACGACGTATCCTGGCCTTTGAGGTAGATCCCAGCCCGGTGCCTCATCAGCTCAGCGACGGTCGCTACCTGCTGCGCGTGCGAGACCAGAACTTGCCTTTCCCGGCCGATCAGATCGCTGCCCTCAAGAGTGCTAAAGCCAGCGGGCAGTACGAGCGCCAGTTTGTCCACGAGGCCCGTTTCGACGATCTGGATCCGGACCTGCTGGCCCGGTTTGCCCAACGTCTGGGCGACCCACGTCCCATCGAGGAAATCCTCTACCACGACTACCGCCTGATAGACTTCCACAACGGCCGGCCGCGCATGACGTTGGCAGCATTGCTGCTGTTCGCCAGGGATCCGCTGCGATGGCACCCTCGCTGCGGCATCGACTTTGTCAAGTTCGAGGGCACAGAGCGCAGATACGGCCCTGACCTCAACGTTGTCCGCCGAGCACGGATCGAGTATCCATTGTTCGAATTGATTGACGAGGCGTTTGCGCTGATCAAGGAACACGTGCGCGAGCGCACCGTGCTCCACGATCTGTTCTTCGTCGAGCGATTTGAGTATCCAGCCTTCGCCTGGCAGGAGGCGATCATCAACGCCGTTGCACACCGGGACTACAGCCTGACAGGGGCTTCGATAGAGGTCTGGATGTTCGACGACCGGCTGGAGGTGCGCAGTCCGGGCGAACTGCCCGGCCCGGTCACTCTGGAGCGGCTGTTGCGCCGTGAGCGCACGCACTTCTCCCGCAATCCACTCCTGGTGCGTGTCCTGACCGATCTGGGGTACATGCGGGACCTGGGCGAGGGTATCCCCCGCATGTTCGAGGTGATGGAGCGGAGTTACCTGCGCCCACCGGAGTTCTGCCAGGATGGGTTCATGTTTCAGGTGACGCTGCACAACACGCCCATCTACGACCTGCAAACCCAGCACTGGTTGCAGCAATTTGCCCATTATCCGTTGAATCAGCGGCAGCGGCGCATCCTGGCCTACGCTCGTCAGCATGGCAACGCCTTCACCAACCGCGCCTATCAAAAGGTGAATGAAGTGGACCGCGACCTGGCCTATCGCGAGATTCAGGAGATGATCAGGTTGGGCATCGTGACCCGGCCGTCAGGGCGGTATAGTCGAACGTATTTTGTCGTGGAGCCTTCGGCTGCAAAACCTATGCCCGATGATTTGACGCCCATCCTCGACATACTCTCCACCCAGGGTTACGTGACCAACAAAGACTTGCGAGAGGTGTGGGGAGTGTCACGCTTTGTCGCCTGGAAACAGGTGAGCAGGCTGGTGGAAGAAGGCTTCTTGCAGCAGAAAGGGGAGAGAAAAGGAACAAAGTACTACCCGACAGACCGTCTGAAGGCGCTGTTGGCTCAATCTGGCTGAGATATGTAGACTGTTACCCGCACTAAGCAACATATTTTGGCGTTAACATATCGGGGGGCTTGGAGTCAAAGAGGGAGAACATGTTTCACGAAGAGGGAGCGATGGTTCTGAATTTCGCTCTCTGCACCCATCAAGCAGGACCTGGAACAACTGCTCGAGCAACTGGAATGGCAACCTGTCTTCAGGGATGTCTCGCCCCGACAGGTCTATGAACGAGGCGGATAGGCAATGAGTCTCCAAAAAGATTGAGTGACAGGGATGTTATCGAGATCGTAGGGAAATCCTTGTGGCGCCTGCGTCGCAACTGATGAGGAATCCGCCTCACGGACGACCTGCTGGAGCCGGCAGCGGAAAACTATCTTGAGGAGAGTGGATGAAGGGACTTGAGTGATGGAACTTGTCACCGCTCTGTTTGTCGTGGCCCTGTACAAGGCCACCGAGAAGATCTGGGAGAAGGGATTCGACGCGGCCTGGGCGCCGGTGGGCGAGGCGCTGAAGGCGCGCTTCACCCGCTGGGCGGGGAGGGATAAGGAGAGCCAGCGCCGGGCCGCATTCGTCAAGGCCGCTGAGGTCGCCCGCGCCAATACTCTGCGCTACGCCGCCGACCCCCGGCAGGCGGAGAGGATCCTGGACGCGCTGAACGGCGAACGAGACAGGAGAGGAGCCGAGGCTCTGGCGGAGGAGGCGGCCAAACTGATGCTCTTTTCCGCCGTCCCCGACGTCCCGCGCCTGACGGCGCTGTGCCAGGAGCGGCTGCGCTGGGATGCTCTGTGGGCCGGGGAGACGCCGCCCCCACCTGAGACCGTCGCCGCCGTCCTCTCCGACTTCCTGACCAACCTGCGCGAGGCC
>Ga0164318_10005424_pt1 | contig 12325 bp, 5 predicted proteins | sample GuaBasSedimGuay9_FD_113734 | JGI IMG/M metagenome (GOLD analysis project Ga0164318, IMG submission 113734) | Subseafloor sediment microbial communities from Guaymas Basin, Gulf of California, Mexico - Guay9, Core 4571-4, 0-3 cm | ecosystem: Environmental > Aquatic > Marine > Hydrothermal vents >... | reverse complement strand
TAGTACGTATTGACACCCAGGACGGTGTAGTTACCAAACGTGTAATTATCACCGAATAATACGGGAAGGTAATACACAAACAACCTTAATTAAAAAGGGCAGCCTGAGGGCTGCCCTTTTTTTATTTAGGCTATTGTTTATTTTTGTGCAAAAAAGGAATAAGGGTGATTTCAGTAAATAATATCAAAAAAGAATTTGGAGGGGAAACTTTGTTTAGCGGGATTACATTTTCGTTAAACATGCGCGAACGTGTTGGTTTGGCTGGTAAAAATGGTACGGGCAAAACAACATTACTTAGAATTATTGCCGGCGAAATGCAACAAGATGGAGGAGAAGTTATTTTATCTGAAGGTGACCGTATTGGTTATCTCCCTCAGGAGATGAAGATTGAGAGTGAACAAACCGTATTAGATGAGGCGCTGAAAGCTTACTATTTCTTGGATATCTTAAAGGAACAGGAACAGCAAATCAATCATAGGTTAACTCAAACAACTGACTATCAAAGCAAAGCTTACAGTCGTCTTTTAACAGAACTTGAAAGTATACATCAGCAGTTAAACCTTTATGAACCTGAGAAATTAAGAGGGCTTGCCGAACAAATCCTCACAGGTTTGGGATTTAAGCGTGCTGATTTTGTGATGCCTCTCCGTACATTTAGTTATGGCTGGCAAATGCGGGTTGAACTTGCCAAATTATTAATGGTGAAACCCGAATTACTTTTGCTTGATGAGCCTACCAATCATTTAGATATTGAAGCTATACAATGGCTCGAAGAGTTTTTAATCAGTTATCGGGGTATTCTCATCATTGTTTCCCACGACCGCACATTGTTAGATAATGTAACTACGCGTACAATTGAGATTAACAATGGCAAATCGTATGATTACAAAGTAGCTTATTCGCATTACATTCAATTGCGGGAAGAGCGGGTTGAGCATCAGAAGGCAGCATTTTCAAACCAACAAAAGCAAGTTAAAGAAATTGAAAGGTTTGTCGAGCGTTTTAGGTATAAGTCAACAAAAGCCCGGCAAGTACAATCGCGGATCAAGCGAATAGACAAAATGGAAAAAGTATCGATTGATGATCTCGACAAAGCTTCTATTCATTTTTCGTTTCCTCCTGCTCCACACAGCGGAAAAGTCACCCTTGAGGGTGAACACATTACTAAAAAGTATGACAATAAACTTGTATTCGAAAATATAGATATTCAAATACTGAGAGGAGAGAAAGTAGCTTTTGTTGGCCGCAATGGTGAAGGCAAAACAACACTCGCCAAAGTTATTTCCGGGCAATTGGATTTTGAAGGGCAACTCAAAATGGGTCACCAGGTTATCACAGGATTTTTTGCCCAGGAACAAAAAGAAATGCTGGATCTTAACAAGACAGTTTTTGAAACCCTTGACGATGTAGCTGTCGGAGATATTCGAACCAGGCTGAAATCCATTCTTGGGGCTTTTCTCTTCCAGGGAGAGGATATTGACAAGAAAGTAAAAGTATTGTCGGGTGGAGAAAAATCGCGCCTATCCCTTGCTAAATTACTACTACAACCCACCAACTTACTTATTCTTGATGAGCCAACCAATCACCTTGATATTCTTTCTAAGGACATTTTGAAGAATGCCCTGCTTCAATATGATGGCACACTTATTATTGTTTCTCACGATCGTGATTTTTTACAGGGCTTAACAAGCAAAGTTTTTGAATTTCGTGACCAAATGGTTAGAGAACATTTGGGGGATATTTTTGAGTATTTAGAGAAAAGGAGGCTAATTAATTTAAAAGAACTGGAGCTTAAAGAGAAAAAAACCAAGCGTGTGCCAGACAGTGTTTCTACAAACAAAGCAAAGTGGAAGCAAAACAAATCCCAGGAAAAAGAGAAGAGAAAGCTGAATAACAGTATCCTGAAAATAGAAACGTCTATTGCACTTCTTGAAGATGAAATTGAGGAGTTGAATAAACGTATGTCGAATCCTGAGATGGCCTCGGATGAGATTAAATCAGGGGAAATTTATAAAAAGCACAACGATTTAAATTGGGCTTTATCGGCAGCTCTTAGCAAATGGGAGGCTTTGCAATTGAAATTAGAGACGTTAGACACTTAGGCAATAACAACTATTTTTCCCTGTCAATCATCCGGTGGGCAACAGCAAGTAAGCTTTCCTTTTTTTCAGTATTAAGGTTAATCTTCGCCAGGCTTTCTTTCCCCATTTTGCAGTATTCATCAATTTTCTCAAGGGCAAGTTGATCAATTTTTAATCTGCTAAAAATGGCTTTTACCTCTCTGAATTTTTCTTCCTGTTTTGAATCGTTATTGTAGAAGTCAACTAATTTATTTCTTGTTTCATCATCGGCAATTTCCAGTGCTTTTAGGTAAAGGAATGTTTTTTTGTTTAAAATGATGTCAACCCCAGTCTTTTTACCAAAGATTTTTTCATCTCCAAAAGTATCCAAAAGGTCATCTTTTAGCTGGAAGCCCAGTCCGATATTTTGTCCAAAATTGTAGAGGCTTTCTGCATCTTCGTTATTTGCCCCTCCAATTAATGCCCCAATTTTTAAACTGGCACCAAAAAGGACCGCTGTTTTTAGCCTGATCATTTCGGTGTATTGGTCAACGGATAAATCATTTTCAGTTTCAAAATTCAGATCAAATTGTTGTCCTTCACAAACTTCAATGGCAGTTTTGTTAAACACTGAAAGCGTTATTGGAAGTATATTTACCTCAGTCTTTTGTACGTATTGATAAGCCAGGGCAAATAAAGTGTCGCCCGATAAAACGGCAATATTGTTGTTCCACTTTTTGAATACGGTTTTCTTACCTCGTCGTAAAGGGGCATCATCCATAATATCATCGTGGATCAGGGTAAAATTGTGAAAAAGTTCGATGGCAATTGCTTGTGGTAGTGCTTTTTCAATTTGCCCTCCAAAAAGTTCACAAGCCATTAATGTTAGTACCGGCCGAATTCTTTTACCCCCCAATGCAAGAGTATACTGAATAGGTGCATACAATTCACTGGGTTCGTTGTCGAAAGCCTGTTGCTTTAAATTCGTCTCGAAGTACGCATATAATTCCTCGTATCCCTTCACTCCAATATCTCTTTTTAACTCGTAAAATTAATCAATAAGGTTGAGCAGATATTTGCCATAACCACTTTTTAGTAAAGGTTTGGCAATACGTGCAAGTTGTTCAGCATTAATAAAACCGTTGTGATAAGCGACTTCTTCAATACAACCAATTTTCAGACCCTGCCGTTCTTCGATTACTTCAACAAATTGCGATGCTTGTATTAACGAAGAAAAAGTGCCGGTATCTAACCAGGCTGTACCCCGATTGAGCATTCCCACTTTCAGCGTCCCTTTTTCCAGATAATACTTATTCACGTCTGTAATTTCATATTCTCCACGTGCACTGGGCTTTAAGTTTTTAGCAACTTCAACAACCGAATTGTCGTAGAAATACAAACCGGGTACCGCATAATTTGATTTTGGATTCTGGGGTTTTTCTTCAATAGATAAAGCTTTAAAATTTTCATCAAATTCTACAACACCATATCTTTCCGGATCGCTTACATGGTAAGCAAATACGATTCCACCATCCGGGTCGTTACTTTCTCTGAGGATGTTCTGCAAACCATTGCTGTAGAATATGTTATCGCCTAAAACCAAAGATACTTTGTCATTTCCAATAAATTCTTCACCAAGCACAAAAGCCTGTGCCAAACCATTGGGTATGTGTTGTACTTTATAGCTGAAGTTACAGCCAATGCGCGAACCGTCCCCCAAAAGCCTTTCAAAATTTGGCGTGTCCTCAGGAGTTGAAATAATTAAAATATCACGTATCCCTGTCATCAGTAAAACTGACAAGGGGTAGTAAATCATGGGTTTGTCGTAAATGGGCATTAGTTGTTTACTGACGGCCAGAGTTAGTGGGTGTAAACGTGTTCCCGCTCCTCCGGCAAGAATAATTCCTTTCATGTGTGTGTGTTAATCAATTTTTTGATACGAATCTTTTTCAGGTTTAAGTTCTTCAACAATAAGTTTATCAAGTTCAATGTCTTCTTCTTCGTCGAATACCACCAGCATTGGTTCTTTAAACGATTTGGCAAGTGCCCTTTTGTCTAAAGTTAGTAGCATTGAAGGCAGAACAAAAAGATTTGAAAACAGGGCAATCAGCAAGGTAAACGAAACGAGGTATCCCAGGGCTTCTGTTCCTCCAAACGATGAAAGTGTAAATACGTAAAATCCTGAAAATAATACGATGGCCGAAAAAATCATGCTGTAAGCCGTTTCGTTTAATGCGCCAAGAACCGAAGTTTTAATTTGCCATTTGTTGTGCTGCAATTGCAAGCGGTAGCGCGACAGAAAATGAATGGTGTTGTCAACACTAATTCCCAATGCAATACTAAAGATAAGGATGGTTGATGGTTTAATAGAAATACCAAAATACCCCATCATTCCAGCTGTTAAAATCTGCGGGATAATATTCGGCACCAAAGAAATCAAAATCATTCGTGCCGATGAGAAAATCAATGCCATCAGAATAGTAATTACCACTACAGCAAGGGCAAGGCTCATAAACAGGTTTTTAACGAGGTAGTCGGTTCCTTTCAAAAAGACCACACTGGTCCCGGTGAGGTGAACGTCATATTTTTCTGGTGGGAAAATGGTGTCTATTTTGGGTGTCAAATCTGTTAATATTCGCTCGATGTCGTTGGTGCCGATATTGGCCATCTGGATAGAAATCCTTGTCTTGGAAAGGCTAGAATCGACAAAAGCATCAAGGATAGATTTTTTGCCACCACCCGTTAAATTCGGCACATAAGAAAGGATGAAATTCTTTTCCTGGTTATTGGGTAATGAATACATTTTTGGATTGCCCCGGTAAAAAGCCTGCTTGGCCGATTTTACGACTTCAACCACCGAAAGTGGTTTCGAGAATTCGCTGTAAGTGGCCAAAGTGTCCTGAAGCTGATCCAGTTTTTTCAAAAACGAAAGCCGGAGTATTCCTTTATTTTTATTGGTGTTGACAGTAATTTCCAGAGGCATTACGCCATTGAAACTCTGTTCAAGAAAAATCATGTCTTTGTATAACTTTTCTTTTTTCGAAATGTCATCAACTATATTTCCTGTTGTTTTCAATTTGGTAACCCCGAAGATTCCTCCGATAAAAAGTACTGAAGTGACGATGTAAACAGCAGCCCGCCTGTTCAAAACAATGAGTGTTACGCGTTGAATAATTTTACTGATGAAACCCTTTTCAAGGTGTTTCATGTGTTTTGGCTTGGGTGGAGGAAAAAAGCTAAATAAAATGGGCAGTATAAATAGCGAGAGCAAATAAGTGATTAAAATATTCAGCGAAGCAATTATTCCAAACTCAACAAGCAGTTCATTACTTGTAATAATAAAAGCAGCAAAGCCGGCGGCAGTGGTTGCATTTGTAAGTAAATTGGCATTGCCAATCCGCGAGATCATCCGCGAAAGCGCCTTCACTTTATTACCGTGTTCGCGGTATTCGCTCAGGTATTTGTTTAACAGGAAGATGGAATTTTCAACGCCGATAATAATAAGTAGTGGTGGTAATATTCCGGTAAGAATGGTTATTTCGTAGCCAAACAAAACAATAGTGCCCAGCACCCAAATTACAGCCAAAATGACCACAATCATTGCAAACAAAACTGCCCGTGCAGTACGGAAGAGCAGAAAGAGCAGTACCGATGCAATAATCAGCAACAGAAAAATAAACAGCAGCAATTCCCGTTGTATCGTCTGCGAGGTTTTGGTCCTGATAAAAGGCAATCCTGAATAGTGGATTTCTATCTGGTATTTATCGCCGAATTGATCTATTCTTCCTTCAATATCATCAATAAGACCAATTCTTGCTTTCGAGTTAATGACAGCCTTGTCCAGGGTAATCATCATTAAACTCACATTTGTTTCTTTGTTAAACAAACGTCCATCGTATAATTGCAGATCGTAAATAACCCGTTTAATCGAATCGACCTGTTCTTGTGTTTCCGGCCTGGAAGTAACGATGGGTTTGAAGTCAAACTTTTTTAAGCTATCGTTCCTGATCAGGTTGTAGAGGCGGGCAACCGAAACCACTTCCTGAACACCATATACATCCAATATATCATAACTCAGGTCATACCAGTCATTGAAGTGCTCCAGGCTATAAAGTTCAGGATCCTGAATAGCGACAAAAATAACGCTCCCATCCTGGCCAAACTGTTTTTTGAAATCCTCATACTCAACAGTAATGGGATCCGATTTGGGTAACATTCGGGCCATTTCGTACGACATCTTGATCTGCGACCCCATATAACCCATAAAAATGGTACTAAGACCAATGAGTATTAAAATGGTCACACGGTTTCTGAGAATCAGCCTAACGATAAATTGCCACATAAAAAAACTGTCTACTAAAAACTACACTAAAATAAATATTTTTTTCAAGTCCAACGCAATGAAAAATATTGTTGGAAATCAGCGAATCATCCCAACACGAAAATGGAATAAATTCACAATGATAACTCGTGGCAAATGTAAGTTTTGTTTTTAACAATGAAAAGAGGAAAAATTCTGTTTATCGACACGGTGCATCCGTTGCTTTTGCAAGAGCTGGAAAAGGATGCTTACCAATGCGATTTCAGGTGGCTCTACTTCTTAAAGTTTGAATAAAAGGGTTTGCCAATACATATCTAACTTTAGCAAGCTTTCAGATCTTTTTCTGCCTGAAAGCTTGACCCGTTAGCTGAAACCCGCAGTACTTGGTACTTCGACAAATTTAAAGTGGTCGGACGACATTTCGTCTCAGCGTATAGTCGTCTGACTACAAGATATTCTGCAAAGCGGTCTTTTAAATTTAGGTCCATTTACAAACTTCGACCAGTGGATTCAAATAGTGAATGACTTCACGTATCATTCTGTTCGCAAATACCATGCAACCATTTGTAAATAAATAATGTCTAATACTTTATAAACCTCACCACCAAACCTATGCCCTATGAAAAACTTTACATTTCTTGTCTCCGTTTTTTTCGTTATTTCAAGTATTTCAGCTCAGCACAATTATCAACCCGATTACATGATTCAGCAGTTTGAGCCCGGCAGCCCGATTGAGGGTGACCTGGTTAGCGGAATTGATTTATCTTTTGATGGTACAAAACTGTTTGTTTCGCACCGTCACAGCGGTAACGTATTTGTGTTAGATGCTGACACCTACGATACAATTGCAGTAATAAATGCTGCTCGTGGCATTATTGATACACATCTTACAGATTCATGTCTTTACCTCTGTTGCAGAGATACCAGACAACTGTTTATCATTGATGTGACCGATTATTCAATTAAAAACAGTTTTCAAATTGACAATGATGCCATTCAGGTAGAAGTGACTGCGGATGAAGAACTCGTTATTGTTGGCTTCAACAGTTTTCATGATGGATGGGTTACGGCCTACAATGCAAATACCGGGGAAGTAGTTTACCAAACAGATGAACCTATGATTGATGCTCATGGTACAACAAATAATATCCCCGGCAGAACCTTATTGGCTTATTATCCGATTGAAATGTCTCCCAAAGGCAACCAGTTTATAGCCCGTATAACTGATGATTTTTTCCATAATTACCCTGGATTATTTGATGCCTATACGGGGGAGTTAATCAGGACAATCAAGCATGAGGCTTTGAAGGTAACACAGTATAGCCCGACCGGCGATACCCTTTACATCTTGTCAGTGAGCCAGGTACCGGAGCGGACGCTACGCAGAATTGACTGTAGTGATTTCTCAACAATTGATTCAATAGTAATTAATGAAAGTATTGGTATAGTTATGTGTCAAAATATGGCTTTGTACAACAATGGTTCAACGGTCTTCATCCCAACTCGATCTGAAATAGGATATGTTGTTTTCGATTTTTTATCAAATTCATATCAGAATTTTTATGTAAATCTTGGTCAGGCACGTGGTGATACTAAAATTGAACAATCGCCCGATAAGCGGTTTGTATTTATACAACATTCATACACCTATCAGGTTTTCGATTTAGAAACAAATGAATTAAGAGGAGAATTCCCAACTCGATTAACACTTGGATCAAGACTTTGTGCCGCAGCTGATGGCGAAAGGCTGTTTGTTTCAAAACCAGGTTATGTGAGTCGTAATTACGACGAGACTCAGGAAGGTGTATTGGTTATGGATTATAGTGATCCTGATGATGTATTTAAAGATACATTATTAATATCGGCAGAGCTGCCGGAAGCAGACCAGCCCTCATCTGCGACTATTTCACGAGATGGCAAAAAGCTGTATTCATTAAATACAATTTCTACCAGTTTAAGCATTATTGATATTGCAAGCCAAAGTGTTGATACGATCGTTAATTTCCCACTACTCTTTGAAAAGATTACACCCGTTCCAAAAACGGATTTGATCTTGTTGACAGGTCCTGGTCTCAAAGTTTCCCAATCGATTCTTTACAATCCCGTACTTTGTGAAGTTGTTGCTGAAATTGATGCGCCAAGGACATACGCGGTACAAGCTTCTCCTGATGGAAAATACCTGTTCACATTAACAGGTACAGGTTATTTGAGGAAAATTGTAGTAGATGGTGAAAATAGTGAGGTGGTTGACATGAGACTGGTTAACCTGTTTAGACGATGTACTGGTGCTAACAAGGCACTTGAAGATATTTACGAAAATCCATCTTCAACATTTGGGATAAGCCCCGATGGAAAGTATATCCTTGCTGCGGTTTATTATGGTGCCCAGGATGAAAGCTCTATTGAGGTAATCCTGACAGAAACTTTTAAAACAGTCGTTAAGATTCCTGTTGAAGACGCTTGTATTTTCGATTATGTTTTTACCGATGACTCCAAACGTGTATGCGTGCTTATGGATAATGTGGCTAAACCAATTATTTATTTAGACAGTGCAAATTCATATGTAGAGAATATTATACCTCATGACGATTATATGTATTCCGGACAATATAACCCTTCGGACAACATGTTTTATTTGCTTAATAATGAATACGATTATTGGATAGTCGATCCGCTCTCAGGAGACGTTGTAGATGTTGTAAATATTGATGTTTATAATTATGTCATGTGGCAATTGGCCATCGATGAAGATGGCAACGTTATCATAAGGCGAAATAGCGATCTTTATTATGCAGGTAATTTTTATGCTCTGCCTGCTGCATCCAGGCCCATGTATTTTGATATAGGACATAATACTTGTGTGATCCCAATTCCGGGACCGGATTTGGTTTGCCTGTTTAATCCGCTGCATGTTGGCAATCCCGATGGAGGTATTGTAAAACATCACATCAATTTAAAGGTCTACCCTAACCCCGCAGTTAATCAAATAACTATTGATGCAAAAGAAGATATTTTTACAAGGATTGAAATCCTGGATGCACAAGGGAAATTAATTTATTCCCGAAATTTCAATAATTTTAAAACTACAATTGGCACAGAAAATTTCAATTCCGGAATATACTTCATAAAGGTTCACTTCAATAAGCATATTGAATCGAGAAAGCTTATTGTTCAGTGAGTTGAAAAAATCCAATAATAAAACACCAAACTCGGGCGCGAATGTTTCGCGTCCGCTAACTCCCTAACTGCAACAAATACAAAAACCAAAACCATCAACCCCATTCCCTCAATTTTTTACCTATCTTTACAACCGCCATGAAACGCAAAACCCTCCTCATCCTACTTTTTATTTTTTCAGGCTTTTTTGTAAATGCCCAAAACCAGGCGAACATCTGGTATTTTGGTAACTTTTGCGGGGTTGATTTTAATACCGGCACCCCTGTTAATACCAATGAAATCCCTCATGGCGGTGCCAATGCAAACGCTGTAATGTGTGATAGTAATGGTAATTTCTTATTTAGCTTTGATGCGAGGAGAATATGGAACAGGGAGGGTAATTTCATGCCCAATGGTGAGAACTTTATAGGTGATACGCGTGCTACTATGGGTGCTTTGATTGTGCAGCAACCCGGATCAAATCATTTGTATTATGTATTTACCGTTGCTTATAATCAAGCGGAGGAGATTGGTATGCATTATTCTGTAGTGGACATGAACCTGGACGGTGGATTAGGTGATGTTACCTCAGAAAAAAACATAGCATTGGCAAAGGCCTGGGCGGCAAGTAATAAGCTTACATCTGTCCGTCATGCCAATGGGGAGGATGTATGGATCCTTACACGCAATTTTAAGGAGGATCAATGGTATGCTGCCTTTTTGTTGACATCTTCAGGTTTATCAACGCAAGCAGTCCTCAGTTATGTGCCAGAAAGAAGTGAATTAAATAATGAGGGAAGCATGAAAATTTCACCCGACAAAAAATACCTGGTGGCTGCTTACGAATCATGTGATTGCTCGGATAATATAAAAACATCATTAGATATATGCAGCTTCAATGCCTCAAACGGTGAAATAGATATGCTCCATACTTTAACTAAAAATTCATTCTTTATTGGGAGCTATCAACCTTATGCTGTGGAATTTTCACCGGATTCAAAATTACTTTATGTTTCTTATTTTAATCTGACAGACCCTGCGATAATGGAGCTCTATCAATACGATATGCAGTATATTGAAGACTCACTTCAATTTAAGCAATCTGAACAATTTATCGCACGCGGGCCAACTCAAGGTCTGCAATTGGCCCGGGACGGAAAAATATACTGTACGGTGCCTAAAGCTGGCGCTGTGGGATATGGATATGATTACTTAAGTATTATACACAAACCCTGGAAAAGGGGGACAGCATGCAATTACCAAGCCGATGCGTTTTACCTGGATGGTTACAAAACACATGCTTACCTCCCTAATATGTTACTCGACCACCTATACCGTTTTGAGTGGGAAGGGGAGTGTGCCCGCCATCCCATTGCCTTTCAGCCCAATTTTCTTCCTGATCCTGCCAGCATCCTTTGGAGCTTTGGGGATGGTGATATATCTTCTGCACTTTGGCCTATACATGAATATGAAGATGGTGGGGAGTATGAAGTGCATGTAACAGTCACCTATCCAAGTGGAAGGGTCGAAGAAACTTCACGGGTAATTACAGTGGCAGACTCACCAGATCCTGACCTGGGACCGGATCAACTGATTTGCGAAGGAGAAGAAACAGTACTTACAGCAGGAGATGATGAAGGATTTTACGCCTGGAGTACGGGTAGTATTGGGAACAATGTATTTAGCATCACCGTTTCCGATTCTGGAACTTATTGGGTAAAAGTTATCAATGACTTGGGTTGCAGTTTGTCCGATACCATCCATGTAGGTTGGTATGACAAAGTAGTTTTCAATGAAGACAATCTGGTAATAACCCCGACCAGTTGCGGTGGAAGCAGCGGCAGTATTGCAGGTCTGGTTCCCGAAGGTTTTAATATATTCAGTTACACCTGGTACGATGGAAACGGTAACCCGGTGAGTAATGAAATTGATATAGACAGCCTTTCGGTAGGAAACTACTTCTTACATATAATGGACGGCCACGGCTGCATCACCATCTCTGAAGCTTACACCATAACCGATGCCGGTGATATTGACATAATGGAAGTTGTGTTTAGTACTGTACATTGTGGGCAAGAAGATGGAAGTATTGAAATTACAGCCAGTTCAGGAGCAGGTACGGATTTACTGTTTTCCATTGACAACGGAGTCAACTGGCAAAGCGACAGCATTTTTACAGGCCTTCCGGCAGGTAATTATTTTGTCAAAGTCAGCGATGAGGGAGATTGCGAAACTGTGTTTGAAAACAACCCTGTTGTCATTGAAAACATTCCCGGTGCAGAAATAACAAATATCACCACCTCCCCTGAAAACGATTACCTCGCTGATGGCAGCATTTTTCTGGAAGCTATTGTGGGAAGCGGGGATATTTTATACTCCATTGACAACGGAATTCTTTTCCAAACAAACGATGGGTTGTTTCTTAATTTATCGGCTGGAACGTACACCTGCATAGCAAAAGATGATTTTGGCTGTGACACCACTTTTACGGTTATCATTGACAGAATCCTCTCCCAGCTGATTGATGCCATCGCCGGAGACGGTTACACCTGCATCGGTGATGCCACATCCAGTGAATTACTGTTGAACAACTTTATAGATATAGACAGTTTTCATGTACAACTTACCTACAACCAAAATGTAATCCAATGTGACGGCTACATACAAGTTCACTCTGATCTGGAAGATGGCTTCTTGGCGAGTATCATGCCAACAATTGGAGAAGTCCATATCACCTGGAAAGGAGAAACACCTACTACCTTACCCGAAAATGCCAAAATGGTTGAAC